>Ga0181523_10001945_pt1 | contig 20952 bp, 15 predicted proteins | sample PEATcosm2014_Bin_43_FD_119752 | JGI IMG/M metagenome (GOLD analysis project Ga0181523, IMG submission 119752) | Peatland microbial communities from MTU Mesocosm Facility, Houghton, MI, USA - PEATcosm2014_Bin05_30_metaG | ecosystem: Environmental > Terrestrial > Soil > Wetlands > Peat | place... | reverse complement strand
CGGCTGGCTTACACGGACCCATTCACGAAAAGGCCCGTGGAAATCAATGCGCCGACAAAATGTTTTCTGAAGGATTATGGGTTTCCAGGGTAGGGCGGGCAGTCCTTCCGCCTTCGCGGCGCGACGGCGGCTGCCCGCCGCTGCCGCGAAAAGACCGGCGGCGCGCACGGAGTGACGCGCCCTGCCAAAAATTGGGAGGACATCGAACAAAGAACATCCAACGCCCAACATCCAATCTTTTGACCAGTCAGGGCGAGATGACGCGGTAGAAACGCACGCGATAATTGGTGGCGGTGCGGTCGGTAAACGGGAACAACGAGTTGGTGGCGAGGAAATTGGTCAGGTCGGTCCACACAATGGGAGCGGCAAGATTGGTGGCGGCCTGGATGCGGTAGTTGAAATTAGTCTGGAGCGTGAGGCCGAAAGCGAAGCCGTTGGTACGCGACTGGAACGGCCCGGTGAATTGCGCCGATGGCGCCGGCACGTTGATGGCCAGCATGTCGGCGCCGAATTCGCTGGTGTCCCCGCCGGATGAAGTGGCAGTGGCAGTGAAATATTGGCCGGAGTAATTGGCGGTGTTGTTTGTGAGTGAAAAGCCTGCATTGCCAGAACCATCAGTGGTCACGCTAACGGTGCCGACGTAAAACTGGCCTTGGCCATAACCGCTGGGGTCGGCGTTGAGGTTGCGATAGACATCGATGAAATAAGCCTGATTGGTCAGGCTGTTCAACGTGCCGGAAACGATGGTGCTGGCAGCATAACCGTAGGCGTTAGTGATGACGGGATAATTTTGCAGGTCGTTCGGGCCGGCGAGAAAACCAGTGTGGTTAAGCGTGACACCGACGTTGCCGAGGTCAATGCCGAGGTTGGTGTTGCCGAAAATGGAATTGCCACGGATGGCATCGTTGGTTGTGGTCGCGTCGAACAGGAGCACCCCCTTGACGCTGCTGAAAGCGATGACATTGCGCGCGCCGGCACTGGTGCCGCCAATGAAATTGCCGCTCGCACCGGACTGCAATTCGACATTGGCTCCATAGAAACTGGCGGTGCCGTTGCCGAGGGCGTTGGTGCCGGTGACGTCGGTGCCAATGAAATTGCCCTGCACAAAATTGCCGCTGGTACCGGGGTCACTGATGAACACGCCGTAGGAGCCGTTGCCGGAAATGAGGTTGGCGGCGGCGGCGGTCGTGCCACCGATGAGATTGCCGAGAGAGGCGCCATAGATGCCCACGCCGGCAAAACCGTTGGCGAGCGCCTTTTTTCCAGCGAAGTCGGTGCCGACAAAATTTCCCTGGACCACGGTGCCATTCACTCCGCCCATGGCGATGCCATAACTGAAGCCCGGATTGCCGGAAATGAGATTGCCTGCGCCCGGGGTGGTGCCGCCAATGAAGTTCCCATTGGCACTGCTCCAAATCCCAATCCCGAAACCGCCATCACCAATGGCATTCGTACCCGTGACATCGGTGCCGATGAAATTTCCGAGCACAAAATTGTTGCTCGTGCCGGGATCGGAAATATAAATGCCATATGCCTGGTTGCCGGAAATCAAATTGCCTGCGCCTGGACCGGTTCCGCCGATAAGGTTGTTCGCCGAGCCGTTCCACAAGCCAATGCCGTTCGTTTGATTACCATTGGCCAACGCCGTTTTGCCGCTGACGTCGGTGCCGATGTAATTGCCCTGAATGACATTGCCACTCACGCCGATCATGGCAATGCCGTAGTTGGTGTTGCCGGACAGCAGGTTGCCCGCACCGGCGGTTGTGCCACCGATGGTGTTCCCGCTGGTGTTTGTCAAAATCCCGATGCCAATGTTCCCATTGCCGAGCGCATTGGTGCCGGTAATGTCGGTGCCGATGTAATTACCGAGCACAAAATTATTGCTCGTGCCCGGATCGGAAATATAAATGCCATATGCTTGGTTGCCGGAAATGACATTGCGCGTCCCGGCACCGGTGCCGCCAATGGTGTTGCCGGTCGCGCCGCCGACCACATTGACGCCGTCGGAGATGTTTGGAATCCCTGCCGTGCCGGCGGCGTTCAAGCCGATGTAATTTCCTTGCACGATGACATTGTTCACATTCGTGCCGGCAAGCCAGATGCCCGTCCCGCCGTTACCGGAGATGACGTTGCCGGCGGCGGCGTTGGTGCCGCCGATGACGTGGCCGACACCGTTGTAAAAGATGCCGATGCCGCCCAGCGCGTTGGGGACGGCAAAGGAGCCGCTGGCGTCGGTGCCGATATAATTGCCGAGGATGACGTTGCCGGTCGTGTTCGTGTCAGACATCCAGAGGCCGTACTGGCCGTTGCCGGAAATGATGTTTCGCGCGAGCGCATTGGTGCCGCCGACGATATTGTGGCTGGCGCCCAAAGCAAACAGGATGCCTTGATATGCGTTCGAGGCCGCGTTGCTGCCGGTATAATCCAAACCCAGCCAGCAGCCTGCGATGGTGTTGTTGGTTGCATCGGCGTATTCCAGGGTCAAGCCATTCCAGTTGAATCCCTGGAACGAAATGTTTTTCACCTGGTTGCTCGACGCGTAGATCAGCAGGCCGGAATTGGAGGTGAAGGATTCGGGGATGATTTGTGAACCATCCACGACAATCAGCGGTTTGCCCGTGAAACCGGGTTGCGTGGAACCGTCAATGACCATTCCATTTGAGACGAGCGGTGGCAGATGGCCGGTGAGATGGATGTTAAAGACGCCGTTGCTGTAACCGGGGTCGTTGGTCGGAATGTTGAATTGGACAACGGAGCCGGGATGATCGGTGACGTAATAAAGTGCGGCCCGCAGACTGCCGAAGCCGACGTCAGCGGTGGTCGTGACAATATTGGCGAGCGGGACTGCGGGCGGGCCATAGAGATATTGGAGCGCTGCGCGGTCGCCGGGGCTGAGGCAGAAATTGCCCATGCGAAATTGATAGCGCGGAAAGTAAGGCGGCCTGGGTTGCTGCGTGGCGAGCACGCCAGGGTTGGTCGAGGCAAAATCCCAGCCCAAATGCATGACCGATTCAAAGTCGTAATTTCCGTTGGTGACGCTCGTTGGGTCAATGGTGAACCAGAAAATGTTTGTTGGCTCCTCGTTGATGTTGTTCGTCAATATCGTGAGGTAGCTGGTTTGATCGGGCCGGATATTTTCGTGAGTGAACCCAAACGAGTGCCCCATCTCGTGGCAGACTTGCGCCCGGCTGAGGCTGGAAACAGTAACAACCTGCGGGTTGTAGCTGCCGCCGGATACAAAATCCAGGAAGTTGGTGTTGTAGGTGAAAAGAATCCAGCGCGTCTGATTGGTGTGCGGAACGAACTTCACGTTCGCGGCCAGTTCCCATTCGCGCAGCCCGTCGAGATACGTCTGTTGCTGCGCGGCGGAGAGGGTGTTGGTAAATTCGTACGGCACAATACCGTTCGACCAAGGAACGTTCGTCGGCGAAGTGTCGGCGTAGAAATTTCCGCCGCAGGCGGCGAAAGGCCCGAATGAAATCCAGACAAGCGCCGGGAATATGCGCATGCGTTCAGCCGCTCCTGACAGGAAAGCCCGCCGCCCTGATTTCATAATGCATTTCAAACTCTCTGAACGAGTTGACCCTACAACATTTTTTGCTGTTTGTCACGCAAATATGGGCACATCCATTGAACAAACCGGTCTCAAAAAGCAAAAAGGCCCGCCGGATCTGGCGGCGGGCCGGGCAACGGGCAGTTCCTTTTAATCGGCGTATTTCACGCTGCAGCCGTAAGGCTTGGTTTCGGAAACGGTGATCGGTTTGCCGGCCAGCAGCGCGTCAATGGCTTGGCTGACGTAATTCTGCGCCTTGCTGGGGTCGTGGAACGGGTCGGGCTGGTTGTCAATCGCACCCTCATAAACAAGGATGCCGTCCTTGTTGATGACGTACATGTCCGGCGTGGTTTTCATGTCGTAGAGATGGCCGACGGCGCCGGAGCTGTCGTCAATCCACGCCGTCACGTCCATTTTTGCCGCCGCCATTTCCTGGCGGGCCTGTTCCGGCGTGCGATGGCTGAAATTTTTCGGGTTCACAGAATTCACCAGCAGCCACACGACGCCTTTGGCCGCGAGGTCGCGTTGCAACGCTTGCATCGCGCCGGTCTTGTATTGGTTATGGCAATAAGGACAGTCGGAGTTGTAAGACTCGATCACAACGATTTTGCCCTTGTAATCGCTCAGTTTGACGGTCTTGCCGTTGATGTCCGTGGCCGTGAAATCCGGCGCGGGCTTGCCGATTTCCACCGCCTGCACTGCCGTGGTCAACACCATTGTAGCCAGTAAAATCAGTGTTTTTTTCATAGGTTCAGAATTTTTAATTGTTGGATTTACAGACACCAATCTGCCCCGTTCCGTTCAAAAGTCAACGCGCCGCCCGGTCCAGCGCGTCCAGCACGATGCCCGGTGTCAAAATCGCCGGCAATACAATCGGTTCCGCGTCCGGATTTTTGGGATAAACCAAAACCAGCGGTACACCAGCGCGGTCGAAACGGTTCAATTCCGCCGTAATGCTGTCTGGAAAATGCGTGTAATCGCCAACCAGGGCGACAGCGCTGATTTCCTTGAGCTTTTGTCGGACGGACGAAACTTCGATGCTGGTTTTTTTGTTCACCTGGCAGGTCAGGCACCAGTCGGCGGTGAAATCCACCAGGATGGGATTTCCGCCTGCGCGCGCCTGCGCGACGGCTTCCAGGCTCCACGGCTGCCAATCTATGCCATCCGGGGATGCTTTCAACGAACCTGCGGTCGCGGCAACTATCGGTTCTCGCCAATGCAACTCGTTTTCGAGCGCGAAGGCGTAGCCGCCGGTGACGAGAATTAAAACGATGACGAGCGCGACGCCTTTACCGGCCCGGTCGCGCTGGACAAATGTGCCGAAAATCCAGGCCGCAAACGCCATCAGCACAAGAAAAACGCCGAGCCACAAGACGTTCGCGCCATAATCACCAGCCGCAAGATTGAAAAGCCAGACGGCTGTCAGCAACATCGGAAAACCCATCGCGATTTTGAATTTTTCCATCCACGCGCCGGGCTTGGGCAGAAATTTCAGCCACGCCGGGTTCCAGCTCAACACCACATACGGTGCGGCGAGGCCAAGTCCGACAAACAAAAAAATTAAAATGATCAGCGCCGAGCTTTGTGCGAAGGCAAAACCCAGTGCCGGCGCCAGAAACGGCGCGGTGCAGGGCGTTGCCAACGCCGTCGCCAGCAACCCATTGAAAAACGCGCCGGCCGCGCCTTGTTTTGATACCAGTTGCCCGGCTGCGCTCAACGTGCGCCCGCCGAGGGTGACTTCGAACACGCCGAATAGATTCAACGCGACGAGCGTGATGAGGGTGGTGAGCACGACGATAAATTCCGGGCTGCCGAACTGCATTCCCCAGCCCGCGTGATGTCCGGCGGCCTTGACACCGATGACAATGGTGGCAAGCGCAAGAAACGATACGAGCACGCCGAGGGCATAGATCAGTCCGAGCGCTCGGACGCGGCTCGGCTCGTGTTGGGCGTGGTTGATGAAGCCGAGGATTTTCAGCGCGATGACCGGCAGGACGCACGGCATGATGTTCAAAATCAATCCGCCGATGAAGGCGTAGAGCAGCATTAAAGGCAGGACGGGCATCTTGCCTGTCTCCATATTTTGACCAGAGAAGTTAGAGACAGGCGCGACGCCTGTCCTACTCACCGCTTCGCCCGCCGGGGCTTTAGTGGCAATAGGCAAATTAACATTGAAACCATTCCTGCCACCTTGGACAATAATTACGCCGCTGATCTCCTTTGGCCAGTCGCCGGAAAATTTTTTAATAAACTTCCGCAGGCAAAATTGATACGGACTCGGCGGATTGGTCAGGTTCTCAGTTGTCCCTTGAATTTCAAAATTTTCGTCGGCATCAGGAAAAAAGTCAGCCGGATTAACGTTCCAATATTTTGTCATTTCTCCCGGACCGCCGGCAATCATCAGCGGCCGAGTATCGCCAGCCGGCGGTTTTTCCCACCATGCGTCCACCCATAGTTGATCAGCTTGTGGCACTTTCATTCTCCACGAATCAATTGTCGCAGCGTCGGCGGAATTTGTTGTTTCGCTGCCAATATTCAATTTCGCTTCGACGTCGCTGCTGCCAGGAATGCAGACTTCCTTGCATTCCAGCCAGGAAACCTTTGCCTTCAAACCGAGCGGGCCGGGTTTCAAATCGGCGGCAAGCTTCAGCGGCACAATGAGCATAACCTCGTCGTTGTAACCGTAGGTGGTGACTTCGGCGGGCGGGAGTTTTTCCGGCAACGGCCATTGGATTTCGCCGGCGGTAACACCGGGCGGCAGTTGCCATTCAATTTTGGTGGCCATGCCCGCCGCACCGGGATTTTTCCAATAGGTGTGCCAGCCCGGCTCCATTTTCAAATCCACACCCGCCAGCACGGTGTCACCGGGCCGTGCGGTGTCGGCGGACAGCATCAGCCGCACCTGCGTGTGCGCGGCGTGCGCGAGATTTCCGGTCAGGCCGAAAAAAATGACGGCCAACAGTCTCAAAAAGGTTCGCACACTGTTATAGATGCCTGAAACGGGGAAAAATTAGAATATTTTTCGTCCATTATCCCGCATTGAAAAATCCGCCCGATAAAATAGCCTTGATGCCACGCTGATGCAGACCGGACCCAGCCCCACTTACGATTGGTTGCGCGCAGGTGACGAAATTTTTCCTGCGATGCGCACGGCCGTTGACGCGGCATGCCAATCGGTCTGTCTGGAGATTTACACTTTTGAGGAATGCCCGTTGGGGCGCTTGTTCCGCGAAGCGTTGATTCGCGCTCGCGGACGCGGGGCGCGCGTGCGTGTGCTCTTGGACGCGATCGGCTCGGTTTTGTTGCCCGATGATTTTTGGGAACCGTTGCGGAAGGCGGGCGGCGAAGTCTGCTGGTTCAATCCCATCGCCTTGAAACGGGTGACGATTCGCAATCATCGCAAGCTGCTGGTATGCGACGAACGGGTGGCGTTCGTCGGCGGTTTCAACATCTCGCCAGAATACGAAGGCGACGGCGTAGAGGATGGCTGGTGTGACGTGGGATTGAGGATTGAAGGTCCGCTGGCGGCGCGACTGGCGTCGTCGTTTGAAGACATGTTCGCGCGCGCCGAGTTTCGGCACAAGCGGTTCATGCGCTGGCGCAAATTCAACGCCAGGAAAACCGAGGTGTTGCCGCCCGAACAAATGTTGTTCAGCGGGCCGGGGCGGGGTCAAAGCCCAATCAAACATGCGTTGCGAAAGGATTTGGCGGGCGCGAAAAGCGTGCAGATCATGGTGGCATATTTTCTGCCATCGTGGCGGTTGCGGCACGATTTGATGCGCGTCGTCCGGCGCGGCGGGCGGGTCCAACTGATTCTGGCCGGCAAGTCCGATGTGACCCTATCCAAGCTTGCCGCGCAGGGCCTGTATCGGCGGCTCTTGCGGGGCAACGTGGAGATTTACGAGTATCAACCGCAGATTCTTCACGCGAAGCTTTTTGTTCTGGATGACGCGGTTTACACCGGCTCGAGCAACCTCGACGCGCGGAGCCTGCAAATCAATTACGAATTGATGCTTCGTTTCGAAGACGAGGCAATCGCGCGGCAGGCGCGCGGGATTTTTACGGACACACTTCAATATTGTCGCCGTGTGACCCGGGAAGAATGGCGCCAATCGCGCACGCTGTGGCAAAAATTGAAACAACGGTGGGCTTATTTTCTGCTGAATCGAATCGATCCGTACGTGGCCCGCCGGCAATGGCGCGGGTTGCGGGATTGATGGGCAACATGCGCTTGTGGACCTTGCCGGCGCGGTGTTGTGCGCTGGCTCGATGCTGCCTCCAGAAGGCGGACGTTCTCATTTCTTGTTGGAGTTTACGCTTCAGCGTGTCTCATGCACTGGAGAACAAGCTAAAGCTTGGACTCCAACTTCAACCATAGCGCGAGCGCAGGTTCCATTCGTTTAAAAGGCTTTCGGGAATTTCCGACAGAAACCGCGAAGGGTGTTGCATCGAGTCGCCGCCGGAATTGCTGAAGCTGGCGCGAATCAGCGGGTAACTCAGGTAAAGCTCGCTCTTCGCGCGGGTGATGGCCACGTAAAACAGCCGGCGTTCCTCCTCCTCGCCATCGTCGCTTTCCATCGAGCGCGTGGATGGAAACAAACCGTCACAAAGCATGATGACGAACACAACGTCGAACTCCAGACCCTTTGCCTGATGAATTGTCGAAAGCCGGATCTGCTCGGCGTCGCGATTCGCGGCCCGGTCGCCCTCGGCCTCGACATTGGTGAGCAGGGCGAGTTGCGTCAGAAAATCCTCGACCGAATTGAATTGATAGGCGAAGACAGCAAGTTGTTCGAGGTCTTCCAGACGGGTGCGGTAGTTGGCGAAGTTTTCCTTGAGATAATCGTCGTAGCCCGCGTCAATCACCAGTCGCAGCATCTTCGCCGCGCTGTTGCGGACGGTCTCCTCTTCGAGCTGGGTAATGGTTTCGACGAATTGTTTCCAGGCGGTCGCCGCCTTTGCCGGAACGGATTTGGAACAGGAGTGAAGAGCAGCGGCCAAAGTCTGGTGGGAGCCCCTCTCCCCGCCGGGCGGGGAGAGGGTGGCCTCCGGGCGGGTGAGGGGTTTATCTCCCGCCATTCTCGATCTTCCATCCTCCATCTTCGCATAGAAAATCTTCCAGATTTTATCAGCGCCCCTGGCAGCGATCCCGGGCAGCAGTTGCACGAGCCGTTTGAAGGCGAGCTCGTCCTGCGGATTGGCAGCGAGCTTGAGATATGCCGTCGCGTCCTTGATATGTGCCTGCTCGAAAAACCGGATGCCACTGGTGATGGAGAAAGGGATGCTGCGTTTGGTGAGTTCAAGCTGCAATTCGAGCGCGTGAAAATGCGAGCGATAGAGCACGGCAATCTGGTTCATGCTCACGCCTTCGTCGTGCAATTCCATCACGCGTTGCGCGATGAACGTGGATTGTTGCGCGGCATCCATGCACGCGACCAGCGCCGGTTTCAGGCCGGATTTGCGCGCCGGCGTCAGTGTCTTGGTGAACTGGTTCCGGTTGGCGGCGATGGCGGCATTGGCAACTTTCAGGATTTCCGGCGTGCTGCGGTAATTGGTTTCGATTTTAAAAACCTTCGCGTCGGGATAACGTTTGGGAAATTTCAGTATATTTTCAAAATTCGCGCCGCGCCAGCCGTAGATGCTCTGCGCGTCGTCGCCGACGACAGTGACGTTGTGATGCCGTTCGGCGAGCAGGTCAATCAGGTCGCTCTGGAGCCGGTTCGTGTCCTGGTATTCGTCCACGAGGATGAACTGGAATCGGCGCTGGTAATGTTCGCGCACTTCGGTGTGCTCCCGCAACAGCCTGAGCCAGAGCGCGAGCAAATCGTCGAAATCCATCGCATTCGTCGCGCGTTTCCGCGCGGTGTAACGCTTTTGCACGTCGGCGACCAGCCGGGTGATTTTCTCGAAGTAATCGAATTGCCTTTCCAGAATTTCCGCGGTGGTCGCGTGGGTGTTCACCGCGAGCGAAAAAATTTCGCAGAGCACCTCGGGTTTCGGAAAATGCGTGCCTTTCGTTTCAATCCCCGCGTCGGCAATGCACGCCTTGATCAAATCCTTCGAGTCGTCGCGGTCGAGAATCGTGAAATCGCGGCGGTAGCCGAGCAGGTCGGCGTGCGAACGCAGAATCCGCGCGCCGATGGAATGGAACGTGCCGCCCCAGAGCGACGCGAGTTCCTGTCCGAGCAGGCCGGCGACACGGCGCATCATTTCGCCGGCGGCCTTGTTGGTGAACGTCAGCAGCAGGATGCGGTCGGCGGGAATGCCCTGTTCGAGCAGATAGGCGACGCGGTAGGTGAGCGTGCGGGTCTTGCCCGAACCGGCGCCGGCGATGACGAGCGCCGGGCCGGGCGGCGCGGTGACGGCGGCAAGTTGCTGCGGATTAAGTTCGCGCGCGTAGTCAATCTGCAGATGGACTGCGGAATGAAACGGTTCGAGAACGTAATCGCGCGACATGGCGCGGAATTGAAAAGGCAAATGCCGGCCGGTGAAAGAAAAATTTCAATTTTTCCGTCGGGCTCGCTTATCCTGCCAGGTGAGAAATAACAACGCCGCCGTGACGACCGTCGTAATACCGACACAAATGGGCGCCAGGTACCTGTCCAGCGGTAACGAGCCTCTTGAGAACAAAGGCAATTCCGCAGCGATGATGTCGTCGCTTCCCGGAAACGGAGCTTGCGCGATTACATCGCCATCCCGGTTAACGGCTTGCGAGATGCCGGAACTGGCCAGGCGGAAAATCGGGATGCCGTATTCCGCAGCGCGCAAGGGCGCGACGCGCGCATGAAGTTCATGTTCGTGCCGGCCCCATTCCTCAACGTCCATTGTGGGCACGATGAGGAATTGCGCGCCTTGTTCCACCAGTCGGTCGGTGACGCGCGTGTAGCTCAGGTCGTAACAAACGCAGAACCCGATTTTGCCCCACGGCGAATCCCAGACATTTTGCTCCGGCGCCGGCAGGCCGTCTTTGAAAAACTGAATCGGCACGCACTTGACCTGTTGGAAAACAATCTCGCCGTTCGTTCCGACTACAAAAGCGGTGTCGTAAAAATTCGTGGTTCCGAGCAGTACCTCGCCGCCGACAACCAGAAAACGCGAATGTTGGCGGCACCAATTCTTAAGCGAATCGGGCACCGGTCCTTCGAGCGTGTATTCGCTCAAGACGAAAATCTGCGCGTTTGGATTTTTAGCCAGCGCACGATTGAGAACTTTGGGAAGGATGTTTTCATTCGGGAATTCCAATTGAACGCCGACTATGGAAAGTCTGGAGTGAGCCCTTGAACGATAATCTGCCGGAAATAATGTCGCCAGAATGATGATCAAAATCGTGAAGATGAGGAACCATTCAAATACTGTTCGTCTCCGAAAAAATCTGTATGGATACGCGGCAGCGATTCCGATCACTGCAAAACCGGCGGCGTACATCCCGATGCGATAAGTTCCTGCACCACTGAATTGGATTGGCAACGCATACGCGATGTTCAGCCACGAGAATTTCAGGAGATAGAGTTCGCTGCGGAAATACTCCACACCCGTCCAAACAATTGGAACCAGCCACAAAACTTTTGCTTTACCCCAGCGCCGGATGCAGCCGCAGACAATCGCCGTGAACAGCCCGATCCAGAATGCCAGTACCAGCCACAACACAATCGCCGCCGGGCCGAAAAGGTCCCGAATGAAAAACAGTTGCGGCGCGTAGCAGAGAAACCCGGTCGCCAGTCCGAAATAGAACGCGCGGCGGACCGTGGGCTGGTCGGCCAGCCGGACCAGTCCCAAGGCGTAGCCGAATATCAGCAGGCCGGCCGCTGGATGCCGGATTGAGGCATAAGCCGCGTGGAAACTCGCGATCGCAATGGTGAGCCACAGAAACGATTCCCCCCAGCCGATGGGCTTCACGGATGGCTTCTGAAAATTCATCGCGTGGTGAATTGACTTCATTAAAGCCGTTCGCCAAATATTGCGCCATGCAAAAAAACAAGACTTTGCTCGCGTTTCTGGACGACATCTATGAGGACCTGGAACTTTGGTATCCCTGGCTGCGGCTGGAGGAAGCGGGCTATGCGCTGAAATGCGCCGCGCCCGAATTAAGAACCTACAGCGGCAAGCACGGTTATCCGGCGCAACCGGATTTGTTGTTGAAGGAGGCGCGCAGCAGGGATTTTTGCGGGCTGCTCGTGCCCGGCGGTTTCATGCCGGACAAATTGCGGCGGGACGCAAAAGTGCTGTCGCTCACGCGCGAATTTTTCGAGCAGGGCAAACTCGTCGCGTTCATCTGTCACGGCGGGTGGATTCCGATTTCCGCCCAAATCCTGAAAGGCAAGCGCGCCACCGGCTCGCGCGGCATCAAGGATGACCTCAAAAACGCCGGCGCCATCTGGGTGGACGAAGCGGTGGTCGTGGACGGCAATTTGATTTCCAGCCGCACGCCGCGCGACCTGGCCGCGTTCGGCGCGGCAATGGTGAAATTTTTGGACACAAACGCGCAATGAACGAGGTGGGCAAATTTCTGGTGATTGCCGGCCTGCTGCTGGTGGCGGTCGGTGCGCTGTTGTGGTCGGGCTTCGGCAAAGGGTGGCTCGGTCGTCTGCCCGGCGACATCCAATATTCCAAAGGCGATTTCCATTTTTATTTTCCAATCCTCACCTGCCTGATTTTGAGCGCGATCCTGACGTTGCTGATGTGGCTGTTCCGGAAGTGAATTTTTATAATTGCGGGTTTTCCTTGTTGAATTTTCCGGCGTTTCTTCTACATTTCCGCGCATGGAACAGGCGCAACCGTCGCAATTGGAGCAATACATCCCGGTGCTCATGCTGCTCGCCGCGGCCATCGGCTTCGCGGGCGGCGTGCTAGCGCTCTCACCGTTGCTCGGCAAATACGGCAAACGCACCAAGGCCAAGGACACCGCCTACGAGTGCGGCAAGGACCCCATCGGCGAAGGCGGCACGCGCTTTTCCGTGAAATTTTATCTCGTGGCGATGCTGTTCATCCTGTTCGACATCGAGGTTGTCTTCCTTTACCCGTGGGCGGTGGTTTACAGGGACATGCTCGCCGACCACGCCACGCGCAACCTGATTCTCGGCTCGATGATTTCGTTTCTGGCAATCTTGTTTGCCGGTTACCTTTACGCGCTGGAGAAGAAGGCGTTTGATTGGAAGTCGTGAAACGTGATGCGTGATGCGTGAACCATTTGTCACGTGTCACCTGTCACGTGTCACCTGTCACGTGTCACTTGTCACGTTATGATCAAATTTGGCACCAGCGGCTGGCGCGGCATCATCGCCCGCGATTTCACCTTCGACAACGTCCGCCTCGCCACCCAAGCCATCGCCGACTATTTGAAGTCCACAGTTCAAGGTTCAGAGTCCACAGTCGTCATTTTAGGTTACGACACACGCTTTCTCGGACGTGAATTTTCGCTGGCCGCCGCCGAAGTGCTCGCCGCGACTGGACTCGAACCGCTCCTGTGCAATCGCGACACGCCTTCGCCGGTCATCGCCCACAACATCCGCCATCGCAAGGCGGCAGGCGGCATCAACATGACCGCCAGTCACAATCCCGCGGAATATCAAGGTCTGAAATTTTCCACGAGCAACGGCGCGCCCGCTGCGCCGGAAGTTACCAAACAAGTCGAGGCGAACATCGCCCGGCTTCAGGCAGCGAACTGGTCGTTCAAGGGCGTGGTCATCGGCACGTATCAATGCCCGACGTTCGATCCGCAGCCCGCGTATTTCAAACAGCTCCACAAGCTCATTGACTTTCCCGTGCTCAAAAAGGCGAAGCTCAAAGTCGCGATTGATCTGGAGTATGGCACCGGTCGCGGTTACCTCGACAAACTCCTCGAAAGCGTCGGTGCGAAAGTGACCGTCTTCCACAACGAAATAAATCCTTTGTTTGGCGGGCATCGTCCCGAACCGAATGCCGAAGGCATGGCGGAGGTCAGCAAATTCGTCCGCAGCGGCAAGGCGCAGATTGGCCTGGGCCTTGATGGCGACGCCGACCGGTTTGGCATTGTGGACAAGAACGGCACCTGGCTCACGCCGAACCAGATTCTCACTCTGGCGCTGTATCATTTGAAAAAGAACCGGGGCTGGACGGGCGCGGTTGTGCGCACGGTGCCGACCAGCCATCAGGTGGACGCCGTCGCGGAATTGCTCGGCGTGAAAGTCCACGAAACGCCGGTCGGCTTCAAATACATCGGCGCGCTGATGGAGAGCGAACCCATCATCGTCGGCGGCGAGGAATCCGGCGGCTTGAGCGTGAAAGGCCACGTGCCGGAGAAGGACGGCATCCTCGCCTGCCTGCTCATGGCCGAACTCGTCGCGACCGAAAAGAAATCGCTCGGCCAGATTTTGCAGAAACTCTCGAAAAAAATCGGCGAATTTTACACCGACCGCATCAACGTCGCGATTGCGCCGGAGAAAAAGGACGCGCTGCTGGCCAAGCTTGGCAGCGGCCTGAAAAACATCGGCGCATTCAAGGTGGAAAAATTCATCACCACCGACGGCTACAAGTATCTGTTGCCAAACCGCGAATGGGTGGCGTTCCGCGCCAGCGGCACGGAACCGTTGATTCGCTGCTACATCGAGGCCAAATCAAAAACAAATTTGAAAAAACTTCAGGCAGCTTGCCGCGAATTGCTGGCGGTGTGAAATACTTTCTTGACTCGTAATTAACAAGAATTGTTCGTGGCAATGGTAACGGATTGCGCTGAAAAAGCTGGTAAATTACCCCCAATCCGTTAACAGGCCGCTGAAAAACTCTTTTTTGACCGAAAAGTATGCGAATTCCTCAATGAATTTGAGGGTCAATTTTCAAATACATGGCTTTTTCAGCATCCTGTTAAGCTCCTAAATGTGATGGAAACCTTAAGTCGGAAAGGCTGGGGCACGTTTAGATTCCATCGGCTCAAGTTTTTGTTTTGTGGTTGGGTGGTGGTAACGGCGGTTGGGACCGCACTGGCAAACCCGCCCATAACCACCGACAGTCCGATTGGTTTCTTTACCAATGTCGCTTCCTGCCTGCTGTCGGCGGAGTTGAATGTGGATTTGCACCGCATTCAGATTTATCCCACGAACCAGTACACGCCTGCGGTCCATCGGCTGCTTCAGGTCGCGGCGAATATTTATGACGCGACAACGAACCGTTTTAATGACGACTACCCGCACCTGCCGACAGTGTTTCGTCCCCAATTCGGGACGATTGGGAATGCCGTGTATATCACAAATTTCGTTGAGGTGACAAATATCAACTCGCTCACCGGCACATTGCGCGCTTTGACTGACACCAATGTCGCCAATGCCTTGCAACCGAACGATTTGGTTTTCGGCGTGCCGCTCATCATCGGCGCCAAGAAAGGGTTTCCGAACTTCAATGAGTTTTACATGGAGAGCGCGTTTCAACTCTGGCGCAAGGTGATGGTCACCCGCCAGAGCACCAATGTGCCAGTGCCACCGCCCAGCCCGTCGAGTTCGTTTTGGAGCTATTACGAGATGTTCACTCTGAGCCTTACCAACCAATTTGGCGTGGAGTGCTGGAACTCCTACCAGTCCAATTACACCCGGCCGATTGACATTTATGTGACCAACTTTCTGACCATGACCCTGACCAACGATGAGAATTTCACCTACACCACCTACCTGATTGCTGGCGGGTCTCTGCAGTTTCCAAACAGCAGCAACGCGGTCTGGCAGGGTTACAATCCCGGCGTTAGTCCTCTTTTGGCACCAGCTTCATTTCAGACAAATTTCGGTACCATCCCGACGAACTTTGCCGCCGTGCCAGTTGCCATATATCGGTTTAACGGCGGCGCGCCTTTCCTGACAACCAATCTGAATTTGCCGTTTGAAATAAATGACACCGGGTTCGGAATACTACCGCAGCCTCACTGGGGCTTGATGGTCACGAATTATGTTCAAGTCATCATGGTGGATGCGACCAGCGGAGGGATTATTGATTATGTATTGTTGAGCGGACCAAACAGCATCCGCGATTTGGCTACGGAAATCCTGAGCGGTTACGACACAGTCGGGTCAGGAAACAATAGGGGATATAACGATCTATGGGACACGAACCTCATTGACGGGATACCCCTCGGGATTGGCAATCAGTATAACGTCTCCCAAGGAAACGGATATCCGTCTTGGAGCTCCTCATTATGGGGCCAGTCCGAGCAGTCAGCTTTTGACGCGATGAATGCCTTTCGTGTCTTCACGATGGGTTCAAACGGTTTCTTGCTGACTTATCCCGGTTATGTGCCTAACACGCCTCAAATCGGCGCGGCCGCAACGGCAGCTGCCATGCAGATGCCTTACACGCCCACGGCGACCGTCGTCCAAGACATCGTTTGGCAGGCAAACGACCCGCTGGTGCATTACATGGCCAGCGATTTGGTGAATCCCATCGCCGGGACTGGATTGCTGAAATATTTGAATTGGCCGGGCAATCTAGGCCGGTTGAACTTTCGTTACCAGCCATGGGGCGGGAATCCTGCGACGGGAGTGGGCACGAACCTGCTGGCAATCAAGGATCCGTTGGTTACTTGTTCGGATGATTGGGATTTCCCCGACAGTCAACCACTGAATGTCTCCTGGTTGGGTCGCGTCCATCGCGGGACGCCGTGGCAGACGGTGTATCTCAAGGCGCCAGACGTTTTGTCTCATCCAAATAATTTCGGTATTTACGGAATCAACGGCGCCAACGTTTGGGCCAACTGGACGGGTGATGTGAATTCGACTGATGCGACCGCCATGGCACCCATGCAAGACTGGCATGTTGCAAGTTTGCTGGCGTCCATGTTCAACACGAATGACTTTCGCTCCCTGTTTTCCGTGAACAATCCCGATCCCGATGCGTGGCAGGCTTTGCTCGATGGTTTGACGGCGCTAACCAACAACCTTACTGATGCTCAGCTACAATCTTTGACGCCGCCCCAATTTGGAGTGGTTGTCATGTCCTCGAATTCTCCTCAAGCTTCACTTATCGCCAATGCAGTTGAATCCACGCGGATCGGACAACCAAACCAATATTTCACTGAAATTGGGGATATTCTGGCGATTCCTCAATTGACTGTGAACTCGCCTTTTCTGAATTGGAACGATAGCGTGCAACAGCAAAGGGGCATCAGCGATGAAGCTTACGAAATAATTCCGAGCCAGCTTCTGCCCTTGTTGCGCGCAGATTCCATTGGCTCGGTTGCTACCGCGAATGGTCAGGTGGTGGTCCAATTCACAGGTTACGATGGCCATAATTACGCGATTGAAGTTTCGTCAAATCTCGTGGATTGGACCAGCATCGCTGCCAATTCTCCCGCCTGCGGCGTGTTTACCTTTACAAACTCACCAACGCCAAACGCCAATCCGCAATTTTACCGGTCAGTTTTATTGAACTGAATCCAGCTCGGAGAGGAGAACTCCAATTACACCACCGCTCGCGGCACATTGCGAAAGTATGCGGCAGAGTTATTTTCCTGAAGGTGAACTTTAACAATTTCCCAATCAAAATTCCAGCTCAGGGTTTCCGCGGGCCGCGGAGTTTCACCACTTCCGCGTGCGCAAGCACCACGTCCGGGTCGCGCTGCAAAGCTTCATAGTAATGCCCGGAAAATTCTTCGCTGGTTTCCGACACAACCAACAGGAGGTCCGATTGGCGCACCAGGGCCTCGACCTTGGCCCGTGTCAATTGTTCTTCCGCGTCCAAGGCTTCGTCCATGGCGACGATGAGTTGTGAAAGCGGGTGCAACCAGGCGAACCACGGGTCGGTGGTGAGCAGTTGCAGAAAATGGTTCGGCGATTGGATTTTGCCAATGGTCTTTTCGTAACCCACCCGCTCCGAATCTACCAACGCCTTGTGCAGCTTGAGCAAAGCAAGGCGGAGTTCCGTCAGGCGTTGCCGGGCGCCCTCCGGTTCCGGTCCCGGTTCAATGAACGTTTTCTTCGTCATCGCCTAAAATACCACACTTCCCGCTAATGCGTCGTTTTCTAATGGTAGGGACGCCGCGCGCTGCGGCGTCAGGACAGCGCAGCGCGCTGTCCCTACCTTCAAGTTGATACGCTGCCCGACTTGTCCTTCGCCTTCTGGTTGGCAATGGCTTCGGTGAACCAGAGGACTTCGTCCAGAAATACCGTCGCCAGTTTTTCGTAGGCGGCATCGTTGGGCGTTCCGTCGTCCTGGAAACTGTCATGCACCCGGGAAACGGACAGGTTTTCCGGTATGGGAAATGCGCCCATGCCAATCGCCACCAAACGCAGTTGCGCCAGACAATTGATGCCGCCAAAGCTGCCCGCCGAAACCGTCACGATGCCGACCGGTTTGCGTTCATATTCCGGCAGCAGATAATCCAGCGCATTTTTGAGCACGCCGGGATAACCATTGTTGTATTCAGGCGAAACGATAATGAGCGAATCCGCGCGGCCGATTTTGTCGCCGAATTCCTGCAGGCGCGGCGGTGGATCGTCGCGGCGATGCAGACGTTCTTCCATGATGGGAAAGTTGTATTTCAGCAGGTCGAGCAATTCCGTGGCGACGCCCTCCCGTGGTTGCAATCGCGCCAGAACAAATCGAGCAACCTTGATGCTCTGTCGGTCCCGGCGCGTGCTGCCGACAATGATTGGGATGTAATACATGGACGTTAATTCACCTTGTTCAATCCATGGCAGATTTTGCGGTGAGGCGGTTCACAATGGCAAGACCCGTTTCGTCATTGGTCGTGTTCTGATTTACGCTTGGCGGGTGCGCCGCTGCTGCGGCGCACGGCGGTGCGGCAGCACCGCAGCCACCAAATCAAGACCTAACCTCACCATTTCGCGAGAACGGGCCGATGGTTCACGAATTCCCAATCAAAATTCCCGCCAGAAAAACCAGCGCGCCGCCCAGCGCAACCTGCAACAAGGCGGACACCAAGGGCGTGTCCATGAATTTGTGCCGCACCCAGGAAATCACACTGAGTTCGACAAACACAACGCACACGGCGACGGCGGTGGCGGTTTTGATGCTGGGAATCAAATACGGCAGGGTGTGGCCGATGCCGCCGAGCGTGGTCATCAGGCCGCACACGAATCCGCGCGCCCACGGATGACCGCGTCCGGTCAGGCTGCCGTCGTCGGACAGCGCCTCGGCGAATCCCATGCTGATGCCCGCGCCGGTGCTTGCGGCGAGGCCGACAAGAAAAGTTTCCCAACTATTGTGCGTGGCGAACGCGGCGGCGAACAACGGCGCAAGTGTTGAAATCGAGCCGTCCATCAAGCCAACCAGACCCGGTTGGATGACTTGCAGGAGGAACAGCCGTTTGGCCCGCGCCCTTTCGCCTTCGCTCAATTTCGTCTGGGCGATTTGTTCGGCGATGTGCGCGTGGTTGCGTTCCTCTTCCGCAAGGTCGCCGAGCAACTGGCGGATGCCCGTATCAGTCGCGCGGCGCCCGGCAGCTTCGTAAAAGCGTTCGGTTTCCACTTCCATGCTTTCGGCGGCTTTCTGAACGGCTTTGAGTCCGAGCGGGCGCACGAGCCAAACCGGGCGGCGGTCCACGAAGCCGCGCACGTCCTGCCGCCGGATGAGCGGCACGTGATCGCCAAACCGGCTTTTGTAAAGTTCCAGCAAGCGATGGCGGTGGCCGTCCTCCTCGTGGCGCATTTCGCGGAACTTCGCGGCTTGCTCGGGATAATTCGCCTGCAGGCCGTCCGCGAAATCTTCGTAGATGCGCGCGTCCTCCTCCTCCTGTGAGATGGCCAGGGCGAGGATTTCCTGTTCGGTAAGGCTGTCGAAGGTTTTCATAAATCAAGATTGAATTGGTTGATTTGCGATTGGTGGGGTGCGCACTCCGTGCGCGCCGGTTTTGGTGGGGCGAGGCTACTGACGAGCCGGCTCGCGGGGACGCTCGCCCCACCGACGGCGGGCTGAGGACAGCCCGCCCTACCTGTTGGGATTTGAAATTTCATAAATACGGTGAAAACAGCCGCGCTGCGGCATCGCGCAATTTAACTGGAAGCGACCGTCCGTCGGCTTCGGCCAGCGTCACTTCGCGCGCGCCGCGAAGTTTGTTCTCGATGACTTTTTCCATTTCCTGCGCGAACTCGCGTCCGTAACATTCCACATTCAGCTCAAAGTTCAGCCGCAGACTGCGCGCGTCCCAGTTGGCCGAGCCGAGCAGGACCCAATGGCCGTCCACAATCATCAATTTCGAGTGGTCGAACGGCGGCGGCGTGAGCCACAGGTGGCAGCCGCGTTTGAGCACCTGCCACCACATCGCGCGCGACGCCCAATGAACGTAAGGCAGATTGTTTCGGGCAGGCAAAATGATGTCCACGCGCACGCCGCGCAGCGCGGCGAGATTCAGCGTGGAAATGAGCGCGGTGTCCGGCAGGAAATAGGGCGTGAGGATTTGCACGGACGTTTGCGCCCCGGCCAAGGCGGCGAGCAACGTCCAGCGCAGCTTTTCAAAATCCACGTCCGGACCGTCCGTGATGACGCGCGCAATGCTGTTGCCGCAACTGCTGAGATGGGGAAACCAAATGTCGCCGTCGAGGACTTCCCTGGTGCAAAACGCCCAGTCGTTTGCGAAGGCCTCCTGCAATTGGGCGACCACCGGACCTCCAACGTGAAAGTGCAGGTCTTGGACGGGGCCTTTTGGTTTGTCGGCGAGCACGTTGCCGTGGCGGATGTTCATGCCGCCGGTGAAGGCGATTTTTCCATCCACGACGAGCGACTTGCGGTGGTTGCGGAGGTTGATGGTGGCCACGCGCCACGGCGCGAGCGACGGCAGAAAACGCGCGGTGTTCACGCCGGCATGCCGCAGTTTGTGCGTGATGGGCGGCCACGAGTAGCGCGCCCCGGCGGAGTCAATCAGCACGCGCGCTTCGACGCCGCGCCGGACGGCGCGGCCAAGGGCCTCGACGAATTGGTTTCCGCTGGCGTCGTTGTCGAAAATGTAGGTCGAGAGCGAAACGGATTTTTGCGCGGATTCAATGGCGGCGAGCATGGCGGGAAAGGCTTCGTCGCCATTGACGAGCGGCTGGATTTTGTTGCCGGTGGTCAGCGGGGGCGTGACGATGCGGCTGACGGCGCGGGCGAGCATTTTCAAATGTTCCGCTCCCTCGTGTTGCGGTTCGCCGAGGTTCCTGGGAATGGGGCGGCTGAAAGTTTTGTGGACGCCGAGCGAAACGGCGCGGCGGCGGATGCGGTTGACGCCGAGCATAAGATAAAGAATCGGGCCAAACACCGGCAGGAACCAGATGAAAGCGATCCAGAGCGTCGCGGCGCGGGTATCGCGTTTGTGGAGCAGGGCGTGAGCCGAGGCGAGCAGGGCGGCCAGAAAATCGAAACCCGCAGCCAGGTGCGGCCAGAACCGGGAGATTTGGTCGAGCCAGTTCATTGCTCGCCCTTCTTTATGACGAAAGCGCGCCGCGATG
>Ga0181523_10001943_pt1 | contig 20961 bp, 13 predicted proteins | sample PEATcosm2014_Bin_43_FD_119752 | JGI IMG/M metagenome (GOLD analysis project Ga0181523, IMG submission 119752) | Peatland microbial communities from MTU Mesocosm Facility, Houghton, MI, USA - PEATcosm2014_Bin05_30_metaG | ecosystem: Environmental > Terrestrial > Soil > Wetlands > Peat | place... | reverse complement strand
TCGAAACTGATCACGCGGCGCATCGCCAAGGCGCAGGAAGCGGTCGAGGTGCAGAACTTCGAAGCGCGCAAACACCTGCTCGAGTACGACGACGTCAACAACAAGCAGCGCCAGGCGGTGTACGGCATGCGCCGCCAGTTGCTGGAGGGCGTGGATCAGAAAGAGCACATCCTGGACATGACGCAGGGCATCGTGGAACAGACCGTGGAAATGCGCTGTCCCAACGACAAGCACCCGGACACCTGGGACCTGGGCTCGCTGCGCAACGACGTGCTGAGCCTGTTCGGCGCCAAGATCGACCTTGCGGAGCTGGGCAACCTGACCAAGGACGAGATCTCCGACGCGATTGCCGACAAGCTGAAGCAGAAATACGAGGAGAAGGAGGCGCTGGTGGGCGCCGACACCATGCGGCACGCCGAACGCATGGTGATGCTGAACGTGATCGACAACCAGTGGAAAGACCACCTGCTGTCGATGGACGAACTGAAGCAGGGCATCGGCAACCGCGCTTACGGGCAAAAAGATCCGCTGGTGGAGTACAAGAAGGAATCCTTCGAGCTGTTCAGCGCGATGATGGACCGCATCGAAGACGAAACCGTGCGCTACCTGTACTTCCTGCAGGTGACGCATAACGCTCCGGTGATGCCGTTCCCGGAAGAGGGCGAAGAGGAAGAAGGCGGCGATGGAAACGGTTCCTTTGGTCCGCACGGAGGGCCGGAGCCGTCCCTGTCGCCTGCCGCCGCCGCGGCAGAAGCGCAGCGCCAGGCGGCTAAGAGCACTATGGAAGATTTCACGCGCAATATTGAGCGCAAGAAGGAAAGGGAACTGCAGGCCCTGCAATTCGCGGGCGGGGATGACAGCGGCGCTCCCAAGACGGTGAGCGCCGGACAGAAGGTGGGCCGCAACGATCCCTGCCCTTGCGGCAGCGGCAAGAAGTACAAGAAGTGCCACGGAGCATAAGGTAGGGCGCTTGCCGCTTTCTTAAATCAGAAAGAAATATGACCAGCGAATCGCAGTTTCGAAAATCGCTGCGCGAGGCGGTGTCGGTTTACGAATCCCTGCTGCCGCTCGAGCCGGCGCTGGAGACGGCCGGCGCATGGTGCGTGGAGGCTCTGCGCGCGGGCCGTAAGGTGCTGACCTGCGGCAACGGCGGGAGCGGAGCGGATGCGCAACATTTCTCCGCCGAGCTGATGGGCAGGTACGTTGACGACCGGCCAGCGCTGGCGGCTGTAGCGCTCACCGCCGACACCACGCTCTTGACGGCGATCGGCAACGACTACGCCTACGACCAGGTCTTCGCGCGGCAGGTGCGCGGGCTGGGGAAGGCCGGCGACATTCTAATCGTGTTCACTTCGAGCGGCAACTCGCCGAATATTCTGCGCGCGCTCGAAGCCGCGCGGGAGCTGGGGCTGCGATCCATCGCTTTTCTAGGCCGCGGGGGCGGGGAAGCTAGGGACCTGGCGGACTGCGTCCTGCTGGTGCCCCATGCCGTCACCGCCCGCATTCAGGAAGCGCACCAGTTCCTGCTGCACGCGCTGATGGACCGGATTGAAACGGGGGGGTGAACAGCGCACTGATGAGGTCAGCCGCGAGTCAGTTGATCGTATTCGGCGTGGCGGCCAATCCAGATCCAGATCACAACACCAGATTCCACGTAACCGAGTGCACGGTAATGGTCGCCGATACGCGCGCTGACCAGGTCATCGCGGCCCTGCAGTCGCCGGTATCGGAGAGACGGATGATGCGGGTTTGCCTTCCAGAGGCGGTAGCTCTTCTCGGCGAGGCGCTGAACGTCCGTGGGAAGGTTCTCGAATAGTTGCCAGAAGCGAGGACTCGCCTGCGACCTCACGCCGGATCGGGCCAGTCCCTTAGCCGCCCTTGTTTGCGCTCTTCCAGAGCTTCGGCGACTAGAAAGTCGAGCTTGCCGCTGCTAGCATCGCGATCCAGTTGCGCGTCCCATCGTTCCTGCTCCAGCGCGTGAACGTGCTGAGCGATCTGAGCAAACTCGTCGAGGCTCAGATCCTGGATGGCGCGCTCGATTTCTTCCACACGGCTCATACAACCCCATTGTATCGGCTTGGGGGCGAGTATGGCGTCACATTGCAGAAGGATGCCCGAAAAGCGGCTAGATGAGATCGCGGATCATCCCGGCAAGCCATCGCCGCCATAGAGGAGGCTGGCGTGATCCGCCGAGTTGCACTCGCGCGACATCCCTTCCGCGAACTGCTCGGCAAAGGTGAGAATCCGCACAGCAGAAGCACGCGGATGCTCGGTGTCGAGCCTCGCCGGAGTTCTACGTTCACTCACTGGGGATCCTATCTCCAGCCCAAAATAGCAGACTCACCCCAATTCCGCAATCTGTCCGTAGAGCGGCTTCAGCGCCGGATAGAAGGCCTGGTAGACGCGGTGGGCTCTCGCGTAGAAGGCGGCATCGGCGTCGACGGGGGCGACCGATTCAGTCTCCCGAATGACGGCGCGGCAGACTTCGGGGACGCTCGCGTAGGCGCCCGTGCCGGCCAGCGCCAGCAGGGCCGCGCCGTAAGCGGAGCCTTCCTGGGTTTCGAGCGTGACCACGCGCTTGTTGAAGATCGATGCCAGCAAGCCGCGCCAGAAGGGGCTCTGCGCGCCTCCGCCGGAAGCGCGCACGCTCTCGAGCGGCACGCCGAGCGACTCGACGATTTCGAGACAGTCGCACAAGCTGTAAGAGACGCCTTCGATGACGGCGCGGATCAAATCCGCGCGCTTGTGGCCGGCGGTGAGGCCGATCCAGCCGCCGCGGGCGGTGGCATCCAGATGCGGCGTGCGCTCACCCATCAGGTACGGCAGCCAGAACAGGCCGTTGGCGCCGCGCGGCGATTCCGCGGCTTCGGCAGTGAGGGCATCGTAAGATGTGCCGGGTTCGAGCTGGTTGCGGAACCATTGCAGGCTTAAGCCCGCGCCCTGCGTGACGCCCATCACGTGCCACTTGCCCGGCACGGCGTGGCAGAAGGTGTGGACGCGGCCGGCGGGATCATACGCCACCTGCTCCATGTGGGCGAAGACCACTCCGGAGGTGCCGATGGTGCAGGAGACGATGCCGGGTTCGACGATGCCGTTGCCGACCGCGCTCGAAGCCTGGTCGCCGCCGCCGCCCACCACCGGGGTTCCGGCGGCGAGGCCGGTGAGCGCGGCCGCTTCCGCGCTAACCACGCCGGTGACGTCCTTCGATTCATAGCAGCGCGGCAGAATGGCGCGGTCGAGCCCGAGCGAATCCATCATCTCCATTGACCAGCGGCGGTTCACGACGTCGAACAGCGCGGTGCCGGAGGCGTCGGAAACTTCGGTCGCATAATCGCCGGTGAGGCGGAACCGCACGTAGTCCTTGGGGAGCAGCACCTGGCGGACGCGCGCGAAGTTCTCCGGCTCGTGATCGCGCACCCACAGCAGCTTGGGCAGGGTGAAGCCGGTGAGGACGGGATTGGCGATGTAGCGGAGGATGGCTTCGCGGCCGAGCTTGGCGTTGACGGCATCCACCTGCGGCTGCGAGCGCTGGTCGCACCAGATCAGCGACGGGCGGATCACGTTGCCGTCGCGGTCGAGGATGACCAGGCCGTGCATCTGGCCGGAGAGGCCAATGCCTTTGACCTGGCTCGCGGAGACGCCGGCTGCGGCCAGCGCCTGGCGGATAGCCGAGACAGCGGCGTCCCACCAGTTCTGCGGGCGCTGTTCCGCCCACAGCGGGCGGGCCATGGTCATGTCTTCGTGAGGAGCGGTGCAACCGGCGCGGACCACGCCGCGCTCATCCACCAGCAAGGCGCGCGAGCCCCCGGTGCCGATATCGATGCCGAGCCACATAGTAAGAGACCATATTGGCACGGCGCGGGCTTCGGTGGGAGACGGCTAAGAGACCATACACGGCTCATGACGAAACCGGTGGCGTATACTTGGTTTATGGCCACGCCCAACGAGCACCGGATTACCACGAGTCCGGATGTCTGCGGCGGGAAAGCTTGCATCGCAGGTCATCGCGTGCGGGTGCTCGATGTCGTAGTGTGGCATGAGCATCAGGGCATGACTCCGGACGAGATCGTCTCCCACGTGCCCACCCTCACTCTCGGCGATGTTCACGCGGCGCTCGCCTATTATTTCGACCACCTCGACCAAATCCAGCAGGAGATGCGGGACGAGCGCTCGCGCGCGGAGGAGTTCCGCCGCAGCAATCCGTCTCTGCTTGAAGCGAAATTGCGCCAGGAAGGCTTCGAAAGAGCATCCTGACCGGTGCCCATCCGCTTCCATCTTGACGAACACATTTCCACCCAAGTCGCGGCTGGTCTGCGCCGGCGGAACATCGACGTAACCACGACTGGCGACACAGGCCTGATGGGCGCGACCGATCTGGCGCACATCGAGTTCGCGGCCTCATCCGGGCGGGTGTTGGTGACGCAGGATGACGATTTTCTGCGGCTGCATGCGAAGAGCGTAGCCCACTCCGGCATCGCCTATTGCCAACAACAATCGATGTCGGCCGGAGAAATACTTCGCCGCCTGATCTTGATCCACGACCTGTTGTCGCCTGAGGAGATGGCCGGCAAGATCGAGTTTTTGTGATCGCCTGATTCTATATGCGCGCGCCGGATTTCGGCTCCGGAAATCCAGGCGCTATACTGTTGGGCGAAAGCGTACATGCCGGTGCGGGGCCATATCGTTCGATGCTCGGTGGCGGCGATTGCGTGTTCGGTAGCGCCGGGCGGGTGGGCTCTCGACCCGCAGCGGAGCCTGACGCAGTACTCGCGCACGGTCTGGACGCAGGCCGATGGGTTGCCGCAGGACACCGTACGCGCCATCACCCAGACTGCCGACGGGTACCTGTGGCTGGGGACCGAAGAAGGGCTGGCGCGGTTCGATGGGTACGAGTTCACCACCTTCGACAAACGCGATGGCGACCTGCCGTCGAATTACATCACGGCGCTGGCGGCAACCTCGGACGGGGGATTGTGGATCGGCACGGGGAGCGGGCTGACCGAGTACCGCGACAAGCGGTTCCGCACGTTCACGACCAGGGACGGATTGCCCGACGACGCCATCGTGGGGCTTTACGCCGATCACGGCGGCGCGCTGTGGATTGTAGCCGGCAAATTCCTGAGCCGCTTCGAGAATGGACGCTTCACCAACTACGCGCCCGACCAGCGGCAGCTACCGGTCACTGCGGCGCGGGCGGTTGTGGAGGACCGTCACCACCAGCTTTGGGTAGGCGGCATGAACGGCGTGGGGCGGTTTTCGGCCGAGGGATTTACGCTGGCGATCGGGGAAGCGCAGTTGGCCGGACGGTTCGTCACCTGTCTGGCGGCGGGCGCCGACGGAACCGTGTGGATCGGCTCGAGCGGCGGGGTACTGGCGCTCACGCCCGAAGGCGTTGTGCGCAGCTACCGGACGAGCGAGGGATTGCCCGATCCGATGGTGCGCGCCCTCTGGTGCGATCGCGATGGCCACGTCTGGGCCGGGACCAACCGCGGCGTGGCGCGATTCAACGGCCATCGGTTCACCGTGGCGCTGGCGGAGACCGGCCTGGTTTCGGTACGCTCGATTTTCGGGGACCGCGAGGGCAACCTGTGGGTGGGAGACAACTCGGGCCTCAGCCGGCTGCGCGATGAGGTATTCACGGTCTACGGCCGCAGTGAGGGATGGCCGAGCGTCAATCCCACCACGGCGTTTCAGGATCGCGCCGGGCGCGTGTGGGTGGGATTCCACGAGAGCGGGCTGATGCTGGCGGCCGGCGCCGAACAGAGGGTCTATACGCCGCGCGACGGGCTGCCCGACAACCAGATTTACTCCATTCGCGAAACCCGCACGGGCGACCTGCTGATTGGAACCCGCAATGGCCTCGCCGTGATGCATGGCGACTCTTTCCGTGTCTACCGGCCCGAGGACCGGATGCACCGGTTCAACGTCTACGACGCATTGGAGGACAACGCGGGACGGATTTGGCTGGCGACACCGGCGGGCCTGGAGCGGAGCGACGGCGGCCGCTTCGCGATCATCCAGCCCGGCGAACCGGTGCCCAACGCGCTGATGGTGACGCTGTGCGTCGGACAGGATGGGGCGGTGTGGGCCGGCACCTCGGGCAAGGGACTCTGGCGCGTTCGCGGCGAGGAGCGGAGGCTCTTCACCGGCGCCGACGGGCTTTCCAACGATTCGGTGCGTTCGATTTACCAGGACCCCGAGGGCACACTGTGGATCGGCACTAACGGCGGCGGCCTGAATTCGTTTCGCGATGGCCGGTTCGTGCGCTACACCGAAAAAGACGGGCTGCTCAGCGATAACGTGGTCAAGATCATCGACGATGGCACATCGTTCTGGCTGGCCACCACGCGGGGTATTTGCCGGGTGCCAAAGAGCCAGTTGCGGGAGTTCGCGGCGGGCCAGCGGAAGACGCTGGAGCCGATGAACTACGGCGCGGCGGATGGCCTGCGCAGCACGCAATGCGCGCCCGAATACCCGGCCAGCGCGGGCGGGGTACGCCTGCGCGACACTACCATCTGGTTCCCGACCGCCAATGGGATGGCGGTCTACGATCCGCGGGCCGTACCGCACACCAGGATCGCGCCCGTGGTGCACGTGGTGGAGATGACGGCGGGAGGCACGCCCGTGGATTTGAGCCGGCCGGCCAGGCTGGCGCCGGGCGCGGACCGGTTGCAAGTGCGCTACACCGCGCTGCATTTGAGCGCGCCCGAGCGGGTCGAGTATTGGTACAAGCTGGAAGGCCTGGACCGCGATTGGTGGCGCGCCGGGAGCCGGCGTCTGTGCAACTACAATAGCCTGCCGCACGGGAGCTATCGGTTCGTGGTGCGCGCCCTGGTTCCCGGCGCGCCGCCGGCCGACGCCTCCTACGCCTTCGTGCTGCTGCCGCATTACTACGAAACGGCGTGGTTCCGGATATTGGCGGTGGTTCTGCTCGGCGGGTTGGTGTGGCTGGGGTTCCGCATGCGGGTGCGGCAGATCGGGTCGCGTTTCGCGCTGGTGCTGGAGGAGCGCGCGCGGCTGGCGAGGGAAATTCACGACACGCTGGCGCAAGGCTTCGTGGGGATTTCATCGCAGCTCGACGCGGTCGCCATGTCGATGCCGGAGAACGGTTCGCCGGCGCGCCAGTATTTGGAGATGGCACGGCGGATGGCGCGCCACAGCCTGACCGAAGCGCGCCGTTCGATGATGGACCTGCGCGCCTCGGTGCTGGAGGACCGCGACCTGGCGGCGGCGCTCGAAGCTGGCGCGCGCGTGTGGACGGCGGGTCAGCCGGTCGAGGTGTCGGTGGAGGCGATCGGCGACCGGCAGCCGCTTCCTCAGGAAATGGAGCAGCAGCTTTTGCGCATCGCGCAGGAGGCGGTTGCCAACATCGTGAAACATGCCAACGCCAGCCGGATTGGAATCAAACTGGAACGGGAATCGAAGAGCCTGCGTCTGCGGATTGTGGACAACGGGCGGGGTTTCGAGGAGCGCGACGCGTTTGCCACGCACGGCGGCCACTTCGGGCTGATCGGCATGCGCGAGCGCGCCGAACGGCTGGGAGGTGAGTTGCGCCTGGCCAGCCAGCCGGGCCAGGGGACCGAAGTCGAAGTGAGCGTACCATTGCCATGAGCGAACCGATTCGTATTCTGGTGGCCGAGGACCACCTGGTGGCGCGGGTGGGCGTCACCACCATCGTCAACATGCAGCCCGATATGAAAGTGGTGGCCGAGGCGTCCAACGGGCAGCAGGCGGTGGAACTGTACCGGCAGCACCGGCCGGATGTGACGCTGCTCGACCTGCGCATGCCGGGGATGGGAGGCGTGGAAGCAGCGCTCGCCATTCGCGCCGAGTTTCCCAAGGCCCGCATGATCGCGCTGACCACCTATGGCGGCGACGAAGACATCCGGCGAGCCCTGGCGGCGGGCGTGCAGGCGTACCTCACCAAGGACGTGCTACACGATGAGCTGCTCAAGGCGATTCGTGCGGTGCACGCCGGTGGAACCTATCTGCCGGCAGCGGTGGCGGCGGCGCTGGCGGCGCAGATGCCGCGTCCGGATCTGAGCGGGCGGGAGCTGGAAGTGCTGGTCCTGATCGTGCAAGGCCTGGCCAATAAGCAAATCGCTTACAGTCTTGGGATTGCGGAGCATACCGTAAAGAACCACGTGAAGAGCATTCTCGGCAAGTTGGGAGCCCAGGACCGCACGCAGGCCGCGACGGTGGCCATCCAGCGCGGGATCATACACCTGTAGGGCGGCGACTGGACCTCGGACTGCGTCGAAGTTCAAGTGATTGTCTGGATTAGATTGTGTGATTGATTGATTCTTATGGTGTTGGTAGTTCTGCTTCGGTCGTTGGAGGGAGGTTGAGCCGGAGTTTGCGCAGTGTTACCCTACCACTTGAGTTTACATAATATCGGTTATCGGAAGTCGAGATTGGGTTCCCTCGATAATCTGAGCGAATGCGCTCGCAAGCGGGCGTTGGCAAGCTAAAGCGTGCCCCACCAGAATCTCACTCCTCGTTGGGCACTTCGCCCCTGCGCACCCGCACTACCCGGCGCGACGTGCCGGCGCGGAAGCGTAACACGAAGCGCGTTCCCGCGCACTCGGGCTGCTCGATCGATCCCTCCAGTTGCTTGGCAAGGATCTCGACGATCCGCAACCCCAGCGACTTGCCGTTGCGCGCCGGCGCGACCTTCGGGCAGCCGACGCCATCATCCTCGACGCTCAGCTCCAATTCCCCCGGGCCGGACTGCCGCAAGCCAACCCGGACCTCACCGCTGCGCCCGCCCGGGAAGGCGTGCTTCAACGCGTTGGTCACCAGTTCGTTGAGGATCAGCGCACACGGAATCGCGCGGTGGATGCCCATCTCGATCGGCTCGGCCTCCATCGAGATCGCAATTTGCCGCGCCGCAACGCCGTATACGCTTCCCAGTTCCTGCACGAGTTGCTCGGCGTACTCGGCAAAGACGATGCGGTCCAGGCGCTCGGTTCCGGAAAGGTGCTCGTGGATGAGAGCGATCGAGCGCACCCGCTGCTGGCTGTCCTCGAGCGCCCCTTGGGCCTCGGCACTCTCGATCGCGCCGGCCTTCATTCCCAGCAGGCTGGCAATCACGGCCAGGTTGTTCTTGACGCGGTGGTGGACCTCTTTCAAGAGGACCGTTTTTTCCGCCAGCGCCGATTCCAGCTCGCGCAGCGTTCTTTGCAGAGCCGCTTGGGCGCGCTGCTGCTCGGTGACCTCTATGGCCACTACCAGTACCTGCCCCGCTGCGCCGTCGGACGCGGCCGGTGACGTGTCAGGCAGCGGCACGTACGATAAATCGAAGTAGCGCTCTTCCGGCGGCAGGCCGGGCCCACGCTGCAACGCGACCGCCAGCCCGGCGGCGTGGTACACGTTCTGCTTGTCGCGCACTCGCTCGAGCAGCGGCACAACCACCGGCGCCGCTTCGGGCCAAACCTCGGCCACCGTCCGGCCGAGCATCGGCTCGCCCGGCGCCAGCGCCTGGTATGCCGGGTTGACCATCTCAAAGCGGAAATCGCGTCCGCGCAACAGGGCGATCGAGACCGGCGAGTGTTCAATCATAGATTCCAACATGCGCCGCCGCGCCTCCAGTTCGCGCGCCATTTCCGATCGCTCCTGCTCCCCCGCAGCCGCCGCTCTGTGCGCTTCCCGCAAACGCTCGAACATCGCGCTGGCCACTATCCCGGTCAGCGCCAGCCCTGCCAGGCCCAGCCAGTGCTGCGGGTCCCGCATCTGAAAATGTCCTACCCGCTCGGTGGCGAAGTACAGTGACTCGATAATGCACAGGATCGTCGTCAGTACTCCGGGTCCCCATCCGCCCTGATATGCGCTCAACAGGATGAACGGAGCATATGTAATGTAAGGAATCAGTGTTGGCGGATGGAGCGGGAGCCGCGACAGTTGCGCCAGCGCAGCCAGCAGCACGGCTACTCCGTAAGCGACCGCGGGTGGCAGGTTTTTGCCGCGCATCATAGGCTGGCCTCCCGCAGGCAAGCTAAAGCATGCCCTACCAACCGCCGGGCGATCATTGAACCAGGGCGGCCGGCCGGTGCAGCAAGTCCCGCACGCGCCTCGCCAGCTCCAGCGGCCCGAATGGTTTCGACAGCATTTCCGCCGGCGGCGGCGCGGTGTCCCCCAAATCGTGTGCGCATCCGGAAACGAAAAGCGTCTGCATCTCCGGACGCAGCGGCTTCAACCGCTCGGCCAGTTCGAGTCCGGACATGCCGGGCATCACCACGTCGGTCACCAGAACATGAATCGGTCCCGGACAGGCTTTGGCGATCCGTACCGCTTCCTCCGCGTCGCGCGCCTGGAGGAGCCGATACCCTTCCCGCTTCAGACAATTGTGCATCAGCCGCCGCACGCCGTCCTCGTCGTCGACCAGCAATACAGTCGGCGCCGATTCGTCCACAGTGGCCGTTTCCCGCGGCTCGTCCGACTGATGCGGCTTCTCCGCGCGCGGCAACAGAATCTCGAAGCTGGTCCCTTTCCCGATTTCGCTCGAGGCGCCGATGTAGCCCTCGTTCTGCACGATGATGGCATGCACGATCGCCAGGCCGAGGCCGGTTCCGGTGCCGGAGCGCTTGGTGGTGAAGAACGGCTCGAAGATGCGGGCCAGCGTGGGCGCGTCCATTCCCTGCCCCGAATCCGCGACCCGAATTTGCACGTACCGTCCCGGGCGGCGGCCGCGCCATTGCAGACTCTCCGCATCGATATCGACCAGCGAAGTCGAGATCCGCATTTCCCCGCCCCGCGGCATCGCATCGCGCGCGTTCAGCGCCAGGTTGAGGAATACCTGCTTCAACCGGTTGCGGTCGCCGCGCACCAATTCGGGTGAAGCGCCCAATTCCAGATCGAGCTTGCGGCCGGTCCCCAGGCTGCGAGCGATGAGGGGCTGGATCTCGCCAATCACCGCGTCGATGTCGAGCACCTCCGGGATCGACACGTCCCGGCGGCTCAGCGTCAGCAACTGCTTGCTGAGAGAGCCGGCCAGCGTGGCGGCGCGCTTGATCTCGGTGGCCCGCTCCCGGTCACGGTCGTCTCTCAGATCCGTCTCCATCTCTTCGGCGTAGCCCAGGATCACCATCAGCAAATTGTTGAAGTCGTGCGCCAGCCCACCCGCCAGGTTGGCGATCGCCTCCAACCGCTGCGATTGGATCAGGCGGCCCTCCATTTCCCGGCGCGCCCGAATGTCCCGCACCACCAGAACCGAGCCCAGCCGGTCCCGCTCCGACCGGTTCTCGGAATAGCCCACTTCGACTGGCGTGCCGGTCCCGGTCTTCGAAATCAGCAGGTAGGAGCGGTGCTCCTCAGGGAACAAGTCGAGGACCGAATTCCCGGTTGTGGGGCTGGCAGACTCTTCCAGGAGCTGCAAAACATCCCGCAGCGGGCGGCCCATGGCTTCGGCGTTGCTCCAGCCGGTCAACCGCTCCGCCACGGCATTGACAAAGACGATTTCGCCGGATGTGTTGGTAGCGACGATCCCCTCGCCCACGCTGCGCAGCGTGGTCGAAAGCCAAGACTCGCTGGCTCGCACGCGCCGCTCCATCTCATGCTTGTAGAGGGCGATCTGCACCGCGCTGCGCAAGTTCAGGTCGCCAATCGGCTTCAGGATGTAGCCCAGCGGCTCGGTCACCGTGGCCCGGCTCACCGTATCTGCGTCGGCGTGCGCCGTCAGGTAGACCACCGGGGTTTCGAACTCGTCCTTCAGCGCCTGAGCGGTGGCAATGCCGTCCATCTCGCCCTGCAGGCGGATGTCCATCAGCACCAGGTCGAATGCAGTGCGCCGCGCGAATCGCAGCGCTTCTTCACCCGAACTCGCGATCGCCGGCACGGCGTAGCCCAGCCGCTCCAACCGGCGCTGGATGTCGTCGGCGATCAGCCCTTCATCCTCGACTACGAGGATTTGCTTTCTTGCCTCTTGGGCTGCCTGCATTTGCCGATACCCCTCCTGACTGGGTGAGTGGTAGCTTAGTGCGCCGCGTCAGGCCCAATTCTCAGTATATTGACACACCGCGTATCGCTATGCCAACTGGCTGAATACAGTCGGTCCTAGTTATGTTAACGGTCCAGTACCGGTATAGGACCTGTTTTAAATGGGTAGCAGCATTCCCGAAAGGTCGCACCCAAGGTTCACGCAAGCAGTGGCCAGGAAAAGCAGGAGGACTCTCCGAACTCCTGATGCGGTTTTTCGACCTTGTCAAGCAGCGCGTCCCCCGCCGAGGCGCGGCAGACGACAAAAACCGATCGTCTGTCCTACCTGGGCTGCGCCACGGAGCCGGCCAAAAACAAGTGTAGGGCAGGATGGCTAACTGCAAACCATGCTGCCCTACGAGGCTTCTTTCCCTGCAACCCTAGTGGGTGGGAGTAAAGGTCAAAGTGATCTGGGTGGTATTTTCCACCGGCTGCCCGTCGAGCAGCGTCGGTCTGTAGCGCCACTGCATGACGGCAGCCCGGGCGGCCTGAACCAGCAGCGGGTGCCCGGAGATGACCTTCACGGCGACGACCCTGCCGTCGGTGCCGATGGTGGCATCCAGCACCACCTGGCCATGCGCGTTCATCTGGCGCGCGGCTGTCGGATACTCCGGCTCTTTGCGGTAGAGGAGTTGAGCCGAGGCGACCTTGCCTCCCGAGGCTGAGGGCTTCTTCACTGCCGGCGCGGGCGTGGGAGCGACCGGCGAAGGCGCGTTGGCAAACGGCACGCTGAGAGGCGCATTCACGTTGACGCCGGCGGGCGACGCGGGTGCGGCACCCAGGCCAGCGTCGGCAATCTCGGTCGGGCTGGCCGGGCGCAGGCGCTGCGACAGCGAATCCGCGTTGAATGCCTTCGGAGCGGCCTTGGCCTGCGTTGCCGGCGTCACTTCCGCGGGCGTGGTGGATACCTGCTCGGCGTTGGCGGTAGCGCCTGCCGGCACGGGTTGCGCCGGGTTCGCCTTCGTCGAGGTCGTGTTGGCGGCAGACTTGCCGTCCGGCATCGGCGACGGCCGCGTGCGCAACGACCGCACCGACTCGGTCGCCGTTTTGGTTTGGTTCTTTCCGGTCACTTCCAAGATGAAGCTGACGTCGCCGGTCTTCGGCGTATAGACGATGCTGCCGGTGGTGAGCGACTTGACGTCCATGTCGAAGTTTTCGTGCTGGTCCCCATCGTTGATCGATAGCACGCCGTGGCTGGCGTTGGCGACCGCGGCGGAATTCTTGTTCCAGGTGAGCAGCAGATCCGTGCCGCTCGGCTCTACCAGCAGGTTCAGTCCGCCGGCCTGCGACTCCACCGCGGCGGGCGGATGCGGGCGCGTCATAAAGCCGGGATACACGAACAGCGCGACCAGGATGGCCACCATGACGGCTATGCCGCCGAGCACCATCATGAGTTTTCCGCTGCCCTGCGACTCGGCTGGCGCTGCGCCGCTCAGTGTCCCTAACAGCGGCCTGTCGGGAGTGGGTTTGACGACGGGGGCGGGCTCAGCCGGCTTGGCGGGCGCGGCGTCCTTTGTTACTGTTACCGCGGCAGCAGGCTTGACTTCCTTGGCAGCCGGCTTCGGTTCGGGGGCAGCCGGGCGAGCGGGAGCCGCAGCCTTCACTTCGGCGGCCGCCGGCTTGGCGGGTGGCGCGGGCGGCTTGGTTTCCGGCGCCTTCCGGTCGGTCTTTTCGGGAGCCGGCGCGGCAGGCTTCGCATCGGCGGGCGGCGCGGCAGGCGGGGCATCGCGGCGCAAGCCGATGGGCACCACCTGCGGGCGGACACCGGGCTTGGCGGCTGGCGGAGCGCTGGGCGCGGCATTCGCCGGAGCCGCCGGCGGCGCCGCTGGCGCCGCTGCTTCGGGTGGCGTCCACAGCGAGGCCGTCAATTGCGCGGAACGGAACGGAAACTCCAAATAGCTGGCGTCACCGTGGAACACGCCGTCTTCCCGGATAAAGAGGCCACCCACGCTGGTTTTGGTGGCAAACGGCCGCACCAGCAGCGCGATGTGATGGGGACTGCGGAAACGCGCATCGAGAAACGCCACATCGTCGGCATCCAGGCTGAGACCCTTGCGGCTGTGCGCGCGGAAGTATCCCGCCACCGCCATGCTGCCGGCGCCGCTATGCTGTTCGATGGCCCGTTCGAAGCGTGCCAAATCGGCATCCGAAAGCCGATACAGCGGCCCACGAGTGTAATCGCACGAGATCGTCTCGTAGTCCTGCACGACCACGATCAGAGGACTGCCGGGAACCACCGAACCGAGCAGCACGCCGCCGATCTCCGATCCTCGCGACGTCAGAGAGCGGAAGTTCTCAATAACTTCGGCCTCCATCCGGTCGATGAGATCGAAAGCGAGTCGCACTGCGACCGGCTTCTGGGGAACCTCCCATAGATAAGTAGCCAGGGGTGCGGATTTCGGCTCGCCGCGTTCCCGCCGTGCCGTTGATTCAACCATCGCTCATAACCTCCGCCCGAATTGAAATTCCGGGCCATTCACTGCACGGGTCAATTTTAACGGAAATCGAAGCAATATATACCCTAAAAATCGCTCTATTAACCAAAAGCAACGGTACTGATCTGCAACGTTTTAGCCGATAACTATCTAGATATATAACCCGTCATTCGCTTTGGTTATCAGAAAAATACTGTCACCACTCACACTAGCAATTTTTGAATACACCGCCTATAATGAGCGGGAATGAGTGCCAGGACCTGCCAACTGTGCGGACGGCCCCTCAGCAGAATCTGGGTGGGCGCCGGCGGTGATTTCTGCTCGAGGGAGCACCGCAATCAGTATGGTCTGCGCCTGGGAATGGACCGGCTACAGGAAGCCAACAAAGTCGCCACGTTGATGCGGCGGCGCGAGAATCTGAAGACAGTGATGCCGGGGCAAGCGGAGAGTCTGGCCTCGTTGGAGCGGCGTGGCTTCCATCAGAGTATGCGCTTGTCCGAGCCGCCGCCGCCGACCGACCACATGCGCCCCATTCAGCCGCTGCTGGACGCGGAAGTGCGGGGCGGCGGGAATTTCTTTGCGCCGCGGGCGGTCAACCAGAGAGCCAAGCAGGCTCCGCGCAGTGCCGCGTATCTGCAACGCGCCGCGGAAGTGGCTGAACCGATGCTGCCCGCGTTGCGCGAACACGAGATGCCGGTGACGCTACCGCGCCAGCGGCCGGCGCGAGCTTGGGATGGAGCACGCTCGCTGAAAGCGCGCCGGAGAGGTTTCCCGTTGCCGCGGCGCCGCGCGGCGCGCGCGGTGTTATCGCGCAAGACACGGCGGGAGCCGGTGGGTGGCGCCACCTACCAGCGCGACGCGAAACCGGCCAAGTGGCTCGCACTGCCGATGCACACAGGACGGCGCGCGCGAACGGTGGGGAACCAGCCGATCCAGCCGCCGGAGAGACAACTGCGCAGGTTTGCCGCCGCGCGGCGAACGCCCGAGTTGATTTGGCCCGGCAGCATGACGCCGGAGGTCTTCGTCAAAGAGGGTCTTGCGCCGCAGTCCCGGCTGCCTCTGATCAAACCAATGCTTCGCGCCGTGGCCCTGCCCCATGGACCTGTGCACGGGCGGTTGCCCGGCATGGGGCGCGGTCTCGTGCGGCGGGTGGGCCGCGCCATGCGCGATACCCGCATGGCGCAACGCGCTACCACCATCGAGTGGACGGGCGAGAACCTGCCGGGAGTCGTGCTGGCGGCGGACCATGCCGTAGGCGCGCAACTGCGGAGCGCCGCGTGGAACCGCGGCGGCACGCGCGCGGTTTCGGTGAGTCCCAAGGTGAGCGACCTGGTCCCGCGCTTTTCGACGGTATCGTTTGAGCCGCAAGAGGCGCCTTTCGGCTACTCCATTTTTAAGATACAGAGTGGCATGCCCGCGCTTCCCGTGTCGCAGGCAGCGACGCCCAAGGCGGGGCAGCAACAGCAGCGCACCGCGCCGAAACCCTCGAGACAGCCGAAAGCGGAGGCGATCCGTCTGGAAGATCGCTTCGACGCCGGCCTGGGGAATTGGGTTGGCGGTGTGAGCGATTGGAAAGTAGATGTTGCGGGCGTGCGGCCCGGCGCTCTGGCGCTCTTCGCCCCCTCGCTCGCCATGTCCGATTACGATCTGGAGTTCCTGGCCCGCATCGACCAGAAGAGCCTGAGTTGGGTGTTCCGCGCCTCCGACGAACAGAACTACCATCTCGCGACGATCTCGATTTCTCCGCAGGGCCGCACTTTCACGCGGTCATCGGTGATCGAGGACGCGCCGGGATTGAGCGTGACCACGCCGGTCCGGCAGGTGGGCAGCCCCAAAGCGGCGATTACCATCCTGACGAAGGTCAGGGGCAACGACTTCACAGTTTCCATAGATGGCGAAACCATCGAACGATGGAGCGACAACCGTCTCGCGATCGGCGGAATAGGATTTTTGGGCGCACCGGATCAGCGGGCGCGCCTCTATTGGATTCGTCTGGTGACGGGCGGGTCCGAACGGTAAGGAGGTCTGAAGGAAATGAGCAGCAACCCAATTCGAACCAGCGCTAAGGTTCAGCCCTTGCGAGGCCCGGCGCCAGACTTGCAGGAAAAGGAAGGAGCCGCCACCAGCGGGCCCGGCTTTTTAGCGCGCGCAGTCGCGCTGCACTTGTCCGGAAAGCGGGATGAAGCCCTCAAACAGTTGCAGCGCGCCATCGCCGCCAACGAAGCCTCGCCCGAAATCTACCGGGCGATGGGGCACATCCAGTTCGAGTTGGCCGACTACAAGGAAGCCGCCAAGAGCTACCGCGCCCTGACCCAGATCAAGCCGCAGTACGCGATGGGCTGGTTTAACCTGGCCGTGTGTCTGGAGCGCCTGGGCTCGTGGGAAGAGGCGGCCGAGGCGTTTGGAAAGGCCTCGACTCTCGATCCGGCCCACTTGGACGCGCACCTAGGTCTAGGTGTGTGCCACCTGCGCCTGGAGGATCCCAAGAGCGCCCTGTTCAGCTTCGAGCACTGTCTGGCGACGGCGCCGCAGCACGAGGACGCCCTGTTCGGCAAGGCGGCGGCGTTGCAATCGCTCGACCACGCCGATGAAGCCGCGGCGATCTACCAGAAGATTATCGAACGCAATCCGGATTCGGAAGAGTCGCTGGCGAACCTGGTGCTGATCGGCATGTCGAAGGAAGATTTCGACATGGTGCGCGAGTATTCCGAGCGGTTGCTGGAACTCAAACCGGAGTCGACGGTGGCGCTCGAAGGCTTGGCAGCCTGGGCCGCGGCGTCGGACGAGCACGCGCTCACCGCCAAGTTCTGCAACTTGTTGGTCAACGCCGTGCCGGGCCACTTCGAAGCCTGGTTCAACCTGGCGCTGGCGCACCAGAAGTCCGGACGCTGGCAGCAGGCGGCGGAAGCGTACCAGGAGGCGATCAAACTGCGTTCGCAATCCTCCGAGGCGCACACCAACCTCGGCGTCGTGCACGAACAATTGGGCGACATGGTTGCCGCCCGCGCGGACTATGATCGCGCCATGGCCGCGCAGCCCGATGCGCTGGCGCCGATGTGGAACGTGGCGTTGCTGCTCGAACATGCCGGCCAGCACGACGAGGCCGAGCGCTGGTACCGGCAGGTGCTGGAACGCGCTCCAAAGGAAGAGGAGGCCCGCTTCCGGATGGGTTACCTGCGGCTCAAGCGGGAAGATTTCCGCGGCGCCGTCGAGGCCTTCGAAGGTTGCCTGAAGTACCGTCCGTATTGGCCCGAAGCGCAAGCCAACCTGGCTTTGGCCTATTCCGGCATGGGAGACAAGGAACACGCCGAGCGGCTATATGACAAGATGCTCGAAGCCGATCCCAAGAGCGTCGATGCGCTGCGCGGCCTGGCGGCCCTGTCGATCCAGTCCAGCGACTTCAACACCGCACTGGAACATCACGTACGCCTGATCGACCTCGGCGAGCGTTCGCCCGAAATTCTGTACAATGCCGGGCTGATGTACGAGAAAGCCGATCAGCCGGAGAAGGCCGTCCGCCTCTATCGGGATGCGCTGGCGTTACAGCCGGATATGCCGGAGGCCCTGCTCAACCTGGGCCGCATTCTGGAATCGTCCGGCAAGAGCGAAGAAGCCCGCGCTTGCTGGAGCAAGGCGCTCGAAGCCGAACCGGCCCTGGCGCAAGGCTACTTCGGTCCGACCATCGAGTAAGCGCCAGACACGGGTTAGCTATCGTCAACACAAACTTCGTAGGGGCCGGGCGGCATGCCCGGCCCTTCGAGTTTCTGCTTTCTCCGCGCCGCGCCCACGAGCCGCGCGCAGGACACGAAGCCGCACTTGAAAAGTGGGCTAATCCCGGTTCGAAATGCACTTCGACTGGGTCGAGAGGACACAGCGATCCGCGTAGAGCCGCTGATTGGAAAGATGCCTTTTGTGGCATTCGGCGTGCCTTAAGGATGCACATGCTGCTTCGGATATCGGTGTGCCTGTTGCTGCTGACGGCTGGAGTCCTGGCTGTTACCCCAAGCTTCCTATTAGGAATCGACTATATAGAATGGGGGCCTGGTTCCGTATCGCAGATCGCTGCCGACAACACCGGGGCGCTTTACATTTTGTCCGACTGCCCGATTCACACGCCTACCACCTTGCCTTCTTGTGTGACCAAGCTGTCGGTGGATGGCCAGACCGTCCTGTGGCAGAACAATCTTGGATTCACCGCCGCGGCAATGGCGGTGGACCCCACTGGCGGTGTCTACGTAATTCCCCAACCGACAGACAACCAGGAGTTTTACGCGCAGTTCTACGACGTTTTCGTGGAGAAACTGACCGCGGATGGGTCGGCCGTGTTGTGGCAAACCGACCTCGGCGCCATGCGCTCTTCATCGCCAGCAGTTTCGGCGAGCCTCGCCGTCGATTCGACCGGCCGTGTGTTTGTGGCCGGGACTGCGGCGGATGGAGGCGAAGTTGTGCGCCTGACTCCGGCTGGCGCGATTGACACGACATTTTCCGGTGTGCCCGGAAAACCGGCGGAAGTTGCCGTAGACCCAACGGGGGCGAACATCGCGGTGGTCTCCTGGATGGGCGGAATCACGAACTTCTTCGTCCCGGGCAGCGATCCGGGCTATGCGCTTGCGCGGCCGGCGCCGGACAACGTCACATGGACCACCCTCACTCCTCCGCAGGAGCCGTTCCCCTCCGGTCTGGCCGTGGCCGCGAATGGCGACATAGTAGCGAATGGCCTGGACAGCACGTGGACTTTCTATGTGGAGCGGATCAATGCGGCCGGAAAGACGGTGTTCTCAATCGTGGTTCCTGGGACCGTCGGAGGTTTTGCCGGGTCCCAGGGCGGTTTTGCGCTGGATTCGAATGGGAATGCATACATCGCCGGTTACTCGGCGTCATCGGCGTTTCCGGTCAAGAACAGTGTCGCGCCCTGCGGGTCGGATTGGCTCAGCGCAATTGCTCCCGATGGCTCAATCCTCCAAACCACGTATCTTCCCGGCGCCTCCTACCCGCCAATAGAGGGTTCCGGGCCGATCCTGGTCCCTTTAGGCGCAACCGGTGCGAGCCTAGCGCCGATCATTACGGCGAACGCGAACTCCGCCGTTTTCGTGATGGTCGAGGCAGGCACGGACTTCGCGCCCACCGAAACCGGGCCGTTCCCGCCGCAGGTTTCGCTCGCCCTGTATCGCCTGTCTCCGAATTCGAATGCCCAGCCCGTCCAACTGGCGTGCGTGGGAAACGCGGCGACGTTCAGCAGCGGGCCGGTTGCGCCGGGAGAGATCGTGACCTTATCCGGCATCGGGCTCGGGCCACAACAGGGAATACCAACGCAAGCCACGTTCGCGAGCCCGTTCCCGACACAGGCGGGAAACGCGGAGGTGACCTTCGATGGCACGCCGGCGCCGCTGCTCTGGGTGCAGGACGGGCAGATCAACACGGTGGTTCCGTGGTCCGTGGCCGGGAAGACGACGAAGATCTGCGTTACTTATAACAACGTGCCGACGAATTGCCTGACCTATCCGGTGGCGGCGGCGGCGCCCGGTGTGTTCATGGTCGACAGTTACCACGCGGCGGCGCTGAATCAGGATGGGAGTATCAACTCAGCGACGAATCCGGCGCCACCGAACTCCATCGTGACGGTCTATGCTACAGGCTTGGGGCCGATCAACCCTCAGCCGGCCGATGGCGCACTGGTGGCAGCAACGCCGCTGCCGGTGAATACACTGCCGCTTCAACTGGGAACGTGGACGGGTAAGGGTGTTGGCGATATCAGCTACGTCACGTACGGTGCAGCCTACGACGGGCCTGCACCAGACCTGATTGCGGGAGCGAGCCAGATCAACTTTTTGGCGAGCGATGTCATCGGGGTTCTCGACGCCGTGCAACTCGTGGTGCAGACGCCGTCAGGGGCGAGCTATAGCAACTTCTTCCAGATCTATTTGGCCGGCCAGTGAGATTCGGCGTAGCGCGTCTCGGGCTGCTCAAGACCCTCGTCTCTCTCTAAACGGCAGCCGATGGTGCGCTGGTTCGTACCGGCCGCCGGACGCTTACCCAGACTTGGGGAATGACGCGCGAGTGCAGCCTTGCCTGCCCCGGTGTATTCGCCGAGCGGTCGCAAGACCAAAGACACCGGCGGCAAAGACCGCCGGCGTTACCGCGTTACATCCGTCACTTGCACCTCACCGTGCCTACGCGGCTGCCCACTCCATGCGGGGACATGGTAGAGTGATTGGACAGTCGGGGAGGGATCGATGAAGCTGTTGTCGCTTGTCGTAACGGCTGCTGGCCTGGTTCCCATTTCGGTTTTAACGGCCTGGCAGAGCCCTGCGCAGATCCGCCAACCGGAGGCCGCCGGAGATGCCAACGAGATTCGCGGCATGCTGGCTTCCGCCGTTCAGAAGGATCCCGACAGCGCCGCGGCGCTCAAATCCTACGCGGAGTTTCTGGAACAGTATGGCCAACCGGAAGCGCGCGCGGCGTATGGGAAACTTCTGGCGCAGTTGCGCCGGGCCGGCGCCGCGGCCGAGGAAGCCGAGATCGCGCGCCGCCTGGTGATCCTCGATCTGCTCGC
>Ga0181523_10001940_pt1 | contig 20973 bp, 15 predicted proteins | sample PEATcosm2014_Bin_43_FD_119752 | JGI IMG/M metagenome (GOLD analysis project Ga0181523, IMG submission 119752) | Peatland microbial communities from MTU Mesocosm Facility, Houghton, MI, USA - PEATcosm2014_Bin05_30_metaG | ecosystem: Environmental > Terrestrial > Soil > Wetlands > Peat | place... | reverse complement strand
TTATATAGTCTCTCTCAGACTCGGCTGCCGGCATCCCGCCGGCTGCTCAACCCAAACATAAACTCAAAACCTTCATCCGGCCTAGCCGATCACCAAATGTGCGAAACTTGACGGACACTACCCCCCGCCGCCTCCCTTTGGCGGCTCTGGCGCTATCCGTCCAGCCATGACCCACGATCATCCCGCGCGCGGATGCCGCGCATTCCTCACGCTCGCCGCGGCCGCGGCGCTTTCGGCCGCCGGCCGCGCCGAGGGCCCTTACGCCGTTGAGTTTGAGAACAACGTCGCGGTGCCGATGCGCGACGGCGCGACGCTAAGGGCGGACGTCTACCGGCCAAAGGCGGACGGGCGGTTTCCGGTCCTGCTTGAACGCACCCCCTACGACAAGTACAGCAACATCCACGACGGGCTGGCCGCCGCGGCCAGGGGATACGTCTTCATCATCCAGGACGTGAGGGGCCGCAACGCCTCCGAGGGCGAGTGGTATCCCTTCAGGCACGAGGGACGGGACAGCTACGACAGCGTCGAATGGGCCGCCGCCCTGCCCTACTCGAACGGGAAGGTCGGCATGATCGGGGGGTCATATGTTGGAGTGCCCCAGCTGCTCGGCGCCATCGAGGAGCCGCCGCACCTGGCCGCCATTTATCCTGGGGTCACGGCGTCCAACTACCACTCGCACTGGGCCTACCAGGGCGGGGCGTTCTCGCAGCTGCTGGCCCAGGCCTGGTCAAGCGCCCTGTCGATCAACGAGATAAGCCGGCGGGCGGGCAAGACGGCCCTGCCCTCGTACTGGGGCATGCGGCGCCCGCCGGCCGACTATCCCCTGCTGGACGCCGGGACCTCCGCTGGGCTGGCCGACTTCTACTTCGACTGGATCGCCCACCCGGGCTATGACGCCTACTGGAAGCAATGGTGCGTCGAGGAGCGCTACGACCGCATCAAGGTCCCGGCGCTCCACCTCGCCGCGTGGTACGACCTGTTCCAGCCCGGCACCCTCCGGAACTACGCGGGGATAAGGGAGCACGGGGGAAGCGAGGCGGCCCGCCAGGGGCAGCGGCTGGTGGTCATCCCGGGCGGCCACGCCGGATTCGGGCGCAAGGTCGGCGAGGTCGACTTCGGGCCCGACTCGGTCCTGGACACATGGGAGTACGGCCTGCGCTGGTTCGACTGGGTGCTGAAGGGGGTCGACAACGGGATGGCGCGCGAGAAGCCCGTCAGGCTGTTCGTCATGGGCAGGAACGTCTGGCGCGACGAGGATGACTGGCCACTGGCGCGGGCGAAGGCCACCCGGTATTACCTCCACTCGGAGGGAAAGGCCAACTCCCTGGCCGGCGACGGGGCCCTCGCCACGGCGGGGCCGGGCGCCGAGCCCGCGGACACCTACGTAAGCGATCCGGACGATCCCGTGCCGACACACGGGGGTCCCGTCCTCGGGGACACGGCGAAGTACCCGCCGGGCCCCCTCGACCAGACCGCCGTGGAGCAGCGCACGGACGTGCTCGTCTACACGACCCCCGCCTTCCAGGAGGACACGGAGGTGACGGGCCCGGTCAGCCTGGAGCTCTACGCCAGCTCGTCCGCGGTCGACACGGATTTCACGGGCAAGCTGGTCGACGTGTGGCCCAACGGGTTCGCGCAGAACCTCACGGAGGGGATCCTTCGAGCGCGATACCGCAATTCGATGGAGAAGGCGGAGCTGATGGCGCCCGGGCAGGTCTACAAGATGACGATCGACCTCTGCTCCACCGCCAATGTCTTCCTTGCGGGCCACAAGCTGCGCCTGGAGGTCGCCAGCAGCAACTTCCCCCGCTTCGACCGGAACACGAACACGGGGGCCGACCCGGAGACCTCGTCCGGGCACGCCAAGGCCACCAACGCCGTCCACCACGACGGCGACCACCCCTCCGCACTTGTCCTGCCGGTGGTGCCCTGAAGGCCGGGGAAACCGCCCCGGTTCCCTCGGCCATCTCCGGACTCTTCCACTTGCGGCCCGCCCTGCGCGCGGGCCCACTGACCTCTCGCGAAAATGTCGGGGCGTAGCTTAGCCTGGTAGAGCGCTACGTTCGGGACGTACGAGCCGGCGCTTGACCCCCAATGGCTTGTAGAAGCGCTTCACAGTTTGTCGCTTGTTTGTGTGATCTCGTAACTGTGAAATCGGGCGGAAAGCCGAGATCGAGATTCGGGTTTTCAATTTACTTTGACGAAGTCCCCAAATAGGGCCCTTTTGTTTCCATGTCCACAATCGTGCTTAAATCGCGAGTCGATCGTTTGAATGCCGCGTCGGCCCGGCGTGTGCTGGCAAGACTCGGGCTAAAGCCCTCAGACGCCGTCAACGCGCTCTTTGCCCAAATCGCTAGCCGCAAGGCGCTGCCATTCGCTCTCGCAACCTCCGACTCTTCCTACGCCAGGGAGGAGTATGGCTTAGACGAGAAAGCGGTCGCCGTCGCAAGCGCTCGAATTCGTCGCCAGATTGCCCGGGAACGGAGGGCTGGCACTGTTCACAGCGTCTCGAGCATCGCCGACTTGAAGGAGTGAAGCTGGAGACCACCGCATCGTTTCGGCGGTGCTTGAGAGGCTTCTCAGATGAGCGCCTGGCATCCGTTCTCGACACCATGCGGGCCGCAGCCGAGTCATATGGGCGTCCCCACTTGCACGGCGGGATAGGCTTAAGGGTGATCGGTGATTTTATGGAGTGCCGTGATACACTAGACCATCGATTGGTGTTCCAGCGAGAGGGCGGAGCCTTGGTTTTCTCCTTCTATGGGACCCACGATCAGGTTCGCGCTTTCGTTAGAAACGCGCGCTGACTTGAGCCCCGCGTTCCGGAGTCAATTGTGGCTTGGCGGGCCCTCCCGCTCCAATCCTTTTTGAGCGAGCGCAGTGTCGTGATTTGCCGCAGTCGCCGCAGACCTTTGGATCAACTCCCCCTTCCCAGGTAAACGAGAATGGCGCAGGATGGGATATTGTTGGTCTTGACTTCCCCTAACATGGTTATAACTCCGATAATAATCAACTATGACCCACGCCCTTAAGCTCCGCCCCTTCGGCAGCTCCGTCGGAGTCATCATCCCCAAGGAGGTTCTCGGAAGCCTGAATGTGACGGAGGGCGACACCGTATTCCTGACCCAGGGCCAGGATGGCTATCGGGTTGTGGCCCACGATCCGAATTTCGCCCACGCGATGGAGATTTACCACCGCGGGGCCAAGAAATACCGCAACGCCCTGCGGGAGCTATCAAAGTGAGGGAGCCGGTTTGGCTTACCCGCGAGGAGGTTCTGGCCTTTCATGAGGAGCAGCTCCGCGAGCACGGCGGTTTAGCCGGTGTCCGCGATGAGAATGCGTTGGAGGGGGCGTTGGCTCGTCCGCAGAACCTTTTTCACTACGAGAAGGCGGACCTGCCTGCCCTGGCGGCGGCCTATGCCCACGGAATTGCCAAGAACCACCCGTTCAGCGATGGCAGCAAACGCACAGCTTTCATAGGCGCATATGTGTTTCTAGGACTGAACGGAATCGATCTCGCCCTAACAGAGCCGAAGGCCATCGAGGTAATGCTGGCCTTGGCGGCTGGCAAACTGGGCCAAAATGCATTCGCGGACCGCCTCAGGCAAAACATGCGCGCCGCTGGCCACGAAAAATCATAAGGTGCGCCCGGAGCCGATGCACGCGAATCATCGAGATGCCTAGTTGATTTGAGGCCCGCACCAATAGGCAAAATGCTTTTCTTCTTGCGACCGCCCGGCAGCCCGAGCCCACTCATCTCTCACTCGGAAATGTCGGGGCGTAGCTTAGCCTGGTAGAGCGCTACGTTCGGGACGTACTGTCCGACATCCGCCCACCAACGACTTGCGGGAGCGCTTCACATATTTTCGCTCGTTTGTGTGAATTCTGGCGCCACTTCTCCCATCAATCTTGCGCACTTGACGCAGTGGCGTTAATCTGCACATTCATTACATAATCATTACTTTTGCATGAAGACCCTGCAAATCCGCCTAACCGACGAAATGCGTGAGCAGGCCGATACCGTGCTTGAAGACATGGGATTGGATATGCCGACAGCCATTCGTCTTTACCTTAAGAAGATAATCCAAACTCGCAGCATTCCTTTCCCTCTGGGTGCGGCCGGCGTGGCGGTCGAAGCCATCAAAGTCGATGACGCTGTACAGCGTAAGATGGATGGGGTCGCATCAGCCTGGCGGAAGCGCAAAGGTTAATGGCACTCATCATCGCGGAGAGTATTCGCCGAAGGGAGTTCGGCGGCGACATACCGGCTGAGGACATCGAGGTTCTCCTGCGATCGGCGCGGGTTGCGCTTTCCACGCCGATTAAGGGGGAAGGCCTGCCAAAGGGCACGCGACTTCTCAAAGCGTATGCTACTTCGGCTCGGGGCCCGCGGCGCATCGTTTACCTGCTCGCAGTGGCGAAGGAAGACCTTTTCCTCCTCTTCTACCGGGGAAAGACGGATGAAATCGCCAGGAATATCTCCCTCGCCAATCCTGCATTTCGAAAGCAGCTAAACCGACATTTGGATCTTCTGACAAAGGACATCGGTGCCGGTCGAACGCATGTGATCGAAACCGCTTGACCGCGTTGAGGCCAAGGATCGCGCGTATTCAGGGCAACTCGCCACTTCTTTTCTACTTGCGACCCTCTCTGCGCACGCGCCTACTTACCCTTCGCAAGAATGTCGGGGCGTAGCTTAGCCTGGTAGAGCGCTACGTTCGGGACGTAGCAATCGGAATTTGCCCCCCAACGACTTGCGGAAGCGCTTCACAGTTCTTCGCCCATTTGTGTGAACTTTGGGGCCATACTTGGCCCCTATTAGCGTCATGCAGCGCAAGGTCGATTTCGCCTTGCTCGATTGGATTGACTGGGCTCTGTCTTCAGCCGCGCCTGCGTTCGGCAATGCGAGCCTGATCGCCGGCGCGGACGGATTGATTGCTAAGAAATCTTTCGCGCCCTACGCCCTCGCGGGCGCGATCACGTTTTTGCTGTTCGCCGGCATTTACGGCGTCTGGGACCTGGCGTTGTGAATCGCCAAGAACCGGGACAAGACATAGCGACGCTATGGCTCACAAATGCACCTTTGGGCCTGATATCCTGATTCAGAAGCAGCGGACCGATCCCAACACTTGACTATTGGCGTCAATATAATACCGTTTTTATTATGAAATCTACCGTTAGTATTTCCGAAGGCCAGAATTCCTTCCCTGCCTTGGTTAAGGCGGCGGAGAAGGGTTCAGTCGTCACTGTGACCCGCCATGATTCACCCGTCGCCTATGTGATGGGCTATGAGCGGATGACGGCTATCGCCGAAACACTCGAAATCATGGGCAATCCGGCAGCAGTGGCGGCAATCGAGGAGCACAAGGCCGGCAAGACGAAATTTGGGAAGCTGGAAGACATCCCTGAATGACTCGCATCGTTCGTCCGGCGCTTCAGGTCATCAACTACGTTCGGCGTCTGGCCCCGGAGCCTCGTCGAGCCATCAAACATGCGCTCAAGGAACTCGGCCAAGAACACGGTGACCTCCGGGCGCTAGAAGGAACTCTCACGGGTTATTATCGCCTCCGAATCGGCCGTCATCGCATCATCTTTAGCTACGCTGCCGACGGAGCGATCGACGCGGTTTTCATCGAGGCGCGAAGTCTAGTTTACGAGGTCTTCGAGTCTGAATTCGTAAGAAAGCTCAAGAAGTAAGTCGCGGGCCCAATGCCGCGGATTACGGAGCCATTTATCAGGGCGAAAACATCTCACAGAGTATTTCACTGTTTTCCCCAGAAGGCCGATATTTCCGGCTCTTTTACCGCGGAGGACTCGCCGCTCCTTTTCTGCTTGCGACACCGACTTCCAGCATCGACTCTCGCCCTTCAGCGAATCAGTCGGGGCGTAGCTTAGCCTGGTAGAGCGCTACGTTCGGGACGTAGAGGTCGTCGGTTCGAATCCGACCGCCCCGACCATTTCTGGAGCCCGCGCATGCGGGTGCCCGAGCGGACCCGCTAGATCAGGGCACCTCGTAGACCTCGACGAGCGCCACGCCCGTGTCGCCGCTCGCGCCGGCAACCTGGGCCGTGTAGGCCCCGGGAGGAAGTGTGATGAGAAGTGCCGAATCGTTGCTTCCGGTATTGCTCCACGTGAACGCCCCGACCGAGGCGGCCGCCGAGGCGATTTGAGCGTTGCCGCCCCAGGCAGCATTGGTCGCAATGACCGAGCCGTCGCCAGCATGGAGCTGAAGCTGCGGGTCAGGAAGCGTCCCGGTGACGCCGAACGGGATGAGCGCCGGCCCCGAAGCGCGGATAAGCACCGTCTTCGAGGTGGAGCCGCCTATGGCGAATCCGGCGATAAGGATGTTGCCCCCAGTGCCCACCTGGACCCGCGCCGAGATGTTGACGATCCGGGGGGTCGTAGGCGTGTACGTGCCCGCCGGCGTGGCGTCGTAAACCTCGGCCAGGGCGACACCCGTGTCGCCGCTCTCGCCGGCGATCTGCGCCGTGTAGCCGCCGGCCAGGGACTCCAGGAGCGCTGCGTCATGGCTCGTGGGCGAGCTCCACGCGAACGCCCCCACGGCGGCCGCGGTGCTCGCGATCTTGGCGTTGCCGGCCCAGCCATCATTGCTATCGATCAGGGTGCCGGCGCTGGTGAAGAGCTTCAGCTGCGGGTCGGGGAGTGTGCCCGAGACCCCGAATGGCACGAGCGCCGGGCCCGATCCGCGGATGAGGAGCTGCTCCGTGCCCGCCGTTCCCGCCCCTCCCACGACGAACCCGGCGATCAGGATGTTGCCCCCGGTCCCGACGGTCGCCCGGCATGAGATGTTGGTCAGCCGTCCGGGGTCGGGGGTGTTGACCACGTTGAGCGTCGCCGCGCTGCTCGTCACCGAGCCCAATGAATTGGTCGCCGTGCACGTGTAGCTGCCGGCATTGGCCGCGGTTGCGCCGCTTATGACAAGTGTGGAGCTGGTCGCCGACGGTATCGCCGCGCCATTCAGAAACCACTGGTAGGCCGGCGTAGGCGCACCGGAAGCCGTGAAGCTGAAGACGGTCGTGCTTCCGGTCGCCACCGTCTGCGAGGAGGGCTGCCCGGTGGCAGCCGGGGGCGCCGTCGGCCCAACGAGCGAGATCACCGTTGCGGAATAGGGCGCAAAGGACGCGCTGAAGCTTGTGCCGGCATTCGAGATGGTGGAGACCGCCAAATCGGGCGACGTCGCCGCGCCTGGGATCGGTGTCGGCGTCGGGGTGGGTGCTGCAACGGAGGTGATCCGGAAGTTGTCCAGGTAGACCGTTATCGCGTTCGTGGCGTTTACGTTGATGCCGATCTGGCAGTAATCGCCCGAACCGAGCGAGGCGAGGAGTCCGGCCCTTTGGGCGGCGGAAATGTCAAAGGTGACCGTGTTCTCCTGGTTCAGGTTGAGGTTGACCGGGGTGAGCTCGGCGTAGGGGATGCTTGTCCCGTTGATATAGACGCTCGCCGCGGCGGTGCCTCCCGTCGCCTGTGGGAATATGTCAAACGAAACCGATGAGGCCGTGCTGAGCGCCGTGCCCATCGCGGCCGTCGTGTTGATTATGACCGCGTGGTCGCCCAGCCCTGTCAGCGAGGTGGCGCATGCCAGGCTGTAGCTTCCATTCGTCACCCCGGTGGTCGTGCTGAAGCTTAGGGTGTAAGCGAAGGGCCCCAGCTGGCCGTAATTGGTGGTGGCATCGTCGGGTTGGCCCGACTGGTTGACCCAGCCGTCCAGGGAATTCTCCCACGAGGAGATCAGCCCTGACGTGGGAGGAGAAGCGACATTCTCCTCCGAGTACTCGTCCTGCGGGATCCCATAGGAGTAGACCGTCGCGTTGGGCTTTGGCGCGAAGCCCTTGACGGTGATGTTGGTGCTGTAGGTCGCGGTCGGGGACTTGTTGATCGCGAGGAGGGACAGCGAGCCGTCCTGCCTCTGGGCCGCGAACGCGGAAAGCAGGGTGTTGTCGGAGGTGGCCTTGACGACAGTGTCCCCTCCCCTTGCGAAGTGCGACAGGAGCTTCATCGCGTAGTACGTCGGGTAGCGGTCGTGCTGGGGCGACTCGACGCCGTAGTCGCCGTACATCCTCCAGCCGTAGAGCGAGGAGCTGTTGTTGTAGTTCGTGCTCTGCCCGTTGTACATGTCCCACCAGACAAGCGAGTTGAACTCTGTCTGCATCAGGTTTGCCACGCTGTCTGCCATGAAGAGCCCGTTCACCAAGCTTGTCGTCTGCTTGCCGGGGTTGGTGCTGACCGAGTTGTTCTCGGTCACGAGCAGCTGTATCGCGGCCCCGGACGGGCCCAGGTAATCGGTGAGCTGGTTCCTCAACCCGGTGGCGGCGGCCGGCCAGACGAGCTCGGATTCCTGCAGGAGCGTCGAGTCGCTTTCGCTGCCCGGGTTCTGGGCGTAGGAGTGGTAGATCAGGAAGTCGGGCAGGGTCCCCAATGTCTTCATCGTGGACAGCATGACGGGCGTCCATCCGCTGTGGGTGGATCCCGTCACCGGGTTCGTCACCACGTGAGTGTAGCCGTTCTGGTAGGAGTCCTCGCTGGAATCGGCGACCACGCCGATCTTTATCGTGGGATCGGCGGCCTTCATCATCTGGATGTACTGGACGGCGCGCGTCGCGTAGGTGACCGGGTCGTGGGGCAGGGGCTGCAGGTCGTCCTCCCAGGTCCCGTAGCATTCGTTGCCGACCTCCCAGTACTTGAACCCGTATCCCTTGGTGACGTTCGAATAGGTCACCCAGGCCGCGGCCTCCTGTGGCGTCCCGGTGCCGTAGTTGGCCGTGATGACGACCTGGGCGCCGATGGAAAGGGCGGAGGCCGCGAAGGTGTCGAAGTCGGTCGCTCCCGCGTTTCCCCCCTCCTCGGCCGCCGTGTTGGTCTGCCAGTGGAAGTCGTCGGAGGAGGAGCCGCCCGGGTAGCGCAGGAACCTGACCTGCATGTCCTGGAAGTCCGAAACCGTCTGGGGATCCGAGTACGTGCCGTCCCAGACCGCGGTATTCAGGCCGAATACCTTCTCGTCGACCATCCGGACGGGAGAAGTGGTGTCCACCGCCACGTTGGCGGTCTGGCCTAGGGCGGCCGCGGCGATCGCCGCCAAAAGGATTGGCGAGAAGACCAGGGCCTTCGGGCGGGGGTGAGGCACGGCGTGGGGGCTAGGAATTCAGTTCAATTGACCCAGGCGGATTCTGGAGGTTCCGCTCGATATCGGTCAACAATCTAGCAGGGCAATCTAGAGGCGATTCCGCCTGCGGGCGGAATATTCCGCCCGCTGCCGCCTCAAGCCCAGATGAAAGTCCCGATGGCAATGGGCCTGGTGCTCGGCGCGGCCTCCCTCGCCGCCCAGCCGCTGACCTTCTCGAGCGGGCCGTCGCGCGCGGCCCTGATCGAGCTCTTCACGAGCGAGGGCTGCAGCAGCTGCCCGGCGGCGGACCGCTGGCTCGCGGCGCTGCGCGCCGATCCGGGCCTCTGGAGGGTGTTCGTGCCCGTCGAGTTCCACGTGAACTACTGGGACGGCCTCGGGTGGAGGGACCGGCTATCCACGCGTGAATTCACCGCCCGGCAGTACGCGTACGCGTCCGCGTGGGGCGGCACGGGCGTCTACACACCCTGCTTCGTCCGCAACGGCGAGCGTTGGAGCCCTCTCCTGGGCCGGCCGGACGCTCCGGGCGAGGCCGCCGGCCTCCTGTCGGTCGAGGTCGGCGACCACGGCGCCTGCCGGGCCGAGTTTGCGCCCCTGCCCGCGGAGCGCGCCGCCGCCGGCGTCCTCGAGGTCCACGTGGCAATCCTCGGCGGCGGAATCTCGTCGCGGGTGACGGCCGGCGAGAACCGCGGCGAGACCCTGACCCACGAATTCGTCGTCCTGGGGATTGCCGAGTCGGCGCTGTCCCAGGGCCCGGACCGGTTGACGGAGCGCGCCTCCGTGCCCCTCCCCGTTCCCATCGCAGTGGGCTCGGCGCGCCGCGCGCTCGCCGCCTGGGTCACGAGGCGTGGCGAGCTAGCGCCCATCCAGGCGACCGGCGGCTGGCTTCCCTAGTCGCGGGCCTACTGGACCTCGTAGACCTCGACGAGCGCGACCCCGGTGTCCCCGCTCGATCCGGCGACCTCGGCTGTGTACGCCCCCGGGGGCAGCGTCATGAGCAGCGCCGAGTCTGCGGTGGCCGCGGAGCCCCAGGAGAATGCCCCGACCGAGGCGGCCGCGGCCGCGACCATGGCGTCGCCGCCCCAGCCGGCGTTTTTCCCGGCAAGCGTGGTCGATCCGTCGGCATTGGCCCTGAAGAGGCTCAGCAGCGGATCCGGCAGGGTGCCCGGGATGCCAAGGCCCGCGAGCGCCGGGCCCGACGCCCGGATCAGCACGGTCTTGGAGGTGGCGCCCTCGACCACAAAGCCGGCGATCAGGATGTTGCCGCCTGTCCCAACCTGGGCCCGGCCAGAGAGGTTGATGAGCCGCGGAGCCGACGGAATGAGCGCCCCTGCGGACGTGGCGTCGTAGACCTCGCCGAGCGCGACGCCGGTGTCCCCTCTGGCCCCCGATATGACGGCGGTGAAGGTCCCGCCGGCCAGGCTTCTGTCCAGCGCGGAGTCCAGGCTCGAGGGGTCGCTCCACTGGAATGCGCCTACCGCCGCCGCCGTGGCCGCAACGCCAGGGTCGCCTGCCCAGCCGCCATTGGACGCAATCACGCTTCCCGAGGAGTAGAGCTGCAGCAGGGGATCGGGAAGCGAGGCGGCCACGCCGAGTTTCGCGAGGGCGGGACCCGAGGCCCTGATCAGCAGCGGCAGCGTGCCCGAGGTGTCCTGGCCGCCCACCGCAAATCCGACGATGAGCGCGCCGCTGCCCGGTTCCACCGCGGCCCGGCAGGACACGTCGGCGAGCCGCCCGGCGCCCTCGGGGGGGCCGACCGTCAGCGTCGCGGCGTCGCTTGTCGCCGAGTTCCCAAAGCTCGACGCCACGCACGCGTACGAGCCCGCGCTGGCGGGGGTCGCTCCCCTGATCACCAGCGTCGGACCTGTCGCCCCGGTTATTGACGCGCCGTCCAGGGTGCCGTCCGAGAGGGGGCTGCCGTCCTTCAGCCACTGGTAAGACTGCGCGGAGCCCGTCGCCTCGGCGCCAAAGACAACCGCGTCCCCGGAGGCGATCCTCTGCGAGACGGGTTGCGTCGGAAAGGCGGCTGCGAACGGGCCGGCAACCGCCGCGCTCGTCCCTATGGCGGAGCCCGAGGCGTCCATGGCCACGACCTGGACGGCGCCCACCGGGCCGGGAACCGTGACCACCGTGTCGAGGCCGTTCCAGGGCGCCGACCCAACGGGTGCGAGTGCGTCCGGCGTGGCGCCTCCAAGCACCTCCCAGGAGGCGACCTCCGTCGCACCGTTCCAGACGGCGTGCACGGCGATCGACCCGTCGCTGTTCTGCACCGGGGCGGCCACCGGGGCCGCGGCCGGGCTGCCGACCCACGGGTATCGATAGCCGCGGTAGGAGCCGTATCCCGGCGCCTCTCTCGCGTCGAAGAGCAGCTGCCCCGAGGGGCTGAACTCGGAAAAGCGCCCGACGATCCCCCATTCGACGAACGTGTCGCCGTTGGGCAGGCCCTGCGAGCCGCCCTCCGCCCCGGCAGAAAGCCCGTCGGGATGCTCCTCCGACTGCACAATGCTGGCGGTCATCGCCGCGTCGTCATGGTTGACCCAGATCACGCGGGAGTGGGGCCGCACGGCGGTGCCGTCCGACTCGTTGTCGAAGATGCGGATCGTGCTCGCGTCGACGGCGATCGCGTCGTGCTGGAAGGCGAACGGCAGGCCCGGGCCCAGCGCGAAATCGCTGTTCTTGCCCCCGAGGCGCCAGATGATCGAGCCGGTGGAGCGGTTGAGCTTGAACACCGTGCACGTGAACCGCGACGAGATGAGCAGGTTCCCGTCCGTGTCGAGGTTCACCGAGTTGATGTGAAAGTAGTCGTAGGGGACGCCCGCGGCCGAAGGGGGCGCATTGTAGCTCATGTCGAGCGGGACGTTGGGCAGGCTGTGCCATTCCAACAGGACATTCCCCGAGGCTACATCGATCTCCTGCACCACCCCCTCGGTCACGGTGCCATTCACCGGGCCCCCGACCGAGGAAAGGTCGGCCTGCACGTTGTTGTATAGGGTGATGAGCGCCGTGTTCTGGGGCGTTAGCCGGAACTCGTGAACATCCGCGTTCAGGCCGTTGCCCCCCTTGACCGTCGCGATGACCTTGTAGGTGCTGTCGGCGATGTAGTCGGTCGTATCGCCGGCCCTGGTGTCGCCAAAGGTGACTCCCTGCGACCACGTGAGGACGGGGCTGCCCTGGTACGTCTGGACGCGAATGTCCGTGGCCAGGGCGCCGGGTGTGGGCAGGAACCAGACGATGCGGCCCAGGTTGTCGACTATCTCGGGGCCCTGGACGGGGCTTGTCGCGCTTACGGCCTGCGGCCCCAGGAAAATGTACCCGCCGGCAGTTGAGCCGCTGTTCAGGAGGACCGTGACCGGCGGCGGCGACATTGACTGCGCGCCAGCCCGAGGACAGGGGGCGAGTCCGAGCACGAGGACCGCGGGCAGCATCGCCAGCGCGCCCGGCGCCCTAGACGGGGCGGTGGCGCGCGATCGGCCGGAGCATTCTCCGTGATTTGAGTTTGTGGTCAGGGAACGGAAGGAGGGCGGATCCCCATGGGCCGCCACCCTTTCGCTGTCCATTATACGGCCGGCCATCGGCACAAGCAGCAACATTCGGGCCTGCTGCATCGTTGGAATTTGGACTCATCGTAGGGCGCCGTCCGCCTAATGTGGGGATGCCTGCCCCAAAGGAAGGGGCCGTCGCCGGCCTAATGCGCAGGAGCCACGGGGGTTGCCAACATGCGCCCGAAAGTCAGCCTTCCCAACTCGTTGACTGAAAGTGGTGCCAGGGGCGGGGATTGAACCCGCGGCCAAAGGCTTATGAGTCCTCTGCTCTACCACTGAGCTACCCTGGCTTGTCCTGAATGGGCCAGAATGTTCAGTAGCCGATGACACCGGCAAGCTAAATTCCGGCAGGTCCGGGGCCGGATGTTCCAGATTCATTGATGGGGATTCCCAGTCGACGCCGGGCGGGAGCCCCCGCAACCCGCTCAAGCGAGGAAAAGGGCCACGATTGGCGCGCCGCCTCCCTCCAGGCCGGTCGCCTCGGACGTAGTTCCTTCGTCCATGCTCGGGGCGGCGGCGGGTTCTGCAGGCGCCGCGGGAAAGGGGCCGCGGTGTTCCCGGGCGCGAACGGTTCAATCGGGACCCATTGCTCCACCCGCGTCCACCTTTACGAGGCCGCTGTCGCCATCAACCGTGACCTGTTGCCCGCTGCGGATGCGCCGAGTGGCGTCGCCGGTTCCCAGCACCGCGGGGATGCCGTATTCGCGCGCCACGATCGAGCTGTGACTAAGCGGGCCGCCCACGTCCGTGACGACGCCCGACGCCAGCGCAAAAAGCGGTGTCCAGGCCGGCGTCGTGATCTTGGCCACGAGGATGTCGCCCGGCCTCATTTGCTCGAACTCCCCGGGGCCGTGGATCACGCGCGCCGGGCCCGTCACGCGGCCCGGGCTGGCGCCTGTTCCCTTGATGGCGTCGCGTGCCGTCTGGCCGCTTCGCGCCGGCATCAGGCGCCGGACGTCGATCCCCAGCAGCCGGCCGCCGCCCTTGACGGGCAGCACGACGGGCGGGGGGACGCCCTGCTCGAGCTTCCAGGTCTCGCGCCGCTCCGCGACCGCGCGCCGGTGGTCGCCCGCGGGCTGGCCGGCGTCGAGCGCCCGCGCCGCGGCCTGCGCCTCGTCCCATGTCAGGAAGAATACATCGTCGCGCTCGGCGAGCGCGCCCGCGGCGGCCAGGCGGCGCCCGGCCTCGCGCAACATGCGCCGAACCACCGGCCATCCCAGGCCGACGTCGGCGAGCGCGTCCTCGCGCAGCGGCGCGCAATGCTGCGCCCAGCGGAGGGACCACCTGAACAGCCGCAGGCGCAGTCCCCCCAGGCGCGCCGCCACGGCCCCGGCGGCCAGCTCCCGCGCCGCGGCGGCCGACGCCTGCCTCTCGTGCGGGTTGCGCCCCCGGCCCGAGGCAAAGTACTTGAGCGTCTCGATCAGCGAGCCAGGTTCCTCGGAGGGGACTCCCTTCGCGAAGTCCAGGTCGTACACGCAGTGTCCGTAGCGCCTCAGATGCCCGGTGAGGCGGCCGGCGAACTCGCGCCAGCCTGCGGCGTCGCCTATGGGCGCCGATGGCGACCCGAGCGCCGCCGCGATGTCCCTGCCTCCCGTCCGAGCGAGGTACGCGGCGAGTTCCGCCTGCGGGCGCGCCCACATCGCCAGGTCGTAGAGCGACTTCTCGGCGCCTATCGGGGCGCTCTCGAATCCGAGCAGGAAGGCCGACGCCGGCGGATCGGAGCCCCGCATGATCAGGCGGTTGTACGCGTTCGTGAAGACGGCCTCGCTCCCGTTCACGGCCCCCAGCACAAGCTGGATGCTCACGTAGTAGCCCGCCGCTGCCCCGACGATCTCCCGGCTTGCGGCGAGCAGCTCCAGGGCGGGCGTCGAGTCCAGGTCGCGCCCGGAGCAGTCGCCGGCCGCCTTTGCGTAGCGCGGCCGCGCCTCGTTGGCCCACACGGACTCGGCGGAGCGCAGGGCGCGGATCATCCGCGGTATAAGCACGGGCGATGCGGCAAGCAGCCGCATGGTCCCCCACGCGGTGAACGCAAAGCTGTAGTAAGCGTAACCGTGGATCGTCACCAGACCCACGCCCCTGTCTATCAGGAGCCGCATGCGCGTCGATTCCGCCATCGCCTGGAGCGCCTCGTTCCAGAGAGGCAAGGCGAGAGTGGCAAACAGCGGCGAGAGCGGATCGGGCAGGAGCTCGGCCGCGCTGCTCCGCCAGTATTTGCGCCCCTCGAGCGGCAGCCTCCAGTCGAATTCCGCGCGGCTGCGCGCCAGCACGGTCACGGGCCGCGCCTGCACGATGAAGATACGCCCGCCGCAGGCGGCCCACTCGATGTCCATCGCCTGCCCGTAGAGCACCTCTATCCTTGCGCAGAGCCTGGCCAGTTCCGCGGCTTGGGACGGCTCCAGCGCGGCCCTCGTGCGCTTGTCGTCCGGAACGGCCTCCTCGCGCGTGCCGTCGGCGGTCCGCACCGTCATCGCCTCCTTGGCGGCGATCTGCTGCGACGTGATGGCCCCCGTCCGCTTGTCGATTGTGATCGCGTCCGGCGTGACCTGGCCGCTCACGATTGCCTCGCCCAGGCCCCAAGCCGCGTTGATGACCAGCTCGTCGCGCGCGCCCGTCACGGGGTTCGCGGTGAATGCGACGCCGGCCGCCTCGGCCAGGACGAGCTGCTGCACGACGACGGCGATGCCCACGTCCCCGGGCCGGATCCCCTGCCTCCCGCGGTAGCCGATCGCGCGCCCGGTCCACAGCGACGCCCAGCACCGCCTGACCGCGTCGATCACCGCGTCGCCCCCGCGAACGTTGAGGTAGCTCTCCATCTGGCCCGCGAACGACATGGAGGGCAGGTCCTCCGCCGTCGCCGACGAGCGCACCGCCACGGCGACATCGGCGCCCAGCCCGCCGTACGAACGCCGGATCGCCTCCGCGATGTCGCCGGGCATCGCGCCGTCCCCGATGAGCGACCGGATCTGCGCCGACGCCCGGTCGAGGGAGGCGGGGTCGCTGGGCTGCGCCTGCGCCGCGGCCGCCAGAATCGGGCCCCCTAGGCGGTTCTCGTCCACAAAGCGGCGGTAGGCCCGGGTCGTGACGTGGAAACCCGGGGGCACGGGCAGGCCGGCAGCCGACAGGCGGGCAAGCGATGCTCCCTTGCCACCGACGCTCTCGACGGTCGCCTCGGGGCTATCCAGCCCGAGGATCAAGGCCCCGGATAGAGGGGTTTTCATCGGTGGTTTCGAGTCTCCCTAGCCCGTCTCCCAATGGAGGCCGGAGGTAGGGCGGCCGGTCCCAGTGCCGGCCTACCGGCTGAATACGCGGGTCGCCGCGGGGGGTCAAGAAGACCCAGGCGGGCCTCGCGCATTCCGGGCCCGGCTTTGAGAACCCGCCCGTCCCCTTGGGGAGGTCGGTTTATCCCCGGCGGATTTAGCCGTCCACCCAGGCCCTCAGAGCTGGCCCAGGTTCAGCGGAGCAGTGCCGTCCACGGGAGTGCCGTTCGACAGCGCGGGCTTGAAACGGATGCCGCGCACCACCGACTCGAGGTACGGGTCCTCGATCCTCTTCGAGCACGCCGCGTCGGCGTAGGCCTCGTCGGCCAGGCCGTCCTTGGAGACCCTGACGTAGAACGTGCTGGGGTACGCGCCCTTGGCGATCTTGTCGGCCAGGTCGGCCGGAAGCTTCCCGGCCAGCACGGGCACCGCGGCCAGCGTGTCGCCCTTGTGGGCCTTGAAATACGCCGCCTTGACGTAGTCGAAAGCCTGCTCGGTCGTCAGCTGCGTCCGCCCAGGGGCAACGTTGGTCGCCACCTCCTCGCCATGGTTGTACAGATGGAACTCGAATCCCTTGAGCTCAAAGCCCGGCGGAAATCCCGTCTGCTCGAAGTGCACGCTCGTCGGCGTGTTGACGATCGGTTCCAGCGCCCTGGCATAGACAAGGTTCCGGAACGAGCCCTCGTCGGATCCCCTCTCGTGGAATTTCGTGATCACGACGACGAAGGGCTCCCTCAGCATCTTTGCCGACGAGACGTCGAACGAGAAGTCCAGCGCGTCGAATCCGTTCGCGTTGTCCTTCGACCCCGCGAAGAATTCCACGTCGCCCGCAGCCGCGGCGTTGTTACTGCTGGAGGCCTGGCTTTGGCTCGAAGACGACCCCGTGCTCGTGGCGCTGCCGTAGGTCGAGTCCACGCCGGCGATGGCGGCGAAGGGAAGCGCCTCTGACTGGGCGGCAGCGGCGAAGGTGCCCGCGGTCAGGTCGGCCGCTTGGTTGAGCGCGCGGGCCATCTTCATGGTGGGATCGTTCTTCGGGGTGTACGCGCCCTCGCACTTGAGGTGGGCGATGTCCGCGGATATCTCCGTGAGCTTCACGGACGAGGTTACCTTCATGCTGATCGGTCCGTTCTTCGCCGAGACGAGGACCGGCTGCCCGTTGACGGCGATCACCCACGAGCCGCCGGAGACGTCGCGCACGGGATGCAGCTCGCCCCCCTGGCCGATCAGCACGTCCGCGCCCATAAAGCGCGTGTACGCCTTGGCGGCGTCCGACGGCTCGGTGGCCGCCGGCAGCATGGCGCCGCAAAGGAGAGCGGCGGGGAATAGGACTCTCGCCGCCAATATGATGGCGGCTGGATGGGCTCTGGGGCGTGTATTCATTGATAATGCCGACGCTGGAAGGCGTCCATCACAGTATAACACCTTTTCCGGCCCGCTGCCCCTTGTTTTCGCATATATTTTCTTCGCCCCGGGAACCTTACGGCGCCAGGCGGGTCGCGGGCGCTTCCGGTCGTCCGCGGTCACTGAGGCGCCGAACTGGCCGCGGCGCGCTGCGCGTGGTAGATCGCGCGGACCGCGTTGCCGGTGAACTCGAGCCAAACCCCATCGCTGTAGGCGTTGAAGCCGTGGACCTCCGGCCCCTGGAAGATTCGTGGGTTCGCCCCGGGCAGGCCCCTCAGGGACACGACGAGGCCCTCCTCCCGCACGGTCCCCAGGGGTATCGCGAGGTGGTCGAGGCCGTTCTTCCTGCTGCAGAAGGAGGAGCCCGCCAGGGTCCTGCCCTGCACGCTGACGACCAGATTCGAAAGGCCGCGGCCGTCGATGTACAGGTATCCCTCCGCGCTCGCGCCCTCGCCGCGAGCGCCGACGCCGCCGAGCGTGAACCGGTAGGTCCATGTCTGGCCCTCCCCGATCCGGGCGACCCACATGTTCTCCGCCCCCGGTATGTCCCGCGGCGCCGGATAGAGGACGCCCAGATCGTCGACGTTGGCCTGGACGACCGCAAGGTAGGCGCAGGCCCCGAGGCCCAGCAGGAGCGTCCACCACCGCCTCAGAACCACGGACAGAACGACGGACGCCGACAGCAGCATGCTTAGGTACAGCAGGTTCCGGTTGATTCCGAGGAGGTATGCCCCGCCCAGCACCGCCAGGGCGATCCCCACCGGGGGCCAAGGCCCGTGCAGGCGCCCGGCCGGGCCGGGCCGCCGGTCAGTAGTCGACGTGTCCGATCTCATTGCCGTAGTGAACCTCCACCCTGCCCCGGTAGTAGTCGGGCCCCTCGCCGTAGTATATCCCCGCCTGCTTCTTGACGTCCGTGAAGCTCCAGCAGGCGCAGGCCAGGACGGCCAGCGCCGCGAGCCGCGGCAGGACCTGCGCCCTCGCGGCTAGGTTTCCCAGCACTCCCGCCGTGGCGAAGATCAGCATCATCGCGGCCGGGAACGACAGGTACCCGTAATAGAAGAGCCAGCCGGTAATTATGTTCCCGCTGTGGCCCACGAAGAGCATGGGAACGGCGATGAACGTGAACATCCTAGAGCGCGGCTCGAGGAACAGCCCGGCGACAGCGGCGACAAGGAGCGGGGTATGGATGGAAAGGAAGCCCCGGCAGATCATGGGCCAGTAGTCGCTGAAGAAGGTGGCGCCCGGAAAATTGAGGAAGCTGTGCCCGCCCGAGCCCGAGCCCGCCGCCCACGAGGTCAGCCATGCACCGCTTTCCGCCAGGGTCCTGGAGAAGCTGAACCTCAGGGCATGCGTCACCGACGGCAGGTGGTAGATTCTCCCCAGCCAAGCCAGCCAGAGCCCGGCTAGGCCGGCGGCCGCCCCGAGGCAGAGGATGGTTTCCCATTTTTCACGGCCTGGCATCCACCAGGCGCGCAGGAAGATGAACGCGGCGAGGAAGACCCAGGCGCCGTCGGCAAACTGGCCGAGGAACAAGGCGGCCGCGAGGGCGGCGGTCCTGAACGCGATTCCGGCCCTCAGCAGGCCGCCCTCGAACAGGTAGATGCCAAGCAGAAGGAAGGTCGTGCCGAGCGTCTGCTGCTTGATCGCGTTGAAGGTCAGCGTCAGCGCCGGGTACAGGGCGACCAGAATGGCGGCAAACCAGGGGGCGCAGGTATCCGGGAAGAAGAGGGCCGCCACCCGGTGGGCCAGGACGATGCTCAGAAGCCAGAGCAGGACGTTGGCCTGCCAGAAGGCCCTCCAGGCGTCCTGCGCCTCGCCCGGCAGGTGCAGGAGCGCGTAGACGAGGAAGGGCGTGGCGAGGCGCTCGGTGCCCGGGAATCCCTGGACGGGATGGCGGGCGGCCCCGGCGGGCGCCCTCTCCCGGAGGGCGAGCATGTTCGAGTAGTTGCACAGCCCCTCCGAAATCGGCGTCCTGTAGCCGCTCGGCGTCGCGAAAAACTGCGCCGCATAGCCGCCGTAGTACCAGGTCCGCGCGGACCAGTAGTGCTTCGTCTGGAGGATCTCCCAGTCGACGGGGGATCGCGCGCACGTGAGGAAGACCCCGGCGATGGCTCCAAATAAGCCGATCGCCAGAACTGTCCGGATCGGGCGCCTCAGGGGAACGCGCCCCGGAGAACCTGTTCGATTGCTGGGAATCCCACGACACTCCGCCTTGATCGGGCGCGCGCAATAAAATTACTCGGCAGCGCGGACGCGGCGGCGGCCGCGCTCGCGCCGCTACTTGGTCGCCGCCGGCGGCCGCACCGGCAGCACGCCCGCCTGGGGGGTCACCTGGTCGATGTTGGGCGTCACGTCCGCGTCGACGCGCCCGAGCGCCCAGTTCATCCCGCCCAGGACGATCGACTGGAACATGGGGCTCCTCCACACGTCGTCGCGGTGGCCGAGGTTGGTGTAGAAGACGCGGCCCCGGCCGTACATGCGGGCCCAGGTGGAGGGGTAGTTGGGCCGCTGGTAGTCGATCCCCATCATCCCCGTCGTGTCCTGGACGAGAAGGACGTGCAGGTTGCTCGCGAAGTCCTTCATCGTGTACCATTCCTCCAGCGTGATGTTGTCGGCCGGAACGGCCGCGATTCCCGGGAACTTCGGGTCGGCGACGATCAGGTGCGAGGGCTGCTGCTGGCCGTGGATGATGAACTCGCCGCCGATCATCTTGATGTACGGGTCGGCGTTGTCGCCGTCCTGCTTGAACCTGTCCCCCTTGATGTCGCGGCCCCCCGGCGAATGGAAGGTGTCGGTCGCGCTGTGGGTGCCGATGAAACCCTTGCCCGCGCGGATGGCGTCGAGGAAGGCGGCCTTTCCCTCCGCGGTCATGGGCGGGTTGCCGTCGGTGCCCGCCTCCGTCAGGTCGCCCGTGGTGTAGAAGAAGAACGCGTCGAACTGCGCGAGATAGGCCGGCTTGAAGAGGCTGCCGTCCTTCGAGAAGACGAACTCGATGTTGTTCTTGGCTCCCAGCTCCCTGAGCACCTGGAAGGCCAGGCCCGGCACAACGCTTCCCCCCGGCCTCGGCGTGAAGGGCTTGGACGGATCCGCGATGACCGAGTGCTCGTACCCAGACGACTTCGTGAAGACCAGCACCACCTTCCTCGGCATGACCGCCGAATCGTCGCCGCTAGCGGGGGAGGAGCGCAGGGCGGCGGGAACCAACATGGCGAGGGAGATGAGCACGAGCGGGGTTTTCATGGCGAGGTCCGATTCTCGGGAACGCCGGCCAAAGGTCAACAGCAGCCGCCCGTCGCCGTTGCGGGACCGGACGCGCCGAGATCCGCGGCCGCGCTCGGGCCGGCCCGTGGGCCCGGGTCCCCCCCGAGGCCCCCCGGGGCGGAGCCGCCCGAGGCGCCTACTTCGCCATCTCCGGCAGCGACCAGAGAAGGTCGACCTGCAGCGTCCCGGTGAACTGGGGGTCGCTGACGCTCGTGTAGCGGGCGCCGGAGTACTTCGGCGCGGAGGCGATGCCGGCCGGATTGTAGTTGGCCCGGATGTGGCAGCTCATGCAGTTGCAGTTGACGCCGACGTCGTTGTCCGCGGGCCGGCCGTCCGGCCCCAGGCCGGGCAGCGAGTCCGGCAGGTTGGCGGG
>Ga0181523_10001935_pt1 | contig 21003 bp, 14 predicted proteins | sample PEATcosm2014_Bin_43_FD_119752 | JGI IMG/M metagenome (GOLD analysis project Ga0181523, IMG submission 119752) | Peatland microbial communities from MTU Mesocosm Facility, Houghton, MI, USA - PEATcosm2014_Bin05_30_metaG | ecosystem: Environmental > Terrestrial > Soil > Wetlands > Peat | place... | reverse complement strand
TTCCGAACAAAGCATTCTCATTGGCCACCGACCTGACTGGGCGACGCCATGGGGCGCAATACGGTGCGCACAATATCGCTGGCGAGTCTGGCCGCATCCGATTGCAGCTTCGACATGGCCTGCTGTTTATCTTCTTCTATGCCGACGCGGGCCTGCTTGACCTGTTCCTGGGATCGGGTGCGGGCTTGATTCACGGCTTGGCTGCGGGACTGGTTCGCCTGCTGGCGGCGCGCTTCCTGGTTCTTGAAGATTTTCTGGCGCGCTTCGCGGAGGCGCTGCTCGTAGTCGGCGGTGCGGCCTTCGGCGGCGGCGATATCGGCGCGCGCTTTTTCCATCGCCCCCTGGGTGCGGCTGCGGCGCTCGGCGAGGACGGCAGTAAGCGGCCGATGGACCAGGAAGTTATAAAGAATGTAAAGCGTTGCCAGCAGGATGACGGTGGGCACGGCTCCGAGCAGTAATTCGCCTAGTTGTCGGAGTGTCTGGTCCATTTTCTGATTCTGATGATCGAACTGACTCTCGAATTGCTGACTGAATCCTTGCTGATCGTCTTGGCTTTTAATGCTGGAAGAAGAGCCGCTTCTAAAACCAATAAAAATAACACTATGGCGACGAAGGTGTCAATGATCGGAGCGCGTTTGGGCAGGTAAATTTCCCAAATTGGAAGGCTGCTGGGCCATGGAAGTTGATCCTTGACAATCGAGGCGGAGGGTTTACGATGTAGGTATCACCTCCGATCCCAGTCCGGATCGAATGGGCCGATAGCCAAGGAAGAGTCACCGCTTCTTGGCTGGCGGCCCATTTTAGTTTCCGGCGCTTTTCGCGTCCATCCGAGTGGAGACGCGCAAAAACATGACGACAAGTTGACATGCGTGTGACAACTGCCGGGCTGAGGGCGGAGAGAATGATGCCTGTTCCTGGGACGCCTCTCAAAGGAACGCAACCCAGATTGCCACTCTAGATCGCCAACTCTAGATCGCCTGGAAGTGGTCTGGTAGGTCTGGCGGGTGACTCTCTCCACCTGCCAGGCCTTTTTTGTGCATAGCGGAGGAGACGCGGCAAGCCGCGTCTCTACGGGTAGGCCCAAATCGGGCAGAGATTCTCTGCGGCCGCTCTAGCGGACAGTCGCGGGCTGGAGCAGGGCTGCGATCTTTTCGAGAATGCGGTGCATGCTCAGGTTGGAATCCACGACGGCGTCGACTTCGTGATGGTGAGTGCCGGCGTGCATGACCAGAACCTTGGTTCCTGCGTGCGCCTTCTTGACCATGTAGGGCAGGTGATGACGATCGTCCTTGGACAAGGTAGCGCCGAGGATGACGAGGTCAAAGGCATCGCGGCGGAGGGCTTCCTGAACGGCCTGGCGGTTTTGGGCAGTAGTTACTTGATGCCCAGCCTTTTTCATTTCGGCGGCTTGGGCGGAGAGAGTGGCTTCATCCGACTCGCCGTAAAGAATCTTGATCGAATTTTGGTGAGCAGTCGCGGGCAATGGGCCTCCTGAAAATTCACTCGGAACTCACTCGGAGCTTAGCAACTGGCAGGCATCCTTCCGAGGTCACGGAAGATCAGGGTCGGATGGGACGACTTTGGATCAGGCAACTTCGGATGGAGCGACTATTGAGCTTCCAAACTGGCGGCTCTTTGCTGGGCTTGGTTAATGTCGTTCGACAATCGCTGGGCCTGCTGATAGGCCAGGGTCGCATCCTCGTCGCGACCGGCCTGACGGAAAGCATGGGCGAGGAGAAGATATCCGACGTCATTGGGGTCGACGGCGACGAAGCGGGCGAAGTAGTCGGCGGCGCGGTTCCAATCGTTATTCTTCTCCACGATTAGGCCCATGTCGAGGAGAGCGATAGGAAAAACGCGTTTGAGTTTTACGGCGGAATCGAAATTCTGTTGCGCCTGACCGTAATCGTGAAGTGCGAAGTAGACGGTGCCGAGGTTGGCGTAGGCTGAAGCTCGAAGTTGAGTATCGGTCGCCAACTGCAGGACATAGGCATAGCGCGCCGCGGCCTGCCGCAAATCTCCGTTCTCCTGGGCGTAGATTCCGAGATTGAGTTGGCTGGTGGCGTCCTGGGGCTCAAGGGCTGAGGCGGCGCGGAAGTGGACGATCGCTTCATCGTTTCTGCCCTGCCTGATCAAGGCACTGGCAAAATTGTTTTCCGCTACGAAATTGTTTTGGGTGACAGCCAGTGCGTGGGCCCAGAGGGTGAGATCATCGTGCCAGTAACTCAACTGAATGTGGGTGACCACAGACAGCGCGAGCAAGATAGTGAGTCCTGCAGCGGCCAGCAATCTCGTTGAAGCATGGCGGGTGCCGGCCCATTCGGCGGCAGCCCAAACGATCATTACGAAAAGGCCGATCAAGGGGAGATAGGCATAGCGATCAGCCATGGCCTGGTTGCCGACTTGCACCAAGCCAATCATGGGAACCATTGTCCCCAAGTACCAGAACCAGCCAACCACGAGGTAGCGATGTTCGCGATAGATCAAGACGGCGCAGGTGACGACGAGTAGGAAGAGTGCCGCGGCCGCCACCTCCCATGCCGGCAACGCGTGCGGATATGGATAGAGGGCGGCTAGATGGGATGGCCAGATCGCCTTTTTTATGTAGAGCGCATAACAAACGATCGCGTTTCCCAGCCGCAGCACAGGAGCCTGTGCCGCGCTGGTAAGCACGGCGCCGCCTGCTCTTTGCGCCATCATGGTGATGGCCGCACTGCCGGCCGAGAGCGCCAGAAGCGGGATTTTCTCCAGGCACAACCTGGACAAAGGCTGGGCGCTAGCGGCAAAACTCGCTTTCGCGTCGTTATCGTTGGATCCCCCATTGGAGGAAAAGCGCATTCTTCCGAGCGGCCAATAATCCAACAGCAGAAGTACCAGCGGCAGGGTGATGACCATCGGCTTGGACATCAGACCGCAGACGAACAGAAACGCTACCGCGATGTAGCGCACGATCCCCGGCTTGCGGACGTACCATCCATAGGCAGCGAGGGCCAGCAGAAAGAAAAACATGCAGAGCACGTTCTTGCGTTCCGCCACCCACGCGACCGACTCCACGTTTAGAGGATGCACGGCAAAGAGCGCGGCAACCATCAGGCTGCGCGCAGTGTATCCCGTGAACCACTGCAGAATCAGGAACAACAACAGCGCGTTCGTGGCGTGCAGCAACAGGCTGGAGTAGTGATGGCCTACCGGATTGAGCTGAAAGAGCTGGCAATCGAACGCGTGCGAAAGCCAGGTGAGCGGATGCCAATTTGCCTGATCGAGCGAGGTGACGGCCCATGAAATCGTTGTCCAATGTAGTCCAGCGCGCACCTGCGGGTTGTCGGTGACATAGCGGTCGTCGTCGAAGTTCACAAAACCGTTGCGCGACACGGGATTGTAGAGGGCCAGTGTCACCACCACCAGCAGAAGACCCAATACCAGTTTGCGCTGAGCGGGGGAACGGAATATTCCTCCCACTTCATGGAGTGCGATCGCCGGCTTGGTGGCTGCAACGGGCATCGATAATTATGGTTTTGATTCCAAGTGTGCGGGAGAGGCTGGCCGGTTGCAAAGTGGAAAGTAATCGGGCGGCGAGGTAGCGGAAACTTAAGTCACGACGGGGACAAAAGAGGCGAGGCAATTGCCGCGAAAGGCCCCACTTCTCGAAAAACGCGAGAAGTGGGGCACCGTTGGGAGTTCAGAGGCTCGCGATACCCCCTAACGACTTGTGGCCAGGACCGACGCGCGTTCTTCGGCCGGGACAAACTGCCGTACTTCGTGTCCAGTGTAGATCTGTCGCGGACGCGCTATCTTCTGCTCGGGGTCGGTGATCAACTCCTGCCACTGGGCCAGCCAGCCTGCGGTGCGCGGGATGGCAAACAGGACGGTGAACATCTCCGGTTTGAAGCCCATGGCCTGATAGATGATTCCCGAGTAAAAATCTACGTTGGGATACAGTTTGCGGCTGACAAAGTATTCATCCTCAAGGGCGATTTTCTCCAGTTCGAGAGCGATGTCCAGTTTCGGATTTCCGCCGGTGACTGCGAATACTTTCTCGGCCGTCCACTTGATGATTTTGGCGCGCGGATCGTAATTCTTATAGACGCGGTGGCCAAAGCCCATCAGCTTAACCTTGCCTTCTTTAACCTTCTTGATGTAGGCGGGGATATTCGCCTTGGAGCCGATTTCGTCGAGCATAATGAGAACGGCTTCATTGGCTCCGCCATGCAGAGGTCCGGCCAAGGCCGCAGCCGCGGCCGCAGTTGACAGGTACGGGTCGGCCTGGGAACTGCCCACGGCGCGCATCGCGTTGGTGCTGCAGTTTTGCTCGTGGTCGGCATGCAGAATGAAGAGAATGTCCAACGCGCGGGCGATTACAGGGTTGGCCACATACTTCGGCTCCACCATCTTCCAGAGCATGTTCATGAAATTTTCCGGATAGGTGAGATCGTTGTCCGGATAGACATACGGGTAACCGAGACTGTGCCGGTAGGAAAGGGCGGCGATGGACGGCATCTTGCCAATCAACCGTTGGATCTGGTGCAGCCGGTTGGCTGGATCGAAAACGTTTCTCGACTCAGGGTAGACGGAGGACAAAGCTGCCACCGAACTGATCAGCATGGACATGGGATGGGCATTGTAGCGGAAGCCTTCCATGAACTTCTTCGTGTTCTCGTGCAACATGGTGTGATGGGTGATCTGGTTGACCCAGGTTTTGAGATCGCTGGCACTGGGCAGGTCGCCAAACAGCAACAGGTAGGCAACCTCAAGGAAGGTGCAGTGTTCGGCCAGTACTTCGATGGGATAGCCGCGATAGCGAAGGATGCCCTTGTCGCCGTCAATGAAGGTGATGCTGCTCCGGCAGGACGCAGTATTCATGAACGCAGGATCGTAGGTCATGAGCCCAAAGTCGTCAGGCCCGGTTTTGATCTTCCGCAAATCCATGGCCCGGATTGTGCCGTTCTCAATGGGCAGGCTGTAATTTGTGGCGGTGCGATTATCAGTGATGGTGAGACTGTTCGATGCCATTGGTGAATTCTCCTTTTAACGCTGCCCTCGGGCCAACCGCGGAGAGCCGAGCTGGGGCAAAACTCAAGCCGTCCTGACTCTTTCGAGAGGTGCAGACGCGCGCCTCCCGTCACGATATCTTCTGTTTTCTGACAGGGTGATGCTGTGCCCTTCCTCACCGAAGCCTGTGATGAAAGTCACTCGCAAACCGTAGTTCCCGGCCCGGGGTGTTCGACTTCCGCACTCTTTTTCGGCACTTTTTTTCAGCGCACTTCGATTTCCACGTTTGACGTCTCAGCGTTCATCTGCCCGCAACAGTAGTGGCGTATACTTCGAGGCTCGCTCTTTAGGGGCTCTTCGTTTTCTGCCCCTCCATCATGGCCGTCTTAGATCAAGCCTTACTGCAGCGGCTTTCCGGCGAACTTGAGTCGATTTGTGACGACATGCTTCGACTTGAAGCTTCCCTGCTCAAGAGACCGCTGGCGGTCAACGAAGCTCATCGCCGCAGTGCGCGTAATCTCACGCACTATCTCGCGCTCCGCCGCCACGACGTCCGCGGGTTGCAAGCGCAACTTGCCCGGCTTGGCCTTTCTTCCCTTGGGAGAACGGAGAGCCACGCCCTTATCGCCGTCCAGACCGTTCACCACGTGCTAAACGTTCTGCTGGGCAAGGACGCCTCACTCCCCTGCCCTGCCGAGCCGTCTGTCGGGATCGGCGAAGGCAACGAGATTCTGGAAAAAAATACGGACGCCTTGCTTGGCCCTCCACCGTCCAAGCGAAAAGTTCGCATCATGGTCACGATGGCCACCGACGCCGCCACCGATTACGAACTCGTTCGCGACCTGGTGCAAAACGGCATGGATTGCATGCGCATCAACTGCGCCCATGACAGTCCGGAAGTCTGGCTCGCCATGATTCACAACCTGGAAAGAGCTCGCGAGGAAACCGGGCGCAACTGCCGCATTGAGATGGATCTTGCTGGCCCCAAGCTGCGCACCGGGCCGATTGAGCCGGGACCGTCGGTGATTCGGTGCCGGCCCGCGCGCGACATCTACGGCCGCGTGGTGACGACGGCTCGCATTTGGCTAACTCCCGACGACAATCCTGGGTCACCTCCTGCACCGGCAGACGCTTCCCTGCGGGTACCGGCGGGTTTTCTAAAGAAATTGCGCCAGGGCGATATCATCCGGCTCCGGGATGCGCGCGAGGGGCGGCGCACGCTGCGCGTTACCCGCGTCGAACTCCAGGGTTGTTGGGCGGAAGGCAGGCGAACAACTTACTTCATCCCGGGGCTTCAACTTCGCGCGTTCCGTCGTGCGCGCGCCGGTAATAAGTCCGGCAAGAACGTCCTCCGGAGCGTTGGAAAGGCCTGCGTCGGTGAACTTCCTCACCTGCCGCAGACACTGCTTCTCAAGCTGGGTGACACGCTTCTCCTGACTCGAGGGCCGGCGATCGGTAGACCAGCCGTCTATCGCAAGGCGGGGAATCGCAACGCAGGAAATGGCAAGGCCGGGAACGGCAAGACCGGAAAGCTGGTCGCACCCGCGCAAATTGGCGTTTCGCTGCCGCAGATTCTCGATCATGCCAAGCCGGGCGAACCGGTCTGGTTCGACGACGGCAAAATTGGCGGCGTGATTCGCGAGGTGCACGCGGAATTCGTGTCCGTGGAAATCACGCAGGCCCGCCCTGAAGGCGAGAAACTCGGCGCGGAAAAAGGCATCAATCTGCCGGAAACGCAGATTGATATTCCGGCAATAACTTCTGACGACTTGGAGGCCTTGAAATTCATTGTCCAGCACGCCGACCTGGTCGGCTATTCCTTCGTGCGCGCCGAATCTGACGTTCGCCAGCTTCTCGATCATCTTGAACGGCTGGATGGGCGGCATCTTGGGCTGGTCTTGAAGATTGAAACGCGCAAAGCTTTCGATAATCTTCCCAAGCTGATTCTCGCGGCCATGCGCGCACGTTCCATCGGAATCATGATTGCGCGAGGCGATCTGGCCGTCGAGTGCGGCTATCAGCGCCTGGCCGAAGTTCAGGAAGAAGTTCTGTGGGTGTGCGAGGCCGCCCACGTTCCGGTCATTTGGGCAACGCAAGTGCTCGAAAGCCTCGCCAAGAAGGGCATCCCATCCCGCTCGGAAATCACCGATGCCGCCATGGGAGAGCGGGCCGAATGCGTGATGCTCAACAAAGGCCCATACGCGGTCACGACCGTCCGCGTGCTCGCGGATATCCTCAAGCGCATGCAAGCCCACCAGGAGAAGAAACGCTCCATGCTGCGCCAACTCCGGCTCGCCGCAAGCTTCTCCAGCGCCGATTAGGTGACTCGTTCAGAGCGGCATCGTCAGGGGACGGTAATCTCGGATCTTGGGTCTCGAACCTGGGATCTTGGGTCTGGAACCTGGGGTCTGGGGTCGAGTCGCCGACCAACCCTTACTCCTGCCGGAGAAACAGGGTCACCCGCGGTCATGGCCTCCGGGCATCTAGCCGATTGGAAGTCTCTCACCCTACCCTTATGGTCGGGGCCTAATCTCTATCCGCCAGCCCGGCGGACAGTGCAATCCAACGCTTGTCACGAGACGGCACTAGAAATCGACGCGAGGTTCGAAAAGGAGCATCCGTGACCATGATGCGAAGAAACGGTAGTAGGTGGTGTTTGCTCCTGATATTCTTTTTCGCTGCTGCGGCCATACTTTCAGCACAGAGCAACTACAAGGTGGTCACCGTCTCCAACGGTGGGACCATCTCAGGCACGGTGAAATGGTCGGGTCCGATGCCGCACGGGCTGGATTATGCGGTCACGAAGGACCCCCAGATCTGCGACCCCGAATCTAAGAAGACGGCTAACCTGGAGCGCTTGATCGTTGGGTCGCAAGGTGGCGTGGCCAATACCATCGTCTACCTTAAGAACATTTATAGTGGGAAAGCGATGGACCTGCCCGAGCAACGACGCCATTTGGACCAAAAACATTGCCGCTACGTCCCGCACATTCTGCTTGTTCCGCAGAATGCCACGCTCCAGATGCAGAGTTCCGACGCCACGCTACACACCATTCATATGGAAGGCGCGGCCACGTTTAACCTGCCCTTTCCGTTCACCAACCAGATCACCGCGCGCACCATGTCGACGCCGGGACTGGTCCATCTCCGGTGCAATGGCGGCCATGTCTGGATGAACGCGGAAATGATGGTGGTTCCGCATCCCTATTATGCCGTCACCGACGAAAGCGGGGAATTTGAATTTACCGATGTGCCGTCCGGAACCTATCAGATCGTGGCCTGGCATGAGGGCTGGGGCCGTGAAGGAATAGAGCAGGTCTACGACGTTTTGACGCAACGCCGAGTTGACCGTCCTGTCTTCACCGAACCGAGGACTTGGGAAAAGTCGGTCACGGTAAGCGGGAACAACACGAGCGCGATCAACTTTGTGATTTCCAATAAGTGATGCGCCGCAGTAAGCTATTTCCGCTGAATGGATTCTAGATATCTGGCTACATTTTCCAGCCGCACATTGCCTAGGTCGTGATCGAACTCGATCTCATGGAAAATCGGCCCCCAGATCGGCATCTCTTTCGAGCCGTGTGCGGGGAGAAGATCGTCGGCGCCAAACATGATGGTGTTTCGCACGTGAATGGCAGGAAATGCACCGTCATTTCGCTGCGAAAGTCTCGTCAGGTCGGGAATCTCTCGTTTCAGCGCCTTGGACACCGGGCCATTGCCCCGCCCATCGAGTCCGTGGCAAGCAGCACAGTAATTTCGAAAGATGCTGGCTCCGTCCACCGCACGAATGACGGGTTGCTGCCGGTTCCCAGTTTGTGCGGCTGCGGAGGCGACCACTGCAACCAGTAAGGCTACTGCGAGCATCGGCACTCGTCGCTCCATTGTGGCCTCCGGCGAAGTAATACTTGAGCGGAATGCACCTGATTAGTACTCTACGCCGCTCAAGGACCACAGTCGGTGACAGGAGTAACAGCTCTGTGTGATGTCGACGGGGCGGGTTGACGCCACCAACAGGATGACCGCCGGTTTCTAACCACCGACAGACGTGGCACGAGACCTGTGGTTGCCTTCCAATAGTTTCAACATAGCCTGGTGGTCGGCGGGCCGGGAGAAGAAATATCCTTGTGCCATTTCGCAGTCGAGCTGATTGAGCAAATTTATGTGTTCTTGCGTCTCCGTCCCTTCGGCGACGACCTTCAAACCGAGATTGTGGGCAAGCATAATGATGATGCGTACGATTTCGCGGCTTTCCGGGTCCGTGTCCATGTGCGAAATGAAGGCACGGTCGATTTTCAAGGTGTCCACTGGAATCCGGCGCAAGCGGCTGAGTGACGAATATCCGGTGCCAAAATCGTCAATGCTCAAGCGAACGCCGAGTGCCTTCAATTGCGAGAGCACATGACCGGATTTTTCGGCATCCCCCATGGCGATCGTTTCTATGATTTCGAGTTGCAGGCAGGCGGGATCGACGCCCGTTTGCTCAAGGGATTTGCGTATCTCGCTGGCTAGATCGGGCTGTGCGAACTCCTTGGAAGTGACGTTCACGCTCAAGGTCAGCGGCGGGCTGGAAGGAAATTCAGACTGCCAGGACCGGAGATGTTGGCAGGCTTCGCGCAATAGTTGCCGATTCATGGGGATTATGAGCCCAATTTCCTCAGCAACCGCGATGAACTCGACCGGTGGAAGTAAGCCCTCCGGGCGTTGCCACCGCGTCAGGGCCTCAAAGCCCGTGATCTTACCGGTTCGCAGCGACACAATGGGCTGGTAGTAGACGCGGAATTCTCCCTGGTCGAGGGCCTTGCGCAGGTCCGCCTCCAGCCGCAAACGCTTCACTGCATTCGCGTGCATGGCCGTGTCAGACACCTCACACCGGGCTTTTCCCGCACGCTTGGCACGATACATCGCTATATCCGCGTCGCGCACAAGATCCTCCGCCTGGGTGTGCGGGCTGGCGCTGGACACGATTCCGATACTCGCTGAAATTACTATTTCTTCTTGGTTCACTACAAAGGGAGCCGCCAGTTCCGCTTGGATTCGTTCCGCAACGCGTACGGCTTCAATGGGGTCTCGGATGTCGTCTAGAAGGATCGCGAATTCATCCCCACCCAGTCTGGCCAGAGTATCGTCAAGCCTGTCAGGGGCGCGGCTCATGCGCGGACGCGAGACCATGTCGGCACGCCGCACAGAGTCCTTCAATCGTTGCCCAACTTGAATCAGCAGTTGATCCCCTGCCGAATGTCCCAGGCTATCGTTGATGATTTTGAATTCATCGATATCAATGAGCAAGACCGCGAACTTGTAGTTCGCGTGCCTCTTGGAGAGCGTTAGCGCGTGTTGTAACCGGTCCAGAAACAGGGCGCGATTGGGCAGGTCGGTAAGTCCATCGTGAAACGCATTGTGGGCCAGCATCTCCTCGGCTCGCTTCCGCTCCGTGATATCGCGGTTCACGATTACTAACTTGTCGGTCTGGCCTCTCGCGTTTCGAACGGCGCACGCGGTCGACTCGAGAGTACGCCAGGATCCGTCTTTGTGGCGTATCCGGTATTCCACTCGTTCTCCCTGGCCACTCAGGCGGGCCTTTTCCGCTGCTTGCAATACTCGCGGGCGATCGTCGGGATGGATTTGTTCGATCGATGACGTGGCTCTCAATTCCTCGGAAGAATACCCTAGGACCTTCTGATAGGCGGGACTGTTGTAAAGCCGCCGGCCATCGCTGTCGACGAGCGCGATCATATCGGCGGCGTTTTCACTGATGAGTTGAAACAGCTGATCCCGCTCCGCCAGTTGGCGCCGGATGCGCTGGAGTTGTAAGTGCTGATAAATGGCGTATAGGTCGAAAAGCAACACAAGGGCCGCGAGCCCTCGTACCCATTCCCGGAGATCGAACCAGTACGAAACGTCCGCTTCCCGATTGAACCACGGGAAAGTGAACGAAATGATCCCCAAGGTCAATGCCAGTGTTACCGCAACCGCGAACCCCCACAGCCACCATTCGCGGCCTTCGATTCGACTCATCTCAACCGGAATCGCCTCCGGGCTGTTCTGGCTAACCTGTTGGAATGCCTGATGATCCATACCACTAACTATTCTCCGCCACCTCTATGGATTCTAGCCCGCGGAAAAGCGTGGAAAGAGTTACGAAAGTTGGCCGTCGGCTGCCAGACTAGCGTTCGGGGGTTAGACGATTCCGAGTTGCCGCTTTGAGATAGCGCCAATTCCACGCTTTCGTTGACTTGCCGATTTTACCCACGTAAGATTTGCGGGAAATGATCGGCGAAACCGTCTCTCACTACCGCATCGTGGAGAAACTCGGTGGCGGCGGGATGGGTGTGGTCTACAAAGCCGAGGACATCGAGCTTGGCCGCTTCGTCGCCCTCAAATTCCTGCCCGATGACCTGTCGCTAGACCCGCAAGCATTGGAGCGCTTCCGTCGCGAGGCGCGTGCGGCGTCAGCTCTCAATCATCCCAATATTTGCACCATCTACGAAATTGGCAAACACGGTGAGCAGTCGTTCATCGCCATGGAGTTTCTGGACGGCATGACGCTGAAACATCTGATTACCGCCAAACCGTTGGACAACGAAACTGTGCTTTCGCTAGCCATTGAGATTGCCGACGGCTTGGATGCCGCGCATTCCCAAGGCATCGTCCACCGGGACATTAAGCCCGCCAACATCTTTGTGACCAAGCGTGGGCACGCTAAGATTTTGGATTTCGGGCTGGCCAAGGTCGCGCCCACAACCGGTTCTTCCAGCCATGGGGCTTCGGCGAACACTGCGACCGTCGGCGACGAGCATCTCACCAGCCCCGGTTCTACTCTCGGAACGGTCGCTTATATGTCGCCGGAGCAAGTGAGAGCCAAAGAACTGGACGCACGTACGGACTTGTTCTCGTTCGGGGTCGTCTTATACGAGATGGCGACCGGCGCCTTGCCTTTTCACGGCGAGAGTACAGGGGTGATTTTCGACGGCATCATGAACCGGGCCCCGGCTCCAGCGCTGCGCTTGAATCCTGCGCTGCCCGCCGAGTTCGAGCGCGTCCTCGAAAAGGCGCTGGAAAAGGACCGGGAGATGCGCTACCAGTCCGCGGCGGAACTACGCGCCGATCTGAGGCGCATCCAGCGGGCCACGGACTCGGGGCGAACATCTGCCGTGGACACACAGACCGCGGTGCATCCACGATCAAAGCGTGGAATCGTATTCGCAGGCGTGGCGGTACTGGCTTTGCTGTTCGCCATTGGCGCAATCGCCTGGTATGAGAAACATTCTCCAGCGCAATCCGGAGCCCCAGCCACGAAGCCCTCGGTTGCCGTCCTTCCGCTGCAAAACCTGAGCGCGGAACCGGACAGCGCTTATTTCAGCGACGGAATGACGGATGAAATCACCACCAAGCTCTCGAAGATTCAGGCGATCGACGTGGCTTCGCATTCTTCGGTCGTTGCCATGAAAGCGACGGACAAAAGTGCCGCGGAGATCGGGAAAGCGCTCGGCGTCCGCTATCTGCTCGAAGGAAGTGTGCGCAAAGCGGGCGATCAGGTGCGGATCAACGTGCATTTGATCGACTCCACCACCGGCTTCCAGGTGTGGGCCGATGACTTCGTAGGAGAAATGAAGGACGTCTTTTCCCTGCAGGAGCAAACTGCCCTGAAGATTGCGGAGTCGCTCAACCTCAAGCTCAGTCCGCAGGAGCAGCAGGCCATTCAGCATCGCTACACGCAGAATCCTCAGGCGTACGACTCCTATTTGCGAGGTGAATCATTAGTCCAGTTTTCCGACCAGCCCGAAAAGGTGGAAGCCGCGAGGCGACACTTTGAGGACGCGCTCAAATTGGACCCGGATTACGCCCCAGCCCTTGCTGGGCTGGCATTCGTCGAAGGGCAAACCTATCGCAACAGCGACGCGAATCCATCTCATCTGCAGCGTGCCGACCAGTTCGCCCAGCGCGCCTTGGCCATCGACCCTCGATTGGCCGAGACCCATCTGGCGCTGGGGACGGTTGACGCGGACAAGTACGACTATGCCAACGCGGCGCGGGAGTTCCGCACTGCTACCGAATTGGATAGCAACGATGCCTACGCCTGGGATCTGCTTTCCTGGGCGCTGGCGTACGAACAGCCACCGGACGCCACCGGCGCGGAGAAAGCCGCACGGGAATCGCTGCGACTCGAGTCCACGTATCCAAAAACCTATTATCATCTTGGGCGTGCCCTTTTCCTGCAGCAGCGCTATGCGGAAGCGATTGCCGCCTTCGAGCATGCGCGCGAATTGGATCCAACATCCTTCTGGGCGGATTTGGGGCTGGGGCAAGCCTATCTGGCGCAAGGAGATTACGATAAGGCTGTGGCCGCCTTGTCAAGGCGCCTTCGCCCGGCAGCTATCAACTATTACTGGCTCGGCGCGGCGTATGCGGCTCGCGGCGATAAAGAGAAAGCGCTGGCCACGCTGCAAAAAGGCTTCGAAATGGGGTTCCACGATTTTGCCGCGCTCGATGCCAGCCCGTACTTTTCTTCCCTGCGCACCGATCCGCGCTTCCAGCAGTTATCCCAGCGCTACCGCAAGTAATACGCGGAGTGGAGCGTAAAGTAAGACTTTCCGTCAAAAATCAGGCTGGCAAAGGGCGCGAACAGCTCATTCTGGAGATTGCTTCCGAATTGCCCGTTACACGCCCCCAATCAGGTTTGATGACGCAATCGGTGTCATTCTAGAGATGTGGACTTCTTTCACATTTCCGATGCATTATCTTCGGGAACTTCGCGCGCCGAAGCCGCGTATCATCAACCAGGACAAGTATGGAACTGAAAATCGACGGCCTTTCCAAGACTTATGCCAACGGTGTAAGAGCTCTTAACGACGTTTCACTCACCATTCCGCACGGAATGTACGGGCTCCTGGGTCCGAACGGAGCGGGCAAGAGCACGCTGATGCGAACCATCGCAACCCTGCAGGAGGCCGATTCGGGGAGCCTGCGGTTGGGAGAGATCGATGTTCTCAATCAGAAGGACGAGGTGCGCAAGCGGCTGGGCTACCTGCCACAGGAATTCGGCGTGTACCCGCGGATTTCGGCGCAGGACATGCTCGATCACCTCGCAATCCTGAAGGGAATCGGCGGCTCCAGACAGCGGAAAGAGCTGGTCGAGGCCATGTTGAAGCGGTGCAATCTTTACGATGTCCGCAAGAAATCTCTGACCAGCTTTTCCGGCGGCATGCGGCAGCGCTTCGGGATTGCCCAGGCGCTGATCGGCAACCCGCAGCTGCTCATTGTGGACGAGCCTACGGCAGGCCTCGACCCCGGAGAGCGCAACCGCTTCTACAACCTGTTGGCCGAGGTGGGAGAGCAGGTCATCGTCATTCTTTCCACCCACATCGTGGAAGACGTAACCGATCTCTGCACCAAGATGGCCATCATTCACGAGGGGCGGGTGCTGTATGAGGGCAAGCCCGACGAAGCGGTGGCGCAGCTTAAGGGCCGGGTCTGGCAGCGCTCCATCGCAAAGGCCGATTTGCCCAGCTACGAGCAGCGTTATCGCGTGATCTCAAACCGTCTCGTGGGCGGCCATCCTCATCTTCATGTCTTAAGCGCCCAGTCGCCGGACGACGGGTTCGCGCCCAGTGTCCCCGACCTTGAGGATGTCTTCTTCACTTGTATCCGCGGGTGGAACTGAGAGCCGACATGTTCCTGCACATCGCGTGGTTCGAAATCCGCTACTGGCTGCGTTCCTGGATGCTCTGGATTTTCACTCTGATCATTGCGGCCATGATCTTCGGCGCGACCAGTTCCGACCACATCCAGATCGGTGGGGCGCTCAGCAATACCTACCGCAATGCGCCCTACGTGATCGAGAACTACTATGCGATCATCGGGCTGCTAGCGCTGCTGATGGTGACGGCCTTCGTGAATTCGGCGGCGGCGCGTGATTTCAGCCACAACACCTATCAGATCGTCTTCACGACCCCGCTCCGTCGCCGCGACTTTCTTCTTGGACGATTCTTCGGAGCGACTCTGGTGTCGGTGATTCCAATGCTTGGGGTTTCCATCGGCATCCTGCTGGCGAAATACATGCCCTGGGTGGAACCGGAGCGGTGGGAACACATCATCTGGAGCGCCCATCTTAAAGGGGTTCTTGTCTTCGCGGTGCCGAATGCGTTCTTCATGGCCGCCATTCTCTTCACCATCGCGGTGCTGGCGCGCAATGAGATCGTCTCGTTCGTGGGAGCATTGCTGCTTCTCACGGGCTACGGCGTTTCGGCTGCCCTGCTGAGTGACATTGAGCGTGAGCACATCGCCGCCCTGCTCGACCCGTTCGGCGTTCGCACCTTTGCCCTGGCCACGAAGTACTGGACTGTAGCCGAGAAAAACACAATCTCGCTGGGCTTGAGCGGGCTGATGTTCTGGAATCGCCTGTTATGGATTGGCGTTGGCGTGCTCTTCCTGATCTTTGCATATTCCCGGTTCAGTTTCGCGGAGAGGCGTCAGAAGGCGCGCAAGGTGCGAGAGGCTCCGGAACCCGTTCCGACTTCGGTCGTTCTCCCAACGGTCACGTGCAGAGCCACTTCGTGGGAGATGTACATTTCCGCCGTCAAGATCCACCTCCTGGGCATCTTCAAAGGCACCGTTTTTATCGTGATCCTGATTGCAGGCCTGCTGAATTGCGTGCCGAGCGTGGCCATGAACGCGCGCGAGGGATATGGCAACAGTACGCTGCCGGTCACTTACTGGTTGCTGGAAATGATCGCGGGCTCACTGTACTTGTTCCTGATTGCCCTGATCACGTATTACGCAGGTGTGCTCATCTGGAAGGATCGCGACGCTCACATGGACGAGATTACGGACTCCCTCCCCGTGCCGGAGTGGATCTCGTACGCAGCGCGCTTCACGGCGCTAGCCGCCATGGTGATGCTCGTGCAATTTCTGGCTTTGGTCAGCGGCGTCATTGTGCAGGCCAGTTACGGTTACCATCGCTATCAACTGGGACTCTATCTTAACCAGCTCTTCGTGCGCGATCTCACGCTCTTCTTCTTTCTAGGAGTGTTCGCGTTCTTCATCCACGTACTGTCGCCGAACAAGTACGTTGGCTATTTCGCTTACATCGCTTTTCTGATCGTTAATCTCTTTATCTGGCGGCCGCTCAACGTCTCTTCGAACCTCGTTCAATTCGCATCCACTCCAAATGTTACTTACTCCGATCTGTTCGGTGATAAGCCGTATATCACTGCCTGGCGCTGGTTCGCGTTGTACTGGATTCTGTTCTGCGGACTGCTTGCGATTGCCACCGTCATGTTCTGGCCGCGCGGCAAGCAGGCGCGATGGGCGGAGCGCTGGCGGATTGCGCGTCTCCGTTTTTCCAGCCCGTGGCCGGCGCTGGCGCTCGTCTGTCTAGCGTCGTTCGCCGCGACGGGAGGTTGGATTTTCTACAACACCGAGGTCCTCAATGAGGTAATTGGGCCCAAGGATCAGTTGGCCCAGCAGGCGGATTACGAGAAAAACTACAAGCAATTCGACAGACTGCCGCAGCCGCGCGTCCGCAGCGACAAGTACTGGGTGGACATTTTCCCGGAAACCCGTAACGTGACCATGCGCGCGCAGGAAGAACTGTACAACCCATTTCCGCAGCCGCTGACGGAAATCCATTATTCGGTTGACCGGCGGTACGACACCGACATCCAGATTCCGGGCGCGACGCTGGCCAAGAACGATACCCGGCTGTCTTATCGCATTTACCGTTTTACACCCCCACTCCAGCCTGGCGAATCGCGCACTGCCGTCTTTATCGTCAAGAGCAAAAATCGCGGATTCGAAGACTCGGTCAGCAATGTGGAAATTGCTCAGAACGGTACTTTCTTCAATAACTCGGTCGCTCCGGTGATCGGCTATGACACGTCGCGCGAGCTAACGGACCCCAATGACCGTCGCAAATACGGTCTCGGGGAACAGCAATTGATGCGGCCACTTGAACGCAATTGCACCGACGACTGCCGGGACAGCTACATCCGCGACCATTCGGATTGGGCGGACCTGGAAACCGTCATCAGCACCTCGTCGGACCAGATTGCGATTGCGCCTGGATCGCTGGTGCGAGAGTGGCAGGAAAATGGTAGGCGATATTTCTACTACAAGCTCGATCATCCGTCGCTGCGTTTCTACTCGTTCATGTCGGGCCGTTACGAGGTGCAACGCGAAGAGTGGAATGGCGTCAGGCTCGAGGTGTACTACGACAAGGATCATCCGTGGAATGTGCCGCGGATGATGAAATCGCTGAAGAAATCCCTCGAGTATTACACACAGAACTTCGGTCCGTATTATCACAAAGAAGCGCGGATCATCGAATTTCCGCGGGTCGCGCAGTTTGCGCAGGCCTTTGCGGGAACCATGCCGTATTCGGAGTCCATCGGCTTCATCGCCAACCTGAATCACCCCGACGACATCGACATGGTCTATTACGTCGTGGCGCACGAGACGGGCCACCAGTGGTGGGCACATCAAGTAGTAGGCGCCGACATGCAGGGAGCCACGTTCTTGTCGGAATCCCTGGCGCAATACTCGGCACTGATGGTGATGGAAAAAGAGTACGGCCGCGACATGATGCGGAAGTTCCTGAAATATGAAATGGACAATTACCTCCGTTCGCGAGGCCGGGAGCGCCACCGGGAAGAACCGCTGCTGACGGTGGAATCCGGGCAGGGATACGTCCACTACCGGAAGGCGAGTGTCGTTCTCTACTACCTGAAAGAGATGATCGGAGAAGACGCGGTGAACCGTGCGCTGCGCAAGGTGATTAAGCAATATGCTTACAATGCGCCGCCGTATCCCACGTCCTATGCGCTGGTGGATGCGCTGCGCGAGGAGACTCCGCCACATTTGCAGTACTTGATCAAGGATTTGTTCGAAGACATCACCTTGTTTTCCAATCGCACGCTGGAGGCCACGGCGGTGAAACGCCCGGATGGCAAGTACGACGTCACCATCAACGTGGAAACGCACAAATACAAAGCCGACGCCAAAGGCAACGAGACTGAGGTGGCGATGGATGATTGGATCGACATCGGCGCCTTCGCCAAGCCGGAAAAAGGCCGGAAGTATGGCAAAACACTCTACCGCGAGCGCGTGCACATCGCGAATAACAAGTCCAGCTACACTTTCACGACGGCGGAGCTGCCGGACGAGGCCGGGGTGGATCCCTTCCTGCTGCTGATCGACCGCATTCCCGACGACAACACAAAGAAAGTTACAATGACGAGTACGTCGTCTGCTGTGTCAACGAATCAAGTTCACGGCCAGTGAGTATCGCGAGGTACAACTCAAGTTCTTCCCTTGGCGAAGGCTGTTTACATTGGGATAGGAAGTGTGGCGGAGCATGCAGTCTAGTGCTAACCCTTCTTCCCGAGAATTCTCTGCTAACAGGGATCAAGTATTCGGCGCGTGACCAGGTTACTTTCAGCGCACTGCCAGTCCGCTCCACGCCATGCGGTGAAACAGGTCGTCCATTTCCTTGGGGTCCGCCTTCATCCCTTTGTCCATCCACCAGTCGAGCAACGAGAAAAAGCTCCCCGCCAGAGCGTGGGCCTGGGCAGATCGCTGCACTGAATCGATCTCCACGCCCGCCATCTGCAATCTTTCATCAATCGAGCGCGCAATGAATCCCCGTGCCAGCGCCAGCACGTCATTCACCTTCCCAGACCTCACCAACGCCGCATAGAACTCACGTACCTCACGGATATGCGTGAAAAACTCCTGCACCGGCAGCAGCCGTCTCGTGCTCGCGTCTTGCCGTTTCAGCGCGCTTGAAAACGACTCAAGAAAATCCTCTACATCGCTCAGGAACAAATCATCTTTGTCGCGATAGTGTACGTAGAATGTTGAACGCCCCACTCCCGCACGGTCCAGCACATCCTGCACCGTGATCTCGTCGAAATTCTTCTCGTGCATCAGCGCAACGAGCGCGTCGCCTAACGCGTCGCGCGTTCGCAAAATACGACGATCCGTTTTCGCATGAGACGCAGCCTTACTCTTTGTTTTCTTGGCCTTCACAATCCCTGATTCCTGAACATATCCGGCGCTTTTGTTCCGTATCGCGGCACTTCTGTAAATAACACTTTCACACGCAGGCGATTTATGTCTAGAGTGTCGATCATGACGGACGATCGTAAAGCTGGAATTGCTCTCATTGCCGGTTCGCTGGGCGGCATCCTCACTATGGCTATCCACCCTACGGGGACGGCCTCGTTAACAGCTGAACAAGTCGCGCATCTGTCGATCGCCTCCGGTGCCGCACACTCGATCGCTATGGTGAGTGTCCTCCTGATGTTCCTAGGCGCTTGCGGCCTCGCACAGCGCACGGCCGCCGCCGACCGGATCTCTTTCGCTGCAATCGTCACCTACGGCTTCGCGTGCGTCGCCGTGGTCATCGCCGCGGCGGTCAGCGGATTCATCATCCCGGGTATTGTGAAGCACATGGTTCGCGACGTTCCTGCAGCCGCGCATCAATGGCAAATCGTGATCGACGGCGTTTTTCAGATCAATCAAGCCTTCGCGCGCATTTATTCCGTGGCCGCCTCGATGGCAATTATTCTTTGGTCCGTCTCCGCGCTGCGGAGCCGGGGACTCGGCCATGGTGTCGCCATCTACGGCTGCGTCGTTGCCCCACTCATCATTCTTGGCATCGGCATCGGTCACTTGCGGCTCGACGTCCATGGCATGACTGTTGTTTGGCTCGGCCAAGCTATCTGGTTCATCCTCGTTGGATCTCAGTTGTGCTCCCGGCCTACGAGCGGTGTATCGCGGCAATGAAGGCCGGCGCAGATGGACTCCGTCGGAGCAAGCCTACGAATCTGTCTGGGTTCTTGGTGGAACTCATGTTGTCCCCCTTGTGAGAGTTTGACCTGAGATACAGCAGGGGCTGTCAGAAAGTTCCGCTACGAACAAAGGCGGCTCGCGGGGGTCCCCGGTGATTAACGCGAGGTTGTCAAACGCCATCCATGCGACCCCTCTTGAGTTCGAGAGGGCGTTCATGCACAGTGACTGGAATTAGCTCAGGTCAAAGTCGGCACGCCGCAGAGCCCCTTTGCCGGAGTATTCCTACTTCTAGAAGGCAAGCCCTGGGGAAGAAAGCCTAAGATTCGCTAGTTCGTCACGAAGAGGTCTAGGACGTGCTCGTTGAGCATCTCGGCGAGTTTCTTGGCGTCCTCAAACCGCGTACCTCCAAGTAGGTCAAATCCAAACAATACCTGCCTCAGCATTGGAATGGTTTCTTGGAAAAGTTGGACGACAAGGACGGGCTTTCCATCACTCGCCTGCTGGACTGTGAAACGGCAGTTGCTGCGCTCGGTTTTCTTCTCCGCCATATCGCGCATTACCTTACTCGATACAGGAATCGGCGGACTGTTCGATACCATACATACTCTAGATTTTTCGAAAAGAGGATGATCAAGAAGAACTAAACAGATTGCCAGCAGCACAACTGTTGGGCGAAGAACAAGAAGCAGAAACGGAGGGTGAAGGGATTAATCCGTGGCGCTGGGGACTGCTCCGGCCCCATAGTTAAGGATTTCATGCTGCTTCCCCTGCATCCGCAGCCGCAGCCGGTCGAACGCCAAATAGACGACCGGCGTGGTATAGAGCGTGAGCAGTTGACTCAAGATCAACCCTCCCACAATGGTGATGCCCAGGGGACGGCGGAGCTCATACCCGGTGCCCGTCCCCAGCGCCAACGGCAGAGCGCCCAATAACGCAGCCATGGTCGTCATCAGGATGGGACGGAAGCGCAACATGCACGCTTCAAAAATCGCGTCGACGGACTTCTTTCCTTCTTCGCGCTCTGCCTGCAGAGCGAAATCGATCATCATGATCGCGTTCTTTTTTACGATTCCAATCAGCAGCACAATGCCAATGATAGAAATGATGTTCAAATCCTGTTTAAAGAGCATCAATGCAAGCATCGCGCCTACGCTCGCCGACGGCAAACTGGAGATGATTGTCCAGGGATGGACCAGGCTTTCATACAAAATACCGAGAATGATG
>Ga0181523_10001933_pt1 | contig 21034 bp, 13 predicted proteins | sample PEATcosm2014_Bin_43_FD_119752 | JGI IMG/M metagenome (GOLD analysis project Ga0181523, IMG submission 119752) | Peatland microbial communities from MTU Mesocosm Facility, Houghton, MI, USA - PEATcosm2014_Bin05_30_metaG | ecosystem: Environmental > Terrestrial > Soil > Wetlands > Peat | place... | reverse complement strand
GCGGGCGGCGGAGGATCGAAACGCGGTTGCCCGGGAGTGGGTGGCTCGCTGCCGGTTACGTGGGGAATCGGTTGATAATGATATCCGGGCTGCACGATGATTTCGTCAATTTCAGGAGCAACGTTCTTGGGCAGGTAGTTCAGCAAGACGTCGTCAACGCGAGGCGCGGGATTGCTGGCGCGGAGCACGGCCTTCCACTGCACGAAACGCGCTGGCGGAACCTTGAGTTCGGAGCCGGCTGCGAGATTGATGCGCATCCACGGACTCCAGTTGCGGTCGGGATTATCGACGTTGCCGCTGCGCGCATAAAGCTCGACATTGGATTTTGCGGCGGGATCAGCGGGGGAACTGCCGGTGATGCGAACGCTGGCGCGTCCCCAGAGAGAAAAGACGTGCGCGTCGAAGACATCGCTTTCGTACGTGCCTTCCGACTCGAGACCAGGTCCGAGGACGAAAATTTTTCCGAGGTTGCTACCGGCGGCGTAGAGTCCTCCACTGGGCGCTGCGGCAAAGGCGGTGATTTGGGTGGCGCTGGCTTTGACTAGATCGGTGTAATCGTCAGCCTGGTTGCCGTTGATGGCGAAAATGTGGCCGCGATTGCCGGTGCCGGCGAGGAGGCGTCCGCGCTGGTCGAAACCGAGAGCGTAGACAAGATCTTCGTGCGAAGTCCACAAGCGTGACGGGGCGCCATCGGGCGCGATGCGATAAATCTCAGAGCCGCCGGTAGCGCCGAGTCCGGGTGCGGGAAACGGTGACACGGGTCCGGTGGGAGCTGCGGTGAGGGTGATATTGCCCCCGGGTACGGGCACGTTCTGCGCCGGGGCCGTGAGCATGACGCCCATCTGCGGCATCGCGCCTCCGGGGCGCTTCTCTCCCGCAGCGGCGGCGTAAATATTGCCGGCACGGTCGATGGCGAGCGCGGTAATTTCTTTCTTGGGCGCGCTGTAGAGAACGAAGGCCTCGCCATTCGGCGCAATGCGATAGACAAGTCCGCTGCCGTCGGAGCCGGCAATCAGGTTTCCTTTGGGATCGAGTGCGAGAACGCGAATGTGGACTTCATCGCTCTTGAAAAAAAGCTCATGCTGTCCGTTGGGGCCGACTTTGTAGATTTCGCCGTGATCGCCGGTGGCGACATACAGCGCGCCCGCGGTGTCAAGAACGATGTCCCAGATGTATTTGGAACCGGGATCGAAGTAGGTGGACGCGCTCCAGGATGTCTTTGCATCGGCCTTCGCGCCTTTCGAGGATTCGAGCCGCGGAGGTTCGAGCTGATACACCTTGCCGTCGGGTGCAGTAGCCGCGTAGACGACGCCACTCTTGTCGACGACTAGAGCCTGCACCTGCAATTCCTGCGGCTCGAAGATGGTCGCGCTTTGGCCATCGGGCGTGATGCGGTAAACGCGGGCGGGAGATCCGGCAGCGGCATAGATGTTGCCCGCGGAATCGGATGCGATCGACCAGATATAGGTAGAGGGCGTGGTCGCAAGCGCTTTAAAGGCCGGAGCAAGTTCCAGGCCGCCTTCGCTGCGCAGCGCGATCCCAGTGGCAGTGCCCTTGGTCAGTTCTTCGAACTTGGATTGTTCCCAGGTGCGAGTGCCCTCGGCGAGAGCGAATGTGGAAAGAATGAGTACTGATAGCAGAGCGAGCGTCTTACGGGACAATGTTGATACCTCGGTTCACGGTTTACTTGGGTTCGCAAAGTAGGTTAGGGTTGTCATCCAAAGCCGGGGGACCGATGCATTCTGCCGACGCAGGCAAATACGTAGGTCCTCGCTTCGCTCAGGATGACAACATGATTTTTGTGCTCCCAACTTGCTGGATCAAACTCCAGCCTACTTGATGTTGATCGTGAGCATCTGCGCGCCGGAGACGACATAGTCGAGTGGTTCCGTGGAAGCTTCGCTGACTGACGATTCGCCGAGCACGACCATGTCCTGCGTGCCGCGCATGTTTTCCATGACGTTCATGACGGAAAGCGGAAGCGTCGGCATTACTTTGTCGGCGACCATGGCTTCGGGATCGGACTGGATCAGCGAAACATAGACGCGATCGTTGGCGCGCTCTTTGTTCAGCAAGGCGATGGTTGGCGCCAGGCCGAGACCACGGTTCATCATCGGAGTACCGCGGCGCATACGATCGAGCGTGTCTCCGTCGCTGACCAGGATGCGCAGCGTTCCCTTTGATGTGGAGGTCGGAATCCGTATGGGAATCTGGCGCACGAGGCGCTCGCCACGATATGGGCGAATCACGGTCTCAACCGTAATCTGGTCGCCGGGACGAGCTTCCGTCATGTCCGTGCGCGCCGCTTCGAGGCGGGCGGAGCGGCGCTCGCGGACCAGATCGAAATCGAGTTTCACGCCCTCGACGTCGGGAGCGTCGAACGGGTTGCTATAGATGCGTCCAAAGCGATCGCCGATGGTAGCCGCCGCCAGAGCTGCCGCGGGCTGCCCGTTATCCTGGGGGGCAAACATGTTGCGCAGCGCGACGTCGGGATATCCCTTCACGCTGAGCACTCCATTCATGCGGTAGGTAATGTCTTCGCCGTATTCGTTGGTGCCATGCAGCGCATTAAAAACGGTGGCCATCATGGCCAACGGGCTCAGCCGCGCGTTGTTGAGGATCTCGTAATGGAATTCTTTGGTAGTCGTTCCGTGTTCACCCAAACTATGCATGGCAACGGTCACCGGAATCATCTTCGACTCCCGGCCCGGGACACCCATAATGCCGTTCTGGCGGTCCTGCACGAACGCGCCGATCGTCTCTGTCGTATTGACGATTTTGAAGGCATTGAGTGGGGATGGCAGTGTGGTCAGCACCGTGGCCTTGGTCATCGGCAAATCCACCTCACCAAACTGCAAGAGGGGATGTCCGCAGGCGAGCAAGCGCTGGGGATCGACGTAGGTCACGGTGCAAGTGGCGGCAATATCCATATCGCCACGAACCAGCACGGCGCTGACGGCGGATCCGGCTTCGATCGGTTCCGGCTGTTTACGGTCGCTCGCCGAGCCAATGCCCATCACGGGAACGATGCCCGCAGCCGCAAATTGAGGTCCGTAGCGTTGCAAGGTCTCGTCGGAGAAACCGTCGAACACGAGAGGCGTTTCGATGGGCTTCAGGTAGTTGCTATAATTCTGGACTGGAAGCGTCGGGCTCTCGCCGGGGCTGGCCGCTTGCGTGGTTGCGTTCTGACTTGAAGGATTCGCTTCCGCAACAGGAAGACTGGCGCGCATTGTCTCCGGGCTTCTTGCCGAACTTTGCGCGGGACTATGATCGAGCGCATTGATCTCCAGCATCTCCTCGATCGGCGTCACGCCCGCGATCGGCTCCTTCGAGAATTCGCCGATGCGGAAGGCGAGCGCGCCCGCCAGTTTGCCGTCGAAATAGACCGGGCTTCCGCTCATGCCGGCAACCACGCCGGTATATTCGGGCTTGGTGCCGTGCAAACGGACCAGGATAATATCGCCCTTGGGACCGCTCACGTTGCGCATCACCCCCAGGACTTCCACTTCCATGGATTCGGGCCTCACGCCCTGGAAGACGGTGAGCGCAGTGCCTTTCATGCCCTCGTGGATCTGATCGAGCGGCATGATTGCCGGAGAAAGGTTGGCCGGAGAACCGTTAGCAGGTGCTGGCCTCTGCTGCGCACTAACCCAAACGCATGACGAGAGACACAAAAGGACGGTGAGTGCGCGCGCAACTTTACCCATGGACGACCCCGGAGGCCACAAACTGACCTTGTCGCTTGCAAAGGCTCTGCGTGCTATCAGAAGGTTTTGCCAGGGGAGATGGTGTTTTTTAAGACCCGCAAAATATCCCAACCGCAGAGCTCTTGCATCTATACTAGCACAGTAGTTTTCGAGGATATCCCCATGATTTCTGGCGTATTTGGCGGGCTAGACCGGGTGCCCGCGGCTTCCCGTAAGCGTTTGATCTTGCTGGCGTTTGTTCTTTTCTGGATGGTGGTCGCGACCTTCTCGGCGCGGGCCCAACAGTCCCCCCAGCAACCCCCGGCGAATCCGAACCAGCAAGAGGCTCCGCCCGAAGCCGGTGGGCCGCAAAACGACGTCGGCCCGTATGTGATCCCAAAGAAGAAAGACGAACCGCCGCCACCGGCCCCCGAAAAGCCGAAAAAGATCGAGAACATGCCCGACTACTCCATCTCGGTAAACGTGCCGCTGGTAAACCTGGATGTGCTCGTGACCACAAAGGACGGGCAAACTGTCCCGGGGCTGACGAAAGAAAACTTCAAAATCCTGGAGGATGGAGCACCGCAGCCGATTGCGGGTTTCAATCAGACCCAGGCGCCGATCACCGCAGTCCTTTTGATCGAATTCGCGGCGGCGAGACCCTTTTCGGGAGGATATCAGGCGTATCAATACATGTATGACGCGCTCAACGCTTCTTATGCCTTCGCCAACACCCTGAGAAAAGATGACTGGGTTGCCGTTGAGTCCTACGACATGAAGCCCCAGATTCTGGTTGACTTCACACAGGACAAGCGCGCCATCTTGGGCGCGCTCAACGGGCTTCGCGTTCCGGGGTTTAGCGAGCGTAACCTCTTCGACGCACTGTTTGACACGCTCGACCGGATCGATCGCATCGAGGGAAAGAAATACATCATCTTGGTTTCCTCCGGAGCCGACACTTTCAGCAAGCTCACTCTTGATCAGATTCTAAAGAAGATCAAGTCCACCAAAGACGTGACTATCTATCCAGTCAGCATCGGTTGGACATATCGAACAATGGCGGACGCGACCGGCAGGGCAGGCGCGATGACAGAAGTTGGATGGCTCCAAAATGATAATCAGATGAATACTTTCGCCCACCTGACCGGCGGTCGCGCCTACTTCCCGCGCTTCCAAGGCGAACTGCCGGAAGATTTTCAGCAGATCGCGGCCGACATTCGCAACCAGTACAGCATCAGTTATCACCCCACCAATGCCAAACTCGACGGCACCTACCGCAAGTTGAAAGTTGAACTCCAGGCGCCGGACGGTGGTCCTCTGAAGGTTCGCGATCAGAAAGGCAAGGAAGTGAAGTACATCGTCTATGCGCGCGAGGGGTACACGGCGAAGCACACGGTGGAGTAGGCGAGTACCTGTAGAGACGGGGCTTGCCCCGCCTCCGATCACCGGCAAACTCCAATCGCACAATGGTAGTCGTTTTTGACGGGCGGGCTTTGCCTCACTCCCAGACGCGGCAAGCCGCGTTTCTACAGGAATCCGGAGAACTGATTTACAATCCCCAGTTCCCCTTCAGGAGAAAGCGCCGTGATCCCACGTTACACCCGGCCCGAGATGGCTCGCATCTGGAGCGACGAGAACCGCTTCCGAACCTGGTTGGCGGTCGAAGTCGCCGCGACCGAAACGTTGGCCGCCGCCGGCATTGTGCCGAAAGATGCAGCCAGGGCGATCCACGCGCGCGCCGACTTCAGCGTTGACCGTATCTTCCAGATTGAAGCCGAAGTCAAACACGACGTCATCGCCTTTACCACGGCCGTGGCAGAAATCGTTGGCCCGCATGCACGCTGGTTTCACTACGGCCTCACCTCGAACGATGTGGTCGATACGGCGCAGGCGCTGCTCATTCAACAGGCGTCGTCGCTGATCGCGGGAGACCTGGAGCGCCTCGCCGAGGTGCTCGAGCGCCGTGCATTCGAGTTCAAGGATACGCCGATGATCGGGCGCACCCACGGCATCCACGCCGAACCCATCACCTTTGGATTCAAGATCGCCAACTGGTATTCGGAGACCCTGCGCAACATCGCGCGCTTCCAGGCCGCCGCCGAGGATCTGCGTGTGGGCAAGTTCTCGGGTGCAGTCGGAACCTTTGCCCACCTCACGCCGGAACTCGAAGAGAAAATGTGCGCGCGCCTGGGATTGAAGGCCGCCGCAGTGTCGTCGCAGGTGATTCAGCGCGACCGACATGCTCAGTACCTGGCAACGCTGGCCACGATCGCCTCCACGCTCGACAAGATCGCAACTGAAATCCGCCATCTGCAGCGCACTGAAGTCCGCGAGGCCGAAGAATACTTCAGCGAAAAGCAGAAGGGCTCGTCGGCCATGCCGCATAAGCGGAATCCCGTCACCAGCGAACAGATTTCTGGCCTGGCGCGTGTAGTTCGGTCGAACGCGCAGGCCGGATTCGAGAACGTCGCGCTCTGGCACGAGCGCGATATTTCGCATTCATCGGCCGAGCGCATCATCATTCCGGACTCGACCACGCTTGCCGACTATCTGCTCAACAAGACCGCTAACCTGATCGAGACGATGTTTGTCTATCCCGAACGAATGTTGGCCAACCTCGAGAGCACGCGCGGCCTTGTTTTCAGCGGACAGTTATTGCTCGACTTGGTCGAGAGCGGAGTCTCTCGCGAAGACGCCTATCGCCTGGTGCAGAGTCATGCCATGCGCGCGTGGAAAGAGAATCTTGATTTCCACGAATTGATTTTGACCGATCCCGAGATTCGCGGTCGCGTGCCAAAAGCAAAGATCGAGCATGCCTTCGACCTGCAGCGGCAGTTGAAGAACATCGATAAGATTTTCGCGCGGGTGTTTCCGAAAAAGGTTGCCGTCAGGAAGAGTTCAGCATCGTCAAAGAAGAGGGTCTCTAAGCGGAAGAAATAGCGCTCTAAGCTTTTACTCGGCGTCTCGGCGGTGAAAAGTCTTTCCGCCCCTCACCAGTTCCAGCAACTCAATCAGCTGCCTCAATTTCTCCTGCCCGACGTGTCGCAGCATCTCACGGCCGTACTTTTCGATCGGATTATCCATTTCGCGCAGCAGCTTTAGCCCGGCGGTGGTGATCTTTCCATAGATGACGCGGCGATCGTGCCGGGCGCGCGTGCGCTCGACAAAGCCGCGGTCTTCGAGACGATTCAGCAAACGCGTAATATCCGGGTCATGCGTGATCATGCGCTCGCCGATCTCACGGCACGGCAAGCCCTCCGGTCCAGCGCCGCGCAGGATGCGCAGCGCGTTGTACTGCGTGCCGGTGAGTCCGAATTCTTTGAGCCGGGTTTCGACCTGTGCCTGGAGCGCGTCAGCCGTCCGCAACAAAGAAAGATAGGCTTCCTGTTCGCGGCTGACGAATGGGAGTTTTTGTTTGAGTTCCGCCTGCAAACCATGCGGCATGATGCGAGATTAGTCGTGATGACAAACAATTGTCAAACTGCAAGCGAGCTTGCCAGCGTTCAGTCTTGCCGGCCTTCCAGCCGTTCTATGCGGTGTTCGCGGGCCGACGCGATTCTCGCTAGGTCGCCAATGAGATTGGCGTGCCCCCGGAGAATTCGGTCGTGTTCCTTCACCGATTCTCTCAATTCCTTCGTCGACTGGGCCAGGCTCTGCACGTCCGCCGTGAGCAGCTGTAAGCTCACTGCCAGAGCTTCGTGCCTTTCGGTCAGCCGATCCAAGCGTTCGTCGGTGGTCACATTCACATTTTACCTGTTTCCGGTTGGAGAGAAAAAGGCGCCAGAGCGCCGCATGGCGATTGAATCGGAGGTCTTCTGTGGACTTGTAACAATTTGTAAAAGTTAATACCGTGGGGAAAACCCGAATTCCGGATACGCACAAGCGCGCGGGATCTATCGCACGAAGAGCGAGAATTCACGATCGATTGGAATCCCGCGCATTAACAATTTGGTAAGACGCCGGCTAGTTCGCTTTGCGCGAGTGCACAAGCTTGAGGCTGTCACCCTGCAAAATTCGCCTGATCTGATGTTTGGCGTGGACGGTCCAGGGACCGGTGGTGTCGAGCTTCACGTAAGCGCGCCAGTGTTGCAGCGCTTTGCGCGGTTCGCGCATTTTCTCGTAGGCGAGCGCTATATTGTAGTGCGCGTCCGCGTAGGTGGGCGCGAGTTGAATCGCGGTCTTATAGGTGTTGATCGCTTCCTCGACGCGTCCGGTTTCGTCGAGCACGTTGCCCAGGTCGAAGTGGGCGAGCGCGTAGCGTGGATCGATCTGGATCGCCGAACGGTAGTGCCTTTCGGCGAGCGCGTAATCCTGACGGTTGTAATAGAGCGTGCCCAGGTTGATGTGCGCGGCGGCATGCATGGGATCCATATCGAGCACCTTTAAATAGGCAGTGATCGCCTCGCTCTGCGTGGAGGGATTTTCTTCCAGCACGATCCCGCGCGCGAACAAGTCGGCAACGTCGGTAACCACCAGTTCCGGTCCACTCCGTGGCGGGCTGGTCACAACTCTACTTTCTTCGCACGAGAAATCGAACATGAATTGTCCGGCGATGGGCTCCAGCAGCCGCCCCTGGTGCCGGAAGGCAACGCGGTGTCCGCTTTGATAGGTCCCGGCTTCAAGCAGCGGGTTCTCCATGCCGGCAACTTGTTTCAGCATGGCTTCGAGGGATTGCCGGATCACGGCCGGACGAACGCGCTTGGCGCAGAGGTCGCGCACTTTCTTGATTTGCACAAGATCGAAGAAGGAGTAATCTTCGGCCGCCGTTACCAATCCCGCCTTCTCCCAGGTTTGAAGCTGGCGAGGAGCGAGCCGGAGAATCCGCAGCAGGTCTACTCGGCTGTAGCGATACACGGTTGTCAACAACTCTCGTCCATGATTATCCTGAACTTGTGTGCGGGAATGCAAGTAGCAGCGTGGTGGAAGGCTGTGGAGAAACGGGTCGAAATGGCACAGAAGTGGTGTATTTTCCTGCCTGTACCGGCGCGTCAATCGTAATACCGCCCCCTACGGGTTTGTATGGATGCAACCTCATGAATAGCAGTAGAATCTGATTAGGTAAGAGCGGTTAGGTAGGAGCGCGCCGTCCTTGTTTATGTAGGCTCCTCGCTCGCAGCTGCACTCCCGCGTTCGAAGGGAGGTACGGATTATGAGCAGATTTGGTCTTCGTGGATCCCTCATCGCATTTACTGCTTTCATTGGTCTCGCCCTCACGCTAAATCCAGCATTTGCACAGCACGGTGGCGGCGGCGGTGGCGGTCACAGTGGTGGTGGCGGTGGCGGCGGTGGCTTCCATGGCGGCGGATCTTATGGTGGCGCGCGGTCCTATGGCGGAGAGCATGGCTACGGCGGAGAACGTGACTACGGCGGAGAGCGTGGCTACGGCGGAGAACGCGGCCATGAAGGCGGCGGCTATCGTGGTGGGTCAGCTGCGGGTCATTACGGAATGGGGAGCCGTTCGAACGGCGGGTCGGAAGGTGGCCGCAATTCGTCCGAAAGTCGTTCATCGAATTATCGTCCCGCAATCAGCGATGGGCAGTGGCATTCGTTCGGCAACTCCGGTAGTTCCGCGCGCTCTAGTGCGGGTAGCTCCGCACGCTCCGGTTCCAACGAAGGACGCAATTCCGGAGGCACGGCGAACGCAACCCTCTCGGCTCGTAATACCGGAACCGCTGATGGCGCCTGGCACTCCTTTGGTTCATCGAGAAGCGCGTCAGGAATTACTGCCAGCTACGGTCGACCTGGCTACGGTTGGGGCGGTCGCTACGGTTGGGGCGGTGGCTATGGTTGGGGCCGCGGTTGGGGCTGGGGTGGCGGATGGGGTTGGGGCTGGGGCGGTTGGGGCTTCGGCTTCGGTTGGCCCTACTGGGGCGGATACTGGGGAATCGGCTGGCCTGGGTGGTACAACCCTTATTGGTACAGCCCGTGGCCGGCGTCTTATTACAACTATCCGTATTATGGCTACCCGTATTACAGCTACGACTGGTCCGACAATCCGCCACCGTACCGGCCGGATTCGTCACCGAACTCGTCGTATAGCCCTGACTCACCGACAGGCGACGTGAGCACGTCAAGCTCGAACTATAATTCGAACTATAACTCGAACGACAACTCGACCTATGACGGCAGCTTCGATCTCGGCGCGGGCACGAGCCTGGACAACAGCGACTCAGTCCAGAACGGCCAGACGCCGCAGCCCGAAGCGGCGCCGAGCCGTCCGGCTCCTGCGGCTCCGCCGCGGCCGAGTTTGGTCTCCCAGTCGCAAACCTGAATTCGTGCGGCTGTTCAGGAGGTCCGTGACCTGTCGAGAGGCGAGATTGCTACGATGAGCTTGCTAAAGACTGTCACGGACACGCGCTTGAGGATTTTTCCAGCAATTCTCTCAAATAGTCCTGCCACACCGCTGCCCAGGTGTGCGTACCGTGACCGTGTGTCTTCTCGGATGCGGGTAGCAGCACGAATTTGCCGTTCTTCACTTTCTTGATCTCGCGCTCGGCGATCCCCAACTCCGGGGGGTTGATGAAATCATCTCCGGAGTTAACAAGCATCACCGGAGCCTTAATGAAATCAAGTTTCGACGACGGGTCATAGTCCCGCGAGGCGCTGACCGCATAGAGAAAATCGGTGGCATCCATCTCCGCTGTCATCTTCTTTATCGTCTCATCGAGATACCTGTCGGCGGCATCGCGCGTCGGCAGGTCTTGCTGCATTTGCAGCGGTGCGCTCCCGGCAATCAGGAGAAAATCCGCGGAGATCTGAAGCGCAGCGCGAGGCTCGCTCGTGTACTCGCCGTTCTTCCACTCGGGATCCTGACGAATTCCGTCGATGACCATTTTTCGCCAGATTCGGTTTCGCCCGGCGATTTGCACCGGCAAACATGCCAGCGGCATCAGCGCGTCCATCTCATCGGGGTAGGCCTCGCCCCACATAAAGGTATGCATGCAGCCCATCGACGTCCCCATCACTAATCGGAGATGGTTCACGCCCAGCCCCTCATTGACCAGCGCGTGCTGTAGCGCGACCATGTCAGCATAGTCATATTGCGGAAAGCGCGCATGCATGCCGTCGCTCGGCTTGCTTGACTGTCCGTGGCCGATATTGTCGGGCAGGATAAGGTAATACTTGCTTGCGTCCAGCAACTGCCCAGGTCCAAACAGCACGCCGGCAAATATCGGACGGAGGAATTGCTTTCCCGAACCGCTCGTGCCATGCAGGATCAGAACCGCGTTCGTCGTCCGCCCTTTGGAGTCCTTCACTGGGGTGCCGAACGTGGTGTAGTGCATCTTCACGTCGGCCATGGTTTCGCCGGATTGAAAACGAACATTGTGAACGACAAAGTCACCCTCGTGTGGCGCCGGTCCACCAGCTGCATTTTCTGCTGCTGGCTGTGCTCCGGCCCGCCCCAGAACCATCGCCACGAATAACACAACGAACAGTTCGTAGCGCTTCACGATTCTCGTCCTTATCGTCATTATTGTTGCCATCGTCCCTCCACGTAATGCTGCAGCTGCGCGATTGGGATCCGGCCCGACTCCGCTATTTTGCTGAGGTAGATTCCTCAAGGCCCCTGTACTTCAGCATCGCCTTCGTGTTGGGAGGCGCACCGCGCCAGGCATCATACATTTTGCCGAGGTCCTGGGTGTTACCTCGAGAGAGGACCATCTGGCGGAAGCGGTCGCCGTTCGCGCGCGTGAGGCCGCCGTGGTCAACGAACCACTGGAAGGCATCGTCGGCCAGCATCTCGGTCCAGAGATAGGCGTAGTAGCCAGCGCAGTAGTCGCCTCCCCAGATGTGGGCGAAGTAGGTCGAGCGATAGCGCGGTGGTACGTAGCTGACGTTCAAGTGAGTTTTATCGAGCGCCTGCTTCTCGAACTCATCCGGATTCTGGAGCGGGGCGGTGGCGGGAAGCGAGTGCCACTGCATGTCGAGTTCGGCCGCGGCCAGGAGTTCAGTCATGTCGTAGCCCTTGTTGAACGTGTCGGACTTTCTTAGCCGCGCCACGAGCTCTTCTGGCATCGGCGCACCGGTTTTGTAGTGCTTGGCGTAGTGGGCAAATATCAGCGGATCGCGGGCCCAATGTTCGTTGAACTGCGAGGGAAATTCGACGAAATCGCGAGCAGTCGCAGTACCGGAGAGAGCGGGATACTCGGTGTCGGCGAACATGCCGTGCAGGGCGTGTCCAAATTCGTGGAACATGGTAATCACGTCGGTGAAGCTGATCAGTGCGGGTTCGCCTTCGGCGGGCTTGGAGAAATTCGCGACGTTGTAGACGACCGGGAGTTTCCCTAACAAGTGTGACTGGTCGACGAAGACCGACATCCAAGCTCCGCCGTTCTTATTGTCGCGCTTGAAATAGTCGCAGTAGAAGAGAGCGAGGTGCTTGCCGTCTGCGTCGAAGACCTCGAACACCCGAACATCCGGTTGGTAAACGGGGAGGTCGTGCCGCTCTTTGAAGGTGAGTCCGTAGAGCTGGTTGGCGGCGTAGAAGACACCGTTCTGCAGCACATTGTTGAGCTCGAAGTACGGCTTCACCTGCGTGTCGTCGAGGTCGTAGCGAGCTTTGCGAACCTGCTCGGCATAGAAGTTCCAGTCCCAGGGCTGGAGTTGGAAACCACCCTTCTGGGCGTCGATGACGGCCTGGTTGTCTTTGGCTTCGCTTGCAGCCTTGGCGGTTGCGGCGGGAACAATCGCGTCCATAAACTGCAAAGCGGCTTGTGGAGTCTTGGCCATCTGGTCCTCGAGCTGCCACGCGGCGAAGCTCGAAAATCCTATGAGTTTACCCTTCTGAGCGCGGATCTGAGCGAGACGGGCGATGGTGTCGCGGGTGTCATTGGCGTTGCCGCGCTCAGTGCGGTTCCAGGAGCGCTCGAAAATAGTCTGACGGGTACCGCGGTTGCTCAGTGAGACCAGGTCGGGCTGCTGGGTGGTGTTCTGGAGCGGAATCACGAAGGCATCGAACTGGCGGCTCTGGGCAGCTTGCGCAGCGGCCGCGATGCGAGCCTCGGAGAGTCCGGCGAGCGCGGTTTTGTCGACGGTGACGAAGGCGCCCTCCTTGGTGGCGTCGCGGACTTTGTTGATAAAGGCGTCTTGAAGTGAAGACTCCTCTTCGTTGAGCTTCCGGAGCTCAGTCTTGTCGGCTTCCGAGAGGTTGGCACCAGCGTGCACAAACTTGTCGTAGTCATACTCGAGCAAACGAAGAGACTCGGGATCGAGTTTCAGAGTGTCGCGTTGCTTGTAAATCGCGGCCACACGCGCGAAAAGTTTCGTGTTGAGGTAGACAAAGTCCTGATGGGCAGCGAGTTTTGGGGCCTCGATGGTCTTAACTTTCTGGAGGGCATCGTTGGTATTTGCGCCAGTGACTCCATCGAAGACTTCCATCACGCGGGTGAGCAACTGGCCGCTTTTTTCCATCGCGACGATGGTGTTGTCGAAGGTGGGGGCGTCTGGGTTGTTGGCAATGGCCTGGATTTCGGCTTGCTGCTGCGCCATGCCGGCCTCAATCGCAGGCTGAAAGTCTTCGTCCTTGATCTTGTCGAAGGGTGGGGCCTGGAAGGGCAGCACACTGGGCGCGAAGAACGGATTGGAAGGGCCAAAGTCGGCGGCGGCGGCGAGTGCGGGGTTGATGGAAACGAGCGCGATGGTTCCGGCTGATAAGAGGGTGCTCATAAATAACAGCATAACCTTTGTGGTGCGGATTCGAATGTAGTTCATCATGGCCAAAAGGGGTCTCCTCGTCTGCTTGATTGTAAACTGGCGAGTGGGTTCAACGAGCATGACGAGGATGGAGGGGTGGATTCCCGTGGCAACACCCAAGAAGGAACTCTCGGGCAACATTGCGAGATGTCTGGCTCTGACGTTAGCGCTCTTCACCGCTTTGGCCGCCGCTGGCCAGGAGGATGTCCAGGCTATTATCGAACGCTCGGTTCAGGCCAACAATAAAGACTGGCAAGCCGCCCCCTCATATTCCTATTCTGAGCGCGATGTGCAGAGTGGGGGAACACGGACGTTCGAAGTAACCATGATTCTGGGTTCCCCTTACTCGCGTCTCGTGGCGGTAAATGGCCAGCCGCTAGGTCCGGACGAACAGGCAAATGAACAACAGAAGCTGGAGAAGGTTACGGCTCAGCGCTGCGGCGAATCGAAACAAGAGAGAGAGGAGCGGATCGCCAAATACGAAAAGGAACGCACCCGTGATCACCTGTTGATGAACGAACTGACGAAAGCTTTCAACTTTAAGCTGGTGGGCGAGCAAAAATCGGGTCCGTTTGACGTTTATGTACTGAAGGCAACGCCCCGGCCGGGCTATCAACCGGCCAGCAAAGAAACCAAGGTGCTGACCGGGATGGAGGGAGAGCTTTGGATCGATAAACAGACTTTCCACTGGGTGAAGGTCGAAGCAGAGGTGATACATCCGGTTTCGATCGGGGGCTTTCTGGCACGCGTCGAGACTGGCACCCGCTTCGAGTTGAAGAACATGCCCGTCGATAAGGGGACTTGGCTCCCGGAACATTTCGCAATGAAGTCACGAGCAAGGATTCTCTTTTTCTACACCAGCAAGAATCAAGAAGACGAAACTTATTTCGATTACCGCAAAGCGGTTCGCAATGAAGCGGCGGCTGAATGCGCTGGCGCGTTTAGCCGAGGATATCCCGGGTACATGAAAAAACAGTGACCGTGGGATATAGTGGGGGGTGTTTGGGAGCTAAGAAAGAACCTCCGGAGTAACACACGGGCCAATTGCAATTACCGCCGTTTTGGGAGGTGGGCAGGCCTTGACTACGGACACTTGGATGACCTATCCGGCGCATCCGCATGCGCTCCCGTTTCGCACCATCTTTGGCGAATACCGTGTGCGACGTCCGGAGGACCTTGCCGACGCGGTACTGAAGGTCATTCGGAGGCCGGAGCGTGTCCCCGAAGACCCCGCGTACGCAGCGCTAGCGGACATTCTGAAATCCGCGCGTAGCTCGGAAGAGCTCGCCGAAAGAGCGGCGAAGCGCATTCTGAAATCCGAGCATGAGACCGGGCCACTTACCACCGCCGTGGCGAAACACATTTTGAAGTTAGAGCTGGCCCCGCAAGACCTTGGAAGCGTATGGACGAGGCTTGATGCTGACGTCACGAAATCTGAGAACGCGTACCGGGACCTGGAATTGACGAAGGAACATTTGCAATCCGAGCGGCAAACGCGAGGAGAGCCCAGCGAGGAGTTCAAGAAGAGACTGGTGGAGGCTTACGAGCGAGTACTGCTCGCGGAGATCATTTGCCAGATTCGTGATTGGCCGCTGAAATCCATTTTCCACGCGATGGAGGGTTCGGCCGTCTGCCTCTCCGGGGGCGGCATTCGAAGCGCAAGCTTTTCGCTGGGCATTCTCGAAGGACTGGCACGATTCAGCCGGCGTGCGCCGTGCACGGAGAAGCAGAAACCTCTCCTGGATACTCTGGACTATTTATCTACGGTTTCCGGCGGGGGCTACATTGGCAGTTGGCTAATGGCCTGGGCACAGAGAAGCGACTACCATCAGGTCATCGAAATTTTGGCCGCGGCGGCTCCGACCTCGGGCGACCCCGAGCCTGAGCCCATCCGGCACCTGCGCGAGTACACCAGCTACCTCTCACCACGCTACGGTTTCACGCTGGACACGCTGACACTGCTATCGATCGTGCTGCGCAACATGATCCTGAACTGGCTGATTCTTGTGCCGCTCGTTATGGGGTTGTTCTGTCTGCCGGAGTTCCTCTACAACTTCTCCTACGGCTGGGCTTTCGCCCATGCGAAGTCTGGGGAAGTCTGGTTTCAGGAAGTGATGGGACTGGCTATCGGGTGCGTCATGTTCGCTTCCGCGACCGCCGTGTGGCGAATGTTGCGCCCCCTGTACAAGCCGGAATTCACCGATCCCCAGAAAGAGGGAAGCACTTTTCTGGAGATTTGGTTCTTTGCGTTGCCGATTCTCGTGAGTGCGTGGCTCTTAGGTGAAGCTTCCGCCTGGGCTTATGTCAGCGGCACGTTGGGTTTCGGAAGTCACTGGACGGTTCTACGTCTCGTCCGATACCTGATGTTCTACACTGCCATTCCGCCCTTGACCATGTCTCTGGTTCGCTTGCGCGTGCTCTGGCAAACCGATGACAAGAATCCAACGGCTTTACACAAACACGATGGAAGCGGGCGACTGGCCTGGGCCAGGCTGGTCTGGTCGTTTGTGGCGCCCTTGTTAGTAGCGGCGTTGGCAGCCTTATTGCTGGCCGGATGCGCATTGGACCTCGCCCCACGATTGATGGAGGTCAATCACCGGCACGTTGTTATTAGCCACAAATTTGTTGTTCTGGTGATTCCTATCGTGCTCGGCGTGATGATGCTGTCATCGACCCTGCTGACGGGGCTATTGACCCACATCGAACAGGAAGAGGAACGGGAATGGTGGGCGCGCGCGGGAGGCATGCTGTTTTTGTGCCTGTTGTGTTGGCTGGCGTTGAACTGCACCACTTTCTTTGCCCGTGGTTGGCTACACTTCATGCACGCCTCGATCCTGGGAGCGGTAGGGCTCGGCGCAGGTTATATCGGCAGTGCGGCTGGGTTGAGCGCGGCCACCAGCGTCGGCCTCAAGCGCGTCAAGGCCGAGCAACTCACGAAGTTCGAACAGTTCCTGGCCAACCATGGAATGGTCGCTCCAGTAGCGTCCGGCATCGCGCTGGTCTGTCTCGCGCTGGCGTTGGCAACGTTCACCAGTTGGCTGCGGGTGAACCTGTACAACCGGCTGATCGAGGTGGCGAATTCGCTCGACCCCAGCGTCAGCGCCCTGCAACATTGGTTGTTCCATTATCTCGGGGTGACGGTCCGCGTCGAGGGGCCGGCTCGCTGGGTCGACACCCTCGACCGGCTCAAACTGGACTCACTCGCCGCCTTTGTCGTGCTTGCGACAGTTTGCGTCTTGGCGCTCTTCGCCAACATGTTCATCAACATCAACACTTTTTCGCTGCACGGCATGTACCGCATGCGGCTCACACGCGCTTACCTGGGCGCTTCGAACTTCGCTCGCCATCCCGACACCTTCACCAACTTCGACAACACTGACAACATTTACGAAGCCGACATGCCGCGCCAAGGCGCGCCGCTGCACATCATCAACACCGCGTTGAACCTGGTAGCGACACGGAACATGGCATGGCAGCAGCGCAAGGCTGAGCCCTTCACCTTCAGTCCGATCAGCGCCGGAAGCTGGCGTCTAGGGTACGTGCCCACGATGGATTACGGCGGCAGCAAGGGTGTATCACTCGGCACAGCGATGGCGATCAGCGGGGCGGCGTTCAATCCCAACATGGGCTACCACTCTTCGCCGCTGGTCACGTTGTTGATGACCTTCTTCAACGCACGACTGGGCTGGTGGCTGCCCAATCCCATTTGGCCGCTTCTGCGGAAATTGCCCGACGGCCGCAAGACGCGTCGCTTCCTCGGAAGAAATGGCCCGGAGTGGGCTTTGATGCCCCTGCTGAACGAGGCGCTGGGGAACACCGACGACTCCTACAAGTGGATCGAGCTATCCGACGGCGGCCACTTCGAGAATCTGGGGCTTTACGAGATGGTCTTGCGCCGTTGCCGGCACATCATCGTGGTGGACGCCGATGCGGACAGCGAATTTCAGTTTGAGGATCTGGGCAATGCGATTCGCAAAATCGAGATTGACCTCGGCGTCCCGATCACGTTTCCCGATTTTCCGCACGGGCTACCGATGAAGAGGGGAGTTGAACCTCTGAACATCTACTGCATTCGCGGAAGGATCCAATACGATTGCGTCGACGACCGTGAGCCCCAGGGCGAATTGTTGTTCATCAAACCGATGCTGAACGGCAGCGAACCACCGGACATTCGGGCTTATGCTGCTTCCCATCAGACCTTTCCTCATGAGGCGACCTCGAACCAATTCTTCAACGAAGCGCAGTTTGAAAGCTATCGCCACCTGGGGTCGTGGATGATCTCCTCATACTTCGAGAACGCTTCTAGAAACGTGCCGCCAGCGCCGATTGGATGCGACATCGGTACGTTCTTCGCCCGTATAGAATCTCTGTGCACTGCCGGCGAGAGCGTCGCAAGGAACTCAGCCGCGGCGATCGACTCGGCGAATCAACCTACGCTTCCGGCCGGCGAGGTATAGGCGACGCCGGACAGTTACCCCATTCCGATTGGCCGGGCGCAGTTCGCGATCTGCGCAAAACTACCGCAATGCCACGGGGTGATATGGTGCCAGTTCTATGGTCATCGTAGTCATGGGGGTGTCCGGTTCGGGTAAGACCGTGGTCGGAGAGGCGCTTGCCAGGCGCTTGCACTGGGTTTTCGAGGATGCCGACAATTGGCATCTGCCTTCGAACATCGGGAAGATGCGCAGCGGCGAGGCCTTGACGGATGAAGATCGTGAACCTTGGCTTCGAGCGTTGAACAGCGCGATCCGGAACTGGATCGCAGACAAACGCGATGTAGTCTTGGCTTGCTCGGCGCTTCGTGAATGGCACCGGAACAAGCTTCGCGAAGGAGTTACCGACCCGGAGTCTGTTCGTTTCGTGTACCTCAAGGGGACCTATGAGGAGATCGACCGTCGACTGAGCCTTCGTGTGGGGCACTTCATGCCGGAATCGCTCCTGAAGAGTCAGTTTGCGGCGTTGGAAGAGCCTGATTCTTCCGAAGCACTCGTGGTCGATGTCAGCAACCCAGTCGCTCCCGTCGTGGACTCGATCGTTACCGGCCTCCGACTGCGCCAGACAACGTAAGGGGACAACCGCCGCGGGTGGACGGCGCATCTCGGTCGATGCGACAAGAACCACACACGAGATCAATCGCCCCTTACGCGTCGTCGGGCTTCATCATTCGAGCTCAATTGTGCATCTATTATAATATGCATAGATATGCCGAGAGCGAGAAATTTGAGCGCCAACGCTGATTCTCTGGGCGCTTAGACCATCTCAACGCTTCCGAAGGCGCCTGCACAAGTCGCATGGATCGCATACTGGACAATATCAATTCGCCCGCGGATGTAAAACGGCTCTCAATCCCGAATTTGGAAAAATTGGCCGCTGAAATTCGCCAAGAGCTGATCACGGTGCTCTCCAGGACCGGGGGCCACCTTGGTCCGAACCTCGGCGTTGTCGAGCTGACGATCGCCCTGCACTATGTCTTCAACACACCGCAAGACCACCTTCTGTTTGATGTCAGTCATCAGGCTTATGTCCATAAGTTGCTCACCGGACGCCGGGAGCAATTCCATACCATACGCACCCCCGGTGGGTTGAATGGCTTTATGCTCCGCAGCGAGAGCCCTCACGACTGTTACGGGGCTGGGCATGCCGGCACCGCGCTCTCAGCGGCACTCGGAATGGCGGTTGCCCGTGATCGCATGGGTGGCACAGAACACGTGGTGGCTTTAGCCGGCGACGCCGCTTTCACCTGCGGCATCACCTATGAGGCCCTCAACAATATTGCGCATCACACTCGGCGAATGCTGGTAGTGCTGAATGACAATGAGTGGTCCATCGATAAGAACGTGGGCGCGATCGCCAGTTATCTTCACAAGATCGTCACCAATCCGAAGTACGATTATCTGCACGAACAAGCGGCCAGATTCGTTGAAAAGGTGGGCGGCAAGAAAGCTCTGCTGATGGCGCGGAAGGCGGAAGAAGCTGCCAAGAGCATGCTCTGGCCGAGCGTGATTTTTGAAGAACTGGGCCTGAAGTATTACGGTCCGATTGACGGCCATGACATCTCGACGTTGATCAAGACTTTCGAGTTTTTGAAGACCCAGGATCGGCCGGTCCTGCTGCATGTGCTAACCCAGAAAGGCAAAGGGTTTGAGCCCGCCCTGCAGAAGCAAAAACAATTTCACGGTTTGGGTCCCTACGACCCCGAGACCGGGGAGACGAAACCGCTTGGCCTGAGGACCTATTCCGAGGTCTTTGCCGACACCCTGGTGAAGCTGGCCTCCATGAATGATAAGGTCGTGGCCATCACCGCTGCCATGCCAAACGGCACCGCCCTCGACCGTTTCCGTCCGCATCACCCCCGCCGATACTTCGATGTGGGAATCGCCGAAGAACATGCGGTACTGTTTGCCGCTGGATTGGCGGCGAAAGGCTTGAAGCCATTCTGCGCCATTTACTCTACGTTTCTGCAGCGCGCCTTCGATCCCGTCGTGCACGACGTCTGCTTGCAGAATCTTCCGGTTGTGTTCTGCATGGATCGGGGCGGACTTTCCGGAGACGACGGCCCCACCCATCATGGCTTGTTCGACATCAGTTACCTGCGTTCGATTCCGAATCTGGTGCACATGGTTCCCAAGGATGAGGACGAGCTTGCCGACATGCTTTTTACCGCCATGCAGTATGACGGGCCGATCGCCGTGCGCTATCCGCGGGGCGTCGGACCGGGTACTCCCGTGAAGGATGTCCCCAAGGCGATTCCGATCGGCAAGGCGGAACTGCTGCAGCAAGGCGATCATGACCGGGTGGCAATTTTTGCCCTGGGCGCTCTGATTCCCATGGCGAAGGAGATTGCCCGTAAGCTCGAGGGGGAAGGTTACTCGGCGGCGGTGATCAATGCGCGCTTTACCAAGCCGATCGACGTGGAGATGCTGGAGTTTTATGCGGGCAGCGTGGATGTGATCCTCACGCTGGAGGACCACGTGCTGAAGGGGGGATTCGGAAGCGCGGTGCTTGAGGAGCTGAACAACCTGGGGCTCAATACGCCGGTCGTGCGCATCGGCTGGCCCGATCGGTTCATCGAGCACGGCAAACCCGAGGCCCTGCGAGCCAAGTACGGTATCAGCGCGGAAGCCGCGCTGGAAAAGCTTCTCGCGCTCCTGAAGGCCCCTGCCCAGTCTGCGCTCTGCTAATGGCACTTCAACCACGCCCGCGACGGGAGTTTCTCTAAGACGCTGACTCCCATGGTTTCGCTCGATGGCGAGGAGGTCGAGAGGCGGAAAAAGTGTTCGGTGATTCGGGGAAGAGAATCCCACCACTGGTTGCAATTTCAAGTTATTATTTCAGAGAATTCGTACGGTACGCTCCTCAGAAACCGGGGCAGTGACTGATCATTTGGGGTGGGTATGGGGATCAATTTTTTGCGGACACGTGACGGAAGCGACGATTCGCTGCGCTTTCAACCAGTAGAACGCTTAAAGGTTTATTTCTTCGGGGTGACTGTGTTGTTTGCATCGCTTGGGATGGGGGAGGCGGTCTACCGACTCTTGTTTTCCGAGTTTGACGGCGCGACCGATCGCCTTCCGATCGAGGCTTTGTTCGGTTTGGTTTTTGCCTGGATCGCCGTTAGGTTCGTCGGTGAAGCTTACCGGAATCGCAAGCAGAGG
>Ga0181523_10001932_pt1 | contig 21038 bp, 16 predicted proteins | sample PEATcosm2014_Bin_43_FD_119752 | JGI IMG/M metagenome (GOLD analysis project Ga0181523, IMG submission 119752) | Peatland microbial communities from MTU Mesocosm Facility, Houghton, MI, USA - PEATcosm2014_Bin05_30_metaG | ecosystem: Environmental > Terrestrial > Soil > Wetlands > Peat | place... | reverse complement strand
CTCGTTCGGCCGTCATGCGCTCGTGCCGTCCGACCAGGGCCATGCGCAGCACCGCTTCGAAGGGCATGCGACGGGCCAGCCCGATCAGCTCGTAGGCCGCCACCTGCCCCACCGACACGTGGGTATCGAGGAAGGTGGCATCGGACGCCGCCAGCACGACGTCGGCGTCGGCGACGAAGTGCAGGCCGCCGCCGGCGCACAGCCCGTTCACTGCCGCGATGACCGGCTTCCACACGTCGTTCTGCCACGACGTCAGGCGCAGCTCGGCACGACGCGTGCGACCGGACTGTTTGCGCAAGGCATCGGGATCCCGGCTGAGCTGGACGACGTCGAGACCGGTCTGGAACATGGCGCCCGCACCGGTGTTCACGATCACCCGGACATCGGGGTCCTGGTCCAACTCGCGCCACGCCGCCTCCAACTCGTCGAGCATGACGGCGTCCATGGCGTTACCCGACTGCGGGCGATCGAAGATCAGCCATCCGACCGGCCCGTCGCGTTCGACCAGGATCGTGGAGTACGCGCTCAACTCCGCGGCACCTCCCGCCACGGCAGCGACGCATACGGGTCCGGCTCGCGGGGCAAACCGAGCACACGCTCTCCGAGGATGTTCTTGTTGATCTCGGTCGTCCCCCCCTCGATCGTGTTGGCCCGGCTGCGCAGCATTCCCCGGACCTCGTAGGGCAGCGAGGCGGCGTAGTCCCCCAGGTCGCCCACCCAGGCGGTGGCCCCCATGCCCATGACGGACGTGGCGGCAAGCTGGATGCGCTGGTTCAGCTCACCCTGATGGACCTTGCCCACCGAGCTCTCCGGACCGGGAGGACGCCCGGCGCGGGCCCGGCTGCGCACCCGCTGGTTGGTCCATTCCCGGACACGCTCCTCGCAGTAGAGACGGACGATCTCGTCGCGGAGAACGGGATCGTCCCACCCAGCCGAGCCCGCTTCGGCACTCCGGCGCTTCGCCAACCGGATGAGATGGCCGACACCCGAGCCTCCGATGCGGTCGACACCGCCCGACCCCGCGCCCGAGACCATCTGGCGTTCCCCCGACAGAGTGGAGTTGGCGACCTTCCACCCGGCACCCACATCACCGACTCTGCACGCGTCGGGGACGCGGGCCACGTTGAGGAACACCTCGTTGAAGTCGACCTCACCACCCAGGTGGCGGAGCGGGCGAACCTCGACCGCCGGCTGGTGCAGATCGATGAGAAAGTACGTCAGGCCCTGGCGTTTGGGCACGTCGACATCTGTGCGCGCGAGGAGCACGGCCCAGTCCGAGAGGTGCGCCCACGTGGTCCAGACCTTCTGACCGGTGATGACCCAGTCATCGCCGTCGCGCTCGGCCCTCGTGGCCAGGGACGCGAGGTCGGAACCGGCGCCGGGCTCGCTGAAGAGCTGGCACCAGGCCTCCTCGTTGCGGACGATCGGAGGGAGAAAACGGAGCCGCTGCTCCTCGGTCCCGTGCGCGAACAGGGCAGGTGCAGCCAAGTTGAGTCCGAGGGGGTTCAGGCGCCCGAGATTGAGCGGGCCGAGCTCCTGTTCGACGCGTCGGGCAGCCTCCGGAGAGAGATCGAGCCCGCCGTAGGCGCGCGGCCACGTGGCGGCCACCAGTCCCGATCTACCGAATACGGGATACCACGCCTCGTACTCCGCCCTGGTCCTGACCTCCCGCACCGCCGCCGGTCCACCCCGACGGCCGGCTTCGACCCATGCCGCGGGTACCGCCGACGCAATCCAGCCTCGTACGGCCTCGACCACCTCGTCGACGCCGGCGTCCGGTGACACCGACAGGAGGCTCCCCGTGTCGTTGTCAATTGGACCCATGGCCGTGAGCGGCTCCGTCATCGGCTCATACGATCCGTCGCCGCGGCACGAGGGGGCCGCATGTCCCCATACTGAGGTCGCCCACCTGGTCGACCCAACCCTCGGTCATTGCCCACAGCACCTCGGCCAAGTGTCCCCACACGTCAGATTGTATATTTTATCATGTCCCTCGTCGTCACGGCCGGGCATTGGCTCGAGCGCGAGAGCGAGAACGCCGGCTGGGACCGCGAAGTCGCATAAGATATACGTATGCCTTCGCCCGCTGACAGCTCCCGCGCCGGCGCCAAGGGCCGATCGAACGGAAGTCGTGAGGCAAAGATCGTCCGCACACCGAGCGGGGAGCACATCGCGTCGTACATTCGCAGGCTGATCTTCGAGGGCGAGCTTCGGCCCGGCATGCGGGTTCCACAGGATGCGATTGCCGAGGAGCTGGGCGTGAGCCGGATACCTGTGCGCGAGGCGCTCATCGTGCTGGAGCGCGAGGGATGGGTCACGAATGAGATGCACCGCGGTGCCTTCATCAACACGCTCGATGAACCAACCGTTCACGATCATTACGAGTTGTTCGGCTTGATCTACGGGTTCGCAGCGAAACGCGCGTTGGCGCGTGCCACCGACGACCTCGCCGAGCAACTCGGCGCCATACAGGCACAATTCGCCCGGGCGTCAACGGCGGACGAGCACTACGACCTTTCGATCGCATTTCACGGCCTGATCGTGAAGGGCGCTGCATCGCCCCGCATCAACGTGGCGCTGCGAGCGATGTCCGCACTGGTGCCCGGCAACTTCTTCGAGGAGGTTCCCGAGGCGGTGGAGGTGGAGAGTCGGGGGCTGGCCGCCATCACCCGGGCGATGAAGCAGGGTGACGGGGACAAAGCATCCGCCGAGTACGTCAAGATGATGCGGAACGTGGGAAACAAGGTCGCACAGCTCTTCCGGGAGCGCTCCCTGTTCGAGTCGGCGGAAGTCACGGCCTGACCGTCGAGAAGACGAGCGCCGCGCGTCACGTGCCCGCCCTCCCGTCTCGCGGTGTCGCCATCGCCGGTGCCCACCGCGCGCGACAAACTCCAGAGCTCATCAATGAGTAACGGTGGGTCCGTCATGAACGGCAAGGTCTACATCCACGAGTACATCGACATCATCGGGCACAACCGCGGGCGCTACATGTACCACATGACGGCGAACTGGAGTCCCACGGCACAGGAGGAGCGGCACCAGCTCTGCTACGGCGTGTGGGGTGTCGTGGGCAGTACCGGACGGTGGCCGCAGGTGGTCAACCTCTGGGAAGAGGACGGGTTCGACGGCCTGGCCCGGTCCTTCGGCCATGAACTCGGTCATCGCGATCTGCAGGACCCCAAGCTCGCCGCGTGGTGGGCGGCGGCAGCCGAGCTGAGGGCAGGAGGTGTGGATCGCCTGCTGGTGCCGGCGCCGTGGATGCCGACCATCGAGCAGGCCTGCGCGGACGGCATCCGAGGCGATGTCTACGCACACGAGCAGATTCGAGTGCCGAGAGGTAGCTCGGCACGCTACTTGGACTTTGTCCGGCGTGAGTCGATCCCGGTCATGAGTGAGTTCGGATGGAAGCTGGCCGGGGCATGGGAGACCGCTCTGATCGACGACAGCGAGTGCTTCCTGCTGTGGGCCGTCCCCACCTGGCAGGAGTGGGCGGACCGCGAGAAGGCACGGCGTAGCCACAAGGGGCTCGTCGACCTGGAAGCGCAGAACCTGGCATCGACGGAGCGCATGACCCGAATCCTGCTCGTGGAGGCGGCGCTGTCTCCCATGCGCCTGGGTCGCCAGCCGTCGCGCACCGACCGAACCGAGGCCTGGGACGGCTGAAGCCGCTGCGTGAGCGGGCGTAGAGCTATCGACCCTGAGCCGGCACGTCATCGCCACACTCTCCGGTCGCTGCCATTGCCACCAGTTCCCGGCGTAGCACCTTGCCCACCTCGCTCTTCGGCAACTCGTTCACTCGCCGGTACGCCACGGGGATCTTGTAGGCCACCAGGTGGTCCCGGCAGAGTCGATCCAGTTCCGTGTCCGGTGCGTCACCGACGAAGAAAGCCACCGGCACCTCCCCGAGGCGCTCGTCGGGCAGGCCCACGACCGCCACTTCGCTCACACCGGGAGAGAGGAGCACGACCTCCTCGACCTGCCCTGGGAACACCTTGTTCCCGCCGCGGTTGATGACATCGCCGACCCGACCTTCGATCCACACGAAGCCATCCTCGTCAATGCGGGCGAAGTCCCCGGTGCGGACATACCCCTCCGGATCTAGTCGATCATCGAGACTCTCGCCGTCTGCGTAGCCCGAGGCCATCCGCGGTGGCCTCACCAGCAACTCGCCAACGGTGTCGGTGGGATTGACCGATCCGTCCTCTCCGACCACCTTTATCGCGACGCCGGGATGAGGTCGCCCCACCGCTCCGATCTTTTCGGGGTGATCCCGCGCGTCGGCCGCCGTCCATCCGACGACCTCTCCGATCTCGGCCTGGCCGTAGCCATTGAGCACCGTGACGCCGAACTTGTCCGAGAACCGACGGGCTGCGAGAGGCGAGAGCGGCGCAGTGATGCTCCTCACGTAGCGCAGGGGCACCAGATCGGTCACGCCGGGATCGTCGGCGAGCATCACCATGGCGGCGGGGGGCAAGACGGTGGAACGAATGGAGAAGCGGCCCACGAGCGTGGCGAACTCCGACGTGCTGAACCGGTCCATCAGTACGAGCGAAGCTCCGGCCCGCAGCCCGAACAGGACGTTGTAGATGCCGGCGTTGAGCGCCAGGGACACTGGTACCAGGTTCGGCGAGGGCGGACGCGCCGGATCGGCGGGGCGGCCCCGCAGCGGACCGAGGACCCGGTCGAGCAGCTCGAGGTACCCGGTGTGCGTCTGGAGGATGGGCTTCGGTTGCCCCGTTGTCCCCGACGTCCAGGTGACGAAGGCCGTGTCGGGCTCGTAGCGGATGGGCGGCACGCCAGAGGGGCGTACGCCAGCAGTGTCGATCACGGCGGCGGGGGCGGTGGATGCGAGAACGTGGTCGAGCTCGGCCTGAGGTTGCCGTGGGTTCGCGGGCACGAACACCGCGCCGGCCAGCCAGACCCCGAACATGGCGAAGACGAACTCGGGTCCGTTGGGCAGTTGAACCACCACCGCCTGGCGGGGCTCGATCCCAGCGGACGCAAGCAGTGCGCTGATGCGGGCGGCCTCGACACGCGCGGTGCCCGCCGTGACGGTCCGGTCCACGGTGCTGATGAGGTCATCACCATCCGAAAAGGGATGGGTGGTCAACAAGTCCGCCAGATTGCCCGTGGTCCCCGTCATGAGCGTCTCAGACACCAGGACATCCTTTCCACGGGCTGCTTCTGCCGTCTCGTACCTCCGGCCGGCGACAATTGTATACTTTATATTTGTCAGGTTCCCCGCCCCGGATGGGGTCACGACCTGGGGGGCAGTGCGGGAATGGCATCCTGCATTCGAGAGTCAGGAGTTCCACGATGGCAGACAGTGCAAGCGGATGGTCGGGGTCTCCGGACCCGATAAAGATCGGCTGGCTTGGTTCAGCGCTCGACGGTCCTAAGGGGGGCTACAACAAGATCCACCGGATGGCCTTCGATGAAGCGCTCGAGCAGGGCTTGCTCGATCGTCCCGTCGAGTTCGTGCTCCACGCGGAAAACGGCTTACCGCGAGGCTCGGCTCGCAATACCGCGGACGGATTCAAGTACCTCGTCGATCAAGGCTGTATCGGGATTGCTGGTGCCTACAGCTCGGACAACGCGATCATCGCCGCCCCGCTCGCCAACGAACTCGAGGTGCCTCTCATCAGCTGGGCCGGCACTGAACGACTGGCGGGCGACTACTGCTTTCGACTCGGCAACGGGGACTGCGGCGGTGATGCCGCTCTGTGCGTCGCCTGGCTGGTGCGCCACGGATACGAGCGTGTCGCGGTGTTGAGTGAGGTCTCGCCCAATGGCGAAGAGTATTTCCGCTTCTTCCGGCAGGAATGCCGCCGCCACAATCTGAAGATCGTCTCGCTGGAGACAGTCAGCCAGCAGCCGGCGAACCTCACGGAGAACCTCGACAACCTCCGGCAATCGAAACCGGATGCCCTGTGCTACATGGGCTACGGCATGCTGGCGGCCCAGGGCCTCCTGCGCAAGGCACTGGACGAATTGGCGTGGGATCCCCCGCGGATCATGGGCACCGCCTTCATGTTCTATCTGATGGGCTTCGAGAAGTTCGAGGGGTGGGTGGGAATCGATCAATTCGATCCGAACAATCCACTTGTCGAGGGTTTTCATCGTCGGTTCGTGGAGCGCCACGGGGAGGACCCTCCGATGTGGCCCAACGCCATCCCCGTCCTGGCGTACGACACTGCACGCGTGCTGGCCGAGGGCCTGTTCCGCGCGCCCACACTCTCGGGACCCGGGCTCAAAGACGGGCTCGAGAGGATCCGGTTCATGCCCAGCAGCACGGGCGGACCACGTACGCACATTGCTGCCGCACCTCACGAGCACGGAATGTTCCGAGGAGATTGGCTGCTCTACGGTCGGGTGCGCGACGCAAAGCTCGAGTTCGAAGGCCTCTTTGAGCCGGCGGAGTAGGGCGGGTCGCCATGCACGCCGACGATCTGATCATGGTCAGTGTGGACGACCATCTGGTCGAGCCGCCCGACCTCTTCCAGGGCCGACTACCTGCCAAGTTCCAGGACAGGGCGCCCAGTGTGAAGCGCCTCCCCGACGGCAGTGACGTCTGGGAGTTCAACGGGCACACCATCCCCAACATCGGGTTGAACGCCGTGGCCGGTCGGCCTCGGGAGGAATATGGCATCGAGCCCACGGCCTTCGACGAGATGCGGCCCGGATGCTTCGACGTCCATGAGCGCATCAAGGACATGAACGCGGGGGGTGTTCTCGGCTCCATGAATTTTCCGTCCTTCCCCGGCTTCAGCGCTCGGCTCTTCGCCGCCTGTCGTGACAAGGACCTGGCACTCGCTGTCCTGCGTGCCTACAACGACTGGCATATCGAGGAGTGGTGCGGCTCGTACCCCGGACGCTTCATCCCGATGGCCCTGCCTGTGCTGTGGGACCCCGAACTTTGCGCGGATGAAGTGCGCCGAGTGGCCGCCAAGGGCTGCCACTCCCTCACCTTCACCGAGAACCCTTCCGCCCTCGGATATCCGAGCTTTCATGACGCCTCGTGGGACCCGCTCTGGAAGTCGCTGTGCGACGAACAATTCGTGTTGTCGATTCATCTGGGCTCATCGGGGCAGCTTGCCGTGACGTCTCCGGATGCCCCCGTCGACGTGATGATCACCCTGCAGCCGATGAACATCTGCAGCGCTGCATCCGATCTGCTGTGGTCTCGCGTGATCAAGACCTTTCCCGACATCCGCATCGCCCTCTCGGAGGGTGGGACCGGTTGGATCCCCTACTTCCTCGACCGGGTGGACCGTACCTATGAGATGCACCACAAGTGGACGGGGCAGGACTTCGGCGGAAAGTTGCCCAGCGAGGTGTTCCGCGAGCATTTCCTGACCTGTTTCATTTCGGATCCGGTCGGGGTCCAGCTTCGACACCAGATCGGGATCGACAACATCGCGTGGGAGTGCGACTACCCTCACTCCGATTCTTCATGGCCATATGCTCCTGAAGAGGTGGCTCGCGTGGCGTCCGGGGTACCCGATGACGAATTGGAGAAGATCACCTGGGCAAATGCATGCCGTTGGTACTCCTTCGATCCGCTGGCTCATCGGCCACGGGAGCGATGCACGGTGAGCGCGCTGCGGGCTGAAGCGGTCGGACACGACGTGTCCATCCGCTCCTACGATCGGGGCCGCTTCGAGCGAAGCGGTAAAGGCGTGGACCTCGCAGAGATAGCGGCCAAGGCCACGGCTTAGGCGTCCACCCGCGGTGCCATCAGCGGGAGGTCGAGCCCGAGCAACTCGATGGCATTCCCCCGCGCCAGGCGGTTGACGATTTCTTGTGACCTGTGGCCGAACTGCTCCGCCGCCGCCTCGACGGAGTGGGGCCATGTGCCGTCCTGATGGGGATAGTCGGTCTCGAAGACCACATTGCGGGGACCAACGCGATCGAGGAGCTCTATGCCGACCGCGTCTTTGAAGAAACAACTGAAGATCTGTCGGTAGTAGTACGTGGAAGGTGGCTCCGGGCAGTACAACTGGGAGTTGCTCCACCCTCGATGCGTCAGCCACACGTCATCCGCCCGTTCGAGCAGGTACGGGATCCAGCCGATCTGACACTCTGCGAAGAGCAGCTTGAGCTGCGGGAAGCGCTCGAGAACGCCCGAGAACATGAAGTCGGACATCCCCCCGATGCTGTTCCCGAAGAGGATGGTCGCCGGCACCGCATCGGGTGCGTCGGGCGATGTCTGGGGGGTCTTGGTGCCCGAACCCACGTGCATGCAGACCACGGTCCCGCTCTCCTGGCAGACCCGGAACAACGGGTCCCAATAGCCCGAGTAGATGCTGGGTAGGCCCAGGAAGGTCGGAAGCTCACTGAAGGCCACCGCCCGCACACCGCGCCCTGCGTTGCGCATGACTTCGGCAACCGCGAGGTCGATGTCCCAGAGCGGGATGAGGCACAGCGGGAGCAGCCGACCGTCGCTCGGTCCGCACCACTCCTCTACCATCCAGTCGTTGTAGGCCTCGACGCACAGCCTGGCGAGTGTGCGGTCCTTTCCCCACAGAAATTGTTGCCCACAAAATCTGGGGTAGTTGGGAAAGCAGAGCTGCGCCTGCACTCCGTTGACGCTCATGTCCTCGAGGCGCGCCTTCGGTTGCCAACAGCCAGGTCGCATCTCGTCGTAGGTGACGCCTTTGAGCAACACCTCCTCCGCCGGGAAGCCGGCCGCTGCGATGGTGCGCTTGACCGAAGCCCGGTGGTCTTCGTAGCACCACCACGCAACAGCGGGTCCGTCGGTCCCGGGAGCCTCGACGTACGAGGCACCCTCGAGCCTGGGCACCCCCCCGGGCATGTACTCGATGCGCGGGCCCGAATCCCGTAAGTGGGCTGGTAGGCGGCTGAACCATACGTCCGGCGGCTCGACGACGTGCGCATCGAGGTCCACGATCCAGGGGATCTTGGCGACGTCTGCTTCGGGCACCGTGGTCATTACATATATTATATCCAATAATTGCGGGACAGCCCGGAACGAGGGTGACGCCGCCCCTGGCAGGCGGGTGCCCTCGCGAGAGCGACCTAGACGCGAATGGGCAGGCGCAGATAGCCACGCACGGTGCTGGTGTGGAGCGGGACCGCGCGTTCCTTGTCGACCGTCCAACCCTTGTAACGCTTGAACGTCTCCTCGAGCGCGATCTTGCCTTCCATGCGGGCCAACGCGGCACCGAGACAGAAGTGGATCCCGTATCCGAATGCAACGTGCAACCGGAAGCTCCGGCGGATGTCGAACCGATCTGCTGCGGGATAGACACGCTCGTCGCGACCCGCTGAGCCGGTCAGCAGGAGGACCTTCGAATTCGCAGGGATGCGTTTCCCATGGAGTTCGACGTCCTCGGTGAGCCACCGACCTTGCACAGGTGACGGAGCCTCGTAACGAAGGAGCTCCTCGATGGCATTGGGTATCAGATCCGGATTTTGCGCCAGCGCGGTCAGCTGCTCCGGATGGTCCGCCAGGATGAGCCCGGCCCAACCCAGCAAGCGGGCCACGGTCTCCGTGCCGGCACTGACGAGCAGGATCCCGAACGCCGTGCATTCCGAATCGGTGAGGCGCCGTCGGACGCCGTCATTGCCAACGATCTCGGATTGCACGAGGTCCGTCAGCATGTCGTCTCGCGGTGTTTGTTTCCGCTCCTCGACCTGTCGGCCGATGTAGTCGTACAGCCACGCCGCGGACTCCAGGGACGCGTCATTGGCCATGCCAACCCCGGGTTCCAGGTGGAAAAGGCCGTCGATGTGGTGGCGGACGTCTTCACGGTCCGATGGCGGGACGCCGAGCAAGGTGGCAATGACCGTGGCCGGGAGACGGGCGCCGAAGTCCTGCACGTAGTCGAAGCCTTCCCGACCCTGCTGAATATCGAGGAGCCCTGCGCAGAGCGCTCGGATCTCGTCCTCGAGCTCTGCGACCCGGCGCGGCGTGAAAGCCTTCGACACCAAACGGCGCAGGGCGGTGTGCTCCGGTGGGTCGAGGAAGATCATCATGCCCTCGCTCTGGGCCTCCTCGGTCATGGCTTCCAAGACGGTGGAATGCGCCGAGCTGTATCGCTGCGGGTCCCGGTGGGCTCGCTCGACATCCTCGAACCGACTCAGGGCCCAAAAGTCGTATTCCTCGTTGTAATACGCCGGCGCCTCGTCGCGGAGGCGCTTCCACACCACATGCGGGTCATCCTTGAGCGATTCGTCGAACGGGTCCCACTGCAGGTCGTCAGGTTGACCGGGGATTCTGCTCATTCTCACCACGACTCCCATAATAGAACGAGGTTTCGATGGTCCAGAACCCATGACTTTATCGGGTTTTTCGCTGACTACTAGACTCCTCTTCTAGTGATTGCGCGACTGCCCGGGACGAGGGCGTCGCATCAGAGGACAGGCTGAGATATGGCAGAACCGGTATCGCCGAACGTATTGACCGAAGACCAACGTGCACGCCGTCAGCGCATCATCGATGCGGGTCTCGTGCTCCTGGAGCGCAACGAGTACGAGCGCATTCAGATCAAGGACGTGGCCGAGGAGGCCGACGTCGCTCTCGGGACGCTGTACCACTACTTCTCGTCAAAGGAGCATCTCTTCGCAGAGGTGCTGGTCAAGTGGGCCGCCACGCTGAGGTCGAGCCTCACACGTCATCCCCCACAGGGTCAGACGCCTCGGGAGAAGCTCACCGACGCACTCCACCGCTCGGTGCGGGCCTTCCAGCACCAGCCCCAACTGGCCCGGCTCATCGCGTCACTCGAGCTGTCGTCGGACCCTTTCGCCACCGAGATCCTCGAACGGCTGGACCAGACGACGACCGGCGTGTACATGGAATTGCTCGAGGATCTCGAGCCCGGCCGGGCACGGACGATCGTCCGGACGATGGATGCCGTTCTCGACAGCCAGTTGCGTTCATGGTCTGCAGGCCGTATGCCGATCACGGGCGTGTACGACCACCTGAGCGAGAGCATCGACCTCATCTTCCGAGACGGCCCTGAGGCCCCGGCCGATCAGGTCCAGCCCCGCCGAGAGGCCGCCGCAGTGAGACAGGTCCGTTGAACGCGATGCGGACACAGCTGCCGCCGACGTTCTGGGATCTCGTTGTCCGGGCCGTCGAAGAGAGACCAGAGGCACCGGTCGTGTCAGATGATCACGGCAGGTCGTTGACCCGAACTCAGATTTACGACGCAGCCGAGGCATCTGCCGCCGCGCTCACAGCCCGTGGAGTCGGGATGGGAACGGTGGTGTCCTGGCAACTGCCGACGTCGATCGAGGCTGCCGTACTCCTCCTCGCATTGGCTCGGATCGGCGCGGTGCAGAACCCGTTGATCCCAATTCTGCGCGAGCGGGAGGTGGCGTTCATCACCCGACAGGTCGGCACCGAGTACTTGATCGTGCCGGAGGAGTGGCGTGGCTTCCGGCATGGTGCAATGGCGCAGGAACTCGCACGAACTGCAGGCTTTGCCGTGATGGAGGTCGACCTGGACGACCTCGGAGCCCCAGGATCCCGCGAGGGGCTCAGGCTGCCGACAGCAGACCCGGACGCGCTCACGCCGCCCGCGTCAGTCGACGGGCCCCGTTGGATCTATTACTCATCGGGCACGACCGCCGAACCCAAGGGCGCCCGCCACACCGACGCCAGCATCATGGCCTCGGCCAACGCCTTGCTCGAGCTGATGGGATTGGGCGAGAAGGACATCTATCCGATCCCCTGGCCGGTCACGCACATCGGCGGCGCTTCGGTCCTCGCCGCAAGCCTCCGCGGTGGAGTCCATCTCGTCCTCTTCGAGACCTTCGACCCCGCGACGACGCCTGGCCGGATGGCTCAATACGAGCCGACGGTGCTGGGCACCGCTGTCCCGTTTTTCCGTGCGTACCTCGACGCCGCCCACGCGGCCGGTGACCAGCCGCTCTTCCCCTCCTTGAAGTTCGGATGTTTCGGGGGAGCCCCCGTCCCCACCGAGATCCACGACGAGATGCGATCCATGTTCGACGTACCCCTGGTGGGCAGCTGGGGTCTCACCGAGTTCCCCAACGCCACGTCGGCAGCACCGACTGACGCCGCCGAGATCGTCTCGACGTCCGTCGGTCGTCCGGCGTCGGGTGTCTCGGTGCGCGCCGTGGACCCAGGCGGCAAGGTCTGCGGCCCCGGACAAGAGGGCGAGCTCCAACTCCAGGGTCCGCAGAGCTTCTCCGGCTACGTCGATGCGACACTCGACGAGGATTCGATCGACGCCAGCGGATGGTTCCACACCGGGGACCTCGGGACGATCGATGCGGCCGGAAACGTCCGTATCACGGGCCGCCTCAAGGACATCATCATCCGTAACGCTGAGAACATCTCGGTGGTCGAGGTCGAGGAGATGCTCTACCGCCATCCCGGCGTCGCTGATGCGGCGGTGTTCGGACTACCCGACCCTCGCACGGGTGAACGAGTCGTGGCCGTCGTCGTTCTTCGGGATGGACGCGAGGTCGAGCTCACCGACATCCGCGAGCACTGCCGCCTTCAGGGCCTCGCTGTGCAGAAGTGCCCCGAGCAATTGGAAGTCGTCGACGCGTTGCCGAGGAACGCCATGGGCAAGGTCCTCAAACAGGAACTGCGATCGCGACTGACCCCGCCCCCGTGAGGGACGCCGGCGTGTCCGCAACTCCTCGGCCTGCTCCCTAGCCTGTCACCGCAGCTTCCACTCTCTTCGCTTCTGCTGAGCGAAGAGCTCCTGACCCTCTCGCAGCGCCCGCGCGCTCGTGCCCAGCTGGAGGAAGACGTTTCCCAGTCCAAGAGCTTGCTCCGGCGAAAGGCTCCTCGCTGCCCACAACGTCCGCAGAGTCGCCTGAACGCTCGTCGGCGGTTGTGACGCGATGACCTCCGCCAGCGATCGGCTGGCTTCCAGCAGCTCCGCCGCCGCGACCACTTCACACACCAGTCCCGCCTCACGGGCCGTCTGCGCCGAAAGGCGTTCATGAACCCCCACGAGGCTCATTCGCACCAGGTCCCCGAACGCCATCCTGCCGGTCAGCAGGATGGGCTCGTATGAGGCCGTCATCCCGTAGGTCACGTGTGGGTCGAAGAAGGTGGCGTTCGCCGCCGCGATGATGATGTCGCTTTCGCCCAAGAGGTAGAACCCACCACCACATGCCATGCCATTGACCGCAGCAATGACGGGCTTCCACAACCCCTGGCTCTTCGGTCCTATCTTTTGTCCCGGGTCGTCGTAGGTAAAAGGGTCGAACTCTTCGTCAGTCGGAATATCGCCACGATCGATGCCCGTGCAGAACGCTTGGCTCCCCGCGCCTGTCAACACAACGACCCTTACCTCGTCGTCGACACGAATGTGACGCCACACGGCTGCGAGCTCACTTTGCATGCGCTCGTTGAACGCATTGTGGACCTCGGGCCGGTTCAGTGTCACATGGGCGACATGGTCACGAACGGCATAGGTGACGGTACTGAGATCGTCAGGGATGACCAGGCTGTTCATCGGCTGAACATATCAAACGCCGCGTGATGGGCTGCGGCCGCGCGTGGCGGGATCTCACGCTGCGCGCATCCGCGGTCGGCCCGTCCATCACACTGCTAATATAATATACGAACTCTCTTCTTTTCTCTATCGGCCACCGGGGTGCCCGTTGACACGGGCCTCCGAAACTCTCATGAGCACGAAGGGAAGCCGAAACAATGATCGACCCGGTGACAACGGCCGACGGTGCCGGCGTGGTGGATGCTGGCGAACATCTCGACGTCAGCCAACTCTTCCGCCTGGACGGACGGGTAGCCCTGATCACCGGTGGCACCCGCGGGATCGGGCGGGCCATCGCCGAAGGTTTCGGCCGGGCCGGTGCTCGCGTGGTCGTCGCGAGCCGAAAGCCCGAGGCGTGCGCGGCGACCGAGGAAGACCTGAGCTCGGCAGGCATCGACGCGGCGGGTATCGCATGCCATATGGGCTCACTGGAGGATGTGCGTGCCCTCGTCGCTGCCACCGCGGAACGATTCGGCGCGATCGATGTCGTCGTCAACAACGCGGCCAATGCCCTTTCCGAGCCCATCGGCAACTTCACCGAGGCGGGCGTCACCAAATCGATCGACGTCAATGTCAAAGGCCCCATCTTCCTGGTCCAGGAATCTCTTCCCTACCTCCGGGAATCGCACCATGCGTCTGTGATCAACGTCGTATCGGCGGGCGCCTGGCTGTTCTCCGCCACCGTCGCCCACTATGCCGCCGCAAAGGCCGCCATGGTCGCGTACACCAAGGCGCTCGCGGCCGGCCTGGCCCCCGACGGCATCCGGGTGAACGCCCTCGCCCCCGGCTCTGTCGACACGGACATGGTGCGCGCTACCGGACCGGCAGCCACCGCCCACATGGCCGGCGCGTGCCTGTTGCGCCGAGTGGCGAACGCCCACGAGATGGTGGGGCCCGCCCTCTTCCTCGCCTCCGATGCGTCGAGCTACGTGACGGGCACCGTGGTCCACGCGGATGGTGGTCTCGTCACCCGCTGACGGTGAACTCCTCGCCGGCTTCAGGTGAAGTCGGAGCCGCCGTCCACGTTCACATCAGCTCCCGTCATGTAGCTGTTCGTGCGTGAGCCCAGGAAGGCGATGACAGGCCCGATCTCGGCCGGGCTCCCGGCCCGCCCGAGGAACGCCGGATGCCCGAAGTCCTCCGTGATGACCCGCATGGCATCGGTCAGGCTCTCCGGGTCAACGCCCCGTTCGGGTGGAAGCGACCGCAGGTACCCCTGCAGCCCTTCCGAGAGGAATGATCCGGGCGAGACCGTGTTCACGAGGATGCCGTCGGGAGCCAGCGCCTGGGACAGGTTCTTGGTCAGACTGCTGAGAGCCGCCTTGGCCGCCGTGTATGCCACGAGGCCCGGGCTCTGCCGCCGGGTGGAGTGGGCCGAGACGTTCACGATCCTCGAGAACGACCCACGGCGGAGCATCGGTAGTGCGCGGCGAACCGTGCGGACTGCGCTCAGCACCCCGATGTCGAAGGTGGCCCGCCATTCCTCGTCGTCGAGGCCCTCGAAGGCACCGATCCCGACCTCGACCGGTCCCGCCGCGTTCACAAGCACCTCCAGACCATCCCAGCGCTCGCCGAGACGGTCGATGGCTGCATTGACCTCAGCCAGGCTCGTCAGGTCCGCCACCAACGCGATGCTCTCGGGGCTCCCGGCGGAGCTCAGCGCGGCGACGGTGTCATCGAGTGCAGCACTGGCGCGGGCGAGTACCGCCACCCGAGCGCCCTCCCGGGCAAAGGTCTCTGCGGCGGCCCGTCCCATGCCCCGCGAGCCGCCCACCACCAGCACCCGCGCGTCCGAAAGCCCGAGATCCATTCGCCCCCATTCTTTGCCGGGCCGCGTGCCCCGCGGCGCCACCAGTGCCTTGGAATCCTAGGTCTGCGACTCGCGGAGCGTCGGGACCTCATCTAGGTTCGCGGCCACACCGGTCGGGCGACCTTTCTGTGCATCGAACGACGCGCCTGAGAGGTCCCCTCACCCAGCTGAGACGTCGATGGGGGTTGGACCCAGTGGCCGGCCGGTCGCTGTACATCAGTCCTCTGTCATCGGGGCAGGCAGGCCCTCCTGCAAGATTCCCGAGAACAGCCCTCCGGTAGCTTTACCCAATGGCAATGCCAGGGCCGCCGGAGCTTGGCCGTGGCGTCGTCGTGCTGCCCGGCGTGGCCCCGCCCGAGCCTTGGAAGAACTGTCCTCGTCTCCGCATAGGGCACGAGACCCTGACCGACCCGGTCCCCGCGCTGGAGACCCTGTTCCAAGCATGGTTCGAGCGCCGGCCCGTGGTCGTGGAGGTGGCCGCCGACCCGGAGGCGCTGCGGGAGCCCGAGGTGTGTCACCGGCCGGTGTATGACCTCAGCCCCCGCTTCGAGTTCTCCCGGGAACGCCTTCAGTTCATCGTTTGGGCGAACAACTATGACGCCCGGAACGGAGACCCGGTCTGGTGGCACGGACGCAAGGCCGCCAGGATCTTCGGTGATGACGGCGTCAGAGAGACTGGACCGGCTGACATCGTGCTGGGTGACGGAACACCGCTGTACGTCGACGGGGGACCGTTCGCTCCCCCGCCGCTCCCCGGTGGCATCGGCGTGGTGCATCGCTGGAACACGGAAGCAGGATCCCTCTCAGCCGTCGCCTACCACCAGCCTGGGGCCGACCTGGCCCCGGACCAGCTGGCGGCCGTCGGCCATCCAACCGGTGGCGCCAGGGTCATTGCCCCGGCGGGTTCGGGAAAGACTCGGGTCCTCACCGAGCGCCTTCGCCACATGATCGAGGGCAGTGGTGTGGAGCCGACCACGGTGACCGCGCTCGCATTCAATACGAAGGCGGCTGGTGAGATGCGCGAGCGGTGCGGCGATCTCGTCACCTCTCGAGGACCGCACATCCGGACGCTCAACAGCGTGGGTCTGTGGATCTGCAACGAGTACGGAGGCCAAGGCCGGTTGAGCGTCTACGAGGAGCCCCAGGTGCGGGACCTCGTGCAGGTCGTCTTCGAGGTCCGTCGCCAGGCCAACACCGACACCGTCCTTCCCTACATCGACGCGCTTTCCGCGGTCCGCCTCGGACTGTCCTCGCCGGTAACCGTCGAGGACGAGATCCCGGACGCCCGTGGCCTGGCCTCCGGGTTCGACACGTACCGAACGGCACTGTGCGAGGCGGGCGCGCTCGATTTCGACGAACAGATCTACCGGTCGATCGAGATCCTGCTCTCTGACCCGGAAGCCCGGACCTCCGCCCAGAGGCGCTGCCGGCACCTCCTCGTGGACGAGTTCCAGGACCTCAACGCCGCCCACATGCTGCTGATCCGCCTCCTGTGTGCCCCGACCTACAGCTGCTTCGGTGTCGGAGACGACGACCAGGTCATCTACGGGTACTCGGGCGCTACGCCCGAGTACCTCATCGACTTCGGGGAGTACTTCCCCGGAGCACACGGGTACGCGCTGGAGGTCAATTACCGGTGCCCGCCCCAGGTCGTTACCGCTGCGAGCAACGTGCTGTCGTACAACCGCCAGCGGATCCCAAAGACGATCACCACACCTGCAGGGCGGAGCGACACGCTCGCCGACTTCGACCCGCCCGTCCGGGGGCGAGGGTCGGTCTCGGTCCTGAGCTCGCCAGCTGAGGAGCTCCCGCAGACAGCCGTCGCCGCGATCTCGGCGTGGAGAGCCGGCGGGGTCGAGGACACCGAGATCGCTGTCCTGTCGAGGGTCAACTCGACACTGCTCCCGGTCCAGATCGCCCTCATGGAGGCGGGAATCCCCTGCACTACCCCCCTGGGCGCGAACGTCCTCCAGCGAACGGGAATCCGCACCGCGCTCGCATATCTGCGGATAGGCCTGGCCCCGGGTGACATCCGCCGCGACGACCTCGTACAGACCATCCGGCGACCTTCTCGAGGCATCGCACCCAATGCGGTGACCATGCTCTCCGAACGGAGCGTGACGTCCGTTGCCGATATCCGGCGCCTCGCCAATCGCCTCTCGGGAAGGGACGTTCCCAAGCTGTTGGATTACGCAGACTCAGTCGAGTCCGTCGTCGTGGCGTGCCGGGAGTCCGCGGCGACCGCGTTGCGGGCCATTCGAGTGCAGGTGGGCCTCGGAGAGACGATGGACGTGTTGGACTCGTCCCGGCGAGAGGCAGACAGGTCGACCCACGCCGACGACCTCCTCGCCCTCGAGTCGGTGGCAGCCCTCCACCCAGACGTTGCCACCTTCGAGACGTGGCTCCGGGGCGTGCTCGAGCGGCCACAAGCTGACGGGCCGGCCGTGCACCTCTCGACGATCCACAAGATCAAGGGCCGGGAGTGGGAGCACGTCGTCCTCTACGGTGCATCTCGGGGGCTTCTCCCCCACCGTCTGAGCGACGACGAAGAGGGGGAACGGCGCGTCTTCCATGTGGCGCTGACTCGAGCGATCCGCCAGGTGCTCGTTCTGGCCGACGCCGATGAGCCGTCTCCCTTCGTGGCCGAGATCGATGGCAGCAGGCCCCATAGCCCGATATCGCCCGCCGCCAGGGCGAGCCGCAGTCCGGAGGCAAGCCGAGCCGGACCACATCGCAACGGGCGCGGCTTCTCACGACCCGTCGCACCCACCCCGGCCGTGGCCGCGGATATCGGCCTCATGATCGAGTACGGGGGCCATTCCGGAGCCGTCGTCGACCTCACCGACCGAGCGGCGGTGATCCGGGTAGGCAGCGCGCAACTCAAGGTGCCCTTCGGCTCTGACGTGCGCGTGGACGGGCTGACCGTCATGCTTGGTGCCCCGGGCGGGGAGGCCGGTCCCGAGCGGTCGACCCTGGCATGTGAGAGCGCTCTTCGAGCGTGGCGCTCCGAGGCGGCGAAACGAGCCGCAGTGCCGGCCTACGTCGTGCTGAATGACAGCGAACTGGTCGGTATCGCAGCCCGCCGGCCCACGACGCTCGCCGAATTGGCAAGGTGCAAGGGTATGGGACCCATACGACTCGAGCGTTGGGGTGATGAGCTGCTGGCCATTCTGAACGGCGTGGACAGTGACCGTCACTCAGGAGCCCAGGACTGAGTTACTGACTCGAGTCTCCGACACAAGCGGCGAGGAGGGATGGGTTCCGTTGATGCCGATTCACCGACACGCCACCCGAACGCGGCAGACGTGGATTCGAGGTAGTTCTTCGAATCCGGGGTCGACCGTCGTGACCGGGTGTTCGGACGCAAGCGACGTCAGCCCACCGGGCTGCAGGACCAACGCGGCGACGACCGCCCCGGCCACGAAGATCAGGGAGGACCACAGGAACGCCGTCGTGTAGCTGTGGAGGAGGGCCGCCTGGAGATTGGCCGGGGTCGCCGCCCGACCGACCAGGTAGGAGGCGGCGGCACTGGCGGCAAGCGTGTTGAGCAGCGACGTGCCGATGGACCCCCCCACCTGTTGCGCGGTGTTGAGGGTGGCCGATCCGACGCCGGCGTCTTGGGGCGCCAATCCCAGGGTACCGGCGCTGAAGGCGGGGGCGACGCTCAGTCCGAACCCGACACCCAACACGATGAGGTAGGGAAGCACGTGGCTGACGTAGGACGAGTGCAATCCGACCAGGTGGAGCCCGAACAGCGCCACGGCCGAGATGAGCAACCCGATCGGCACGATCGGCTTGGGCCCGACCTTCGGCAAGAGGATGCGATTGGACACCTGCGCCGTCGCGGCCAACACCGCCACCAGGGGGATGAAGGCAACGCCGGTCTTCACTGGGCTGAACCCCAACGTGCCCTGGAGGTAGTAGGTCAAGAACAAGAACACACCGAAGATGCCGACGCTGGCGAACAGCATGGCCAACATGGATCCGCCCCGGGTCCGGTTGCGCACCACCCGCGGCGGGAGCAGCGGGTATTTCACCCTGGTCTCGAAATAGGCGAACGTCGCAAGTAGGACCACGCCCGCCACGAGGAACCCGATCGTGAAGGGATCGCTCCAGGACGTGGTCTCGGCATGGGAGAACCCGAAAACAAGGCAGAACAGTTCGACCGCGCCGTGGCGAGCATCGAGGCGGAGGGCGGCACAGTCATGGGGATCGCCGCCGACATGACCGAGCCAGAGGACATCGGGAGGGCCGTCGCCGAGGTCACGTCCTCCTTCGGGCCGCCGTTGATCGTCGTGAGCCAGGCTGACTTCCACGTCCGCGGGTACTTCGCCGAGGTCACCAGGCCGGAGGACTACGTCGATTCGTACCGCACCTACACCCTGAGCCAGGTGCACCTGCTCCACGCGGTGCTGCCGAGCATGCAGGAGGCCGGCTGGGGCCGATTCGTGCACATCGGCTCTGCGACTGCCAAAGAGCCCCAGTCCAGCCCACCACACACGGTCGCCAACGCCACCCGGCCGTCCACCGTTGGGCTTCTCAAGAGCGTCGCTGACGAGTACGCCCGCGACGGGATCACCATCAACACGATCGCTCCCGGGTGGATCGGTACGAGAACCACCGATTGGTACCTCAACGAGCACGAAGGACTGGTCGATGAGGACGCTCGACGGGAGTGGATGATCGAGACGGCCGGCGTGCCCGCGGGCCGACTCGGCAAGCCGGCGGAAGTCGCGTCGACGATCGTCTTCCTGTGTTCGGAGAAGGCGGGATACGTCAACGGCCACTACATCGCGGTCGACGGCGGACTGCACCGGTCCGCTTTCTGACATCCGTTGCCCTGCCGGCCACCGAAGCCTCCGACTCCCCTGACCGGAATTCGTCGACGCGTGGCGGCATGATCTGGGTCGTCATTGGGGGGCGAGCATCTAGGTCCTCATGGGGAGCAAGAGGACCGCAGGGCGCCTTGCATGCCACTTGTGCGAGGAATAGTGTCCCATTCGGTAATAACATCGGTAAGGGACTCGGGGGAAATGTGCGTAGTCGGGGGTGGCTATGAATCCGGGCGGCAGCAACCCGCTCCGTCGACCCGGCGTGAGTGAATGCCGGGCCACGCCCGGTGGACTGCCTGCCTCGAGGGATTCGTGCCCAGGCACCGGTGGGTGGATGGGGTGACGCAGGTCGACGAAGAAGTGAGAGGGTCGTCGGCCGACGATTCGCCCGAGGAGCCCATGTTGGAGCTCTCGGGAATCACCGGCGGCTACGGATCGACGACCGTGCTGCGCGAGGTCTCCCTTTCGGTTCCCCGCGGATCGGTCGTGGCGCTCTTGGGCCCGAACGGTGCCGGCAAGAGCACGACCATGCGTATGGCTTCAGGGTTGCTGCGCCCACAACAAGGCAGGGTGGTGCTCGACGGGCAGGATGTCACACGGGCGACGCCGAGCCGAAGGGCACGTCTTGGCATTTGCCACGTCATGGAGGGTCGCAGCATCTTCCCGTCCTTGACCGTGCGAGAGAATCTCCGGCTGCAGGCGCCTCGGCGCAGTTCGATCTCCGACGTGCTCGACCAAACCCAGGAGGTGTTTCCCCAAATTGCTGTACGGCGAAGGCAGATCGCGGGAACGCTCAGTGGGGGCGAGCAGCAGATGCTGGCCCTTATGCGGGCCTACCTTTCGAAACCCAGGGTTGTGCTCGTCGACGAGGCATCGCTCGGGCTCGCCCCG
>Ga0181523_10001925_pt1 | contig 21081 bp, 20 predicted proteins | sample PEATcosm2014_Bin_43_FD_119752 | JGI IMG/M metagenome (GOLD analysis project Ga0181523, IMG submission 119752) | Peatland microbial communities from MTU Mesocosm Facility, Houghton, MI, USA - PEATcosm2014_Bin05_30_metaG | ecosystem: Environmental > Terrestrial > Soil > Wetlands > Peat | place... | reverse complement strand
TACAAGCCCCGCGATAAGGCGAAAGTCGAAGCGGGAGTGAGATTTGCGCAGGCCTATATTCTCGGGCGATTGCGCCGGCGGATTTTCTTCTCGCTCGCCGAATGCAACGCCGCCATCGTGCTCGTCATGCAACGCATGAACGAGCGGCCCATGCGCAAACTCGGCGTCAGCCGGCGCGAGCTGTTCGAGAAGATCGAGCGCGCCGCTCTCAATCCGTTGCCCGCCGCCGATTGGGAGTTCGCCGAATGGAAGCGCGCGCGTGTAAATCTCGACTATCACATCGAGGTTCACGACTTTTTCTACTCGGTTCCGCACGCGCTGATCCGCGCCGAGGTCGATGTGCGCGTCACCGCCCGCATCATCGAGATATTCCATCGCGGTCAGCGCGTTGGCGTCCATGAGCGTCGCTATCTCGGCCGTCGGCACGGCACGGATCCCGACCATATGCCGAGTTCACATCGGCGCTACGCCGAGTGGACGCCGGATCGGTTCCGCCGCTGGGCCGGCAAGATCGGACCGAGCACCGAAGGCCTGATCACTGCCGTTCTCGCCAGTCGCCCGCATCCCGAACAGGGCTTTCGCACCTGCCTTGGCATTTTGAAACTGTATCGCGGCGTCGATGCGGATCGGGCCGAAGCGGTGTCGGCCCGCGCCGTTGAGATCGGCGGGCTCACCTGCAAGAGCGTCGCCTCTCTCCTCGCCCAAAAACACGACAAATCCGCCACGAAGGACAGCGGCCAGGCGACGCTGTTCGATCACGCCAATCTGCGCGGCCCCGGCTATTACCATTGAGAGGAAATCCCATGCTCGCTCACCCGACACTCGAACAATTGCACGCGCTCGGCCTTCATGGCTTGGCGAAGGGGTTCAAGGAACTCGAACAAAAATCCGAGGCGCGCGCCCTCGAGCACGCGGAATGGCTCGGCCTGCTGCTCGAATACGAAACGACGCTGCGCCGGCAGAAACGCTTCGAAACGCGCGCCAGAGTCGCCCGCCTGCGCCATTCGGCCAGCGTCGAGGATGTCGATTACCACAGCCCGCGCGGGCTCGACCGCGCCCTGTTCCTCAAACTCGCCGCCTGCGAGTGGATCAATGAGCGCCGCAACTTGCTCATCACCGGAGCGAGCGGGCTGGGAAAGAGCTGGCTCGCCTGCGCGCTCGGTCAGAAGGCTTGCCGGCAGGATATATCCGTCCTCTATTACCGCGTGCCCAGGCTGTTCACCGATCTGGCGATCGCCCATGGCGACGGGCGCTACGCCAGGCTCCTGCGCACGATCTCGCGTGCAAAACTGCTCATCCTCGACGATTGGGGGCCCGAAACGCTCAGCCCCGATCAGGCGCGCGATCTTCTCGAAATCGTCGAGGACCGCTACGACGCCGGCTCTCTCATGATCACCAGCCAGATCCCGGTCGACCGCTGGCACGATATGATCGGCATCCCGACACTCGCCGATGCGATCCTCGACCGGGTGATCCACAACGCCTACAGGATCGACCTCACCGGCGAAAGCCTCCGAAAGCGACGTTCGGAGCCCTGAAATCGACGCGCTCTTGACCAATCCAGCCACCTGAAACATCATCGACCCAGATCTGCGGAAGCAAGCCCCCGGTGGCCGACATCAAATCGGAACGGTGGCCGGCTTCAGATCGGTATAGGTGGCCGGCTTCAGATTCTACTGGTTGCGGGTTTTGCTCTTTCTGGCGAGGGGAAAACCACGCGAGGGGCGCAGCTTCGAAGAAATACAATGTGAGAGTCGTAATATTCGACGAGCTTGTATCATGCACTTCACTTTTTGCTGTTGAATGGACGAGCGAAATCGGGCCGCAACTGGCCCTTGGCGAATCCACAACGGCTTTATGATTAACCCTGGCAAAAGTGGCGCAGGTTGACCATCGTGTATGCGAGAGTTTTGAAGGCATAATGCAGCTGGCTTATCCGCTCAAACCGGAGCAGAAGGTGCCGGAACTTATCCTCCCAGCCGAACACCTGCTCAATCGTATTGAACCGTTCTTTGAATATGGAAGCGTCGAAGAGCGGCTTGCGGCCTCGCTTGGGAGTTTTTCTACCCCGCGGATTGGCATTGATGTTGGGTATCATGCCGCGATTGAAGATGACTTTGCGGTTCTTCCGGCAATCATAGACGCCATCCAAGCTGACGACGGTTCCCTGGAGGTCGAGGCCAATTGCATGGGCGATGCGTGTCACCTGCGGCAAGGCTTCGCGCAACAGCGGCGATTCATTGCGATTGCCTGGCGCGGCCTCAAACGGTGCAATCACATTGCAATTCCGGTCGCAGAAAGCGACGATCTTATCGCCTTTCATTTTCTTATGGCTGCTGAACCCGATGTTGTCGCCACCTTTCTTCGCCGCGGTTGTCGTCCCATCACCATGGATGACCGTCGTGTCGAGAAGATCTGCTTGATGAAGGATCGATACAGAATTGGTGAAAATGGCGTCAAAACAGCCATCGGCCTGCCATCTTCGAAAGGCGCTATAAACGCGGGTGTAATGAATTTCTGGGCGGCCCTCCTGATCCTTTTCGATCGGCAGCTCGTTCCACTGGCAGCCCATGTAAAGCAGTTGCAAAATGTAATTGAAGATCGTGTGCAAGGAAAGCTTCGGGGCCGGACCGCGACTGCCCATGCTTAAATGGGGCAAGACAAATTGCTCGAACTGCTCGAAACTCAGTTTTGTCGGAATCCATTGCCATTGCTCACTTTTCGCCACTTCCAGCCCCCAAAAGAATGGGGATTTTAGAGGCCTAGCTAAACCGCAGCAAAAAGCGACAAAAGGACGTTTCTCCAAAGGGTTAAAGACAAATTTAATCAGCCGGAAAAACCCGCAACCAGTAATTCGTCTCAGCTGCGAGGGCCTGTCGGCAATGCACCTCTCCGGGCCGGGCTCGGGAGATGCCGACAGATGGGCGCCAGGGCCTTCGGCGCCATTTGGGCGCGCTGGACGCGGCGCGCGGAAGGTGCGGCCGCTCGTCGCACCGCCCCGCCTGAATATGCCCTTGGGTCGCGGCAGCCGATTCGCCTCTCAAGGCGAGACCGGGCAGGCCCTGACAAGTGCGCGCAGGGCCGCACGAGGCTCTCGCAATGTTGACCTCCTTCGCTCGAAGGTCCCCATCGTTGCGAGCTCCCGCGGGAACGCAAAACGCCTCGGCCCAAAAAATAGCCAAGGCGTTTATTGCCGGCTGCAGCTCTTACTTTTCGCCGACGGACCCAAGCCGCCGATCCCCACTGCCGAAGAAAAGAGAATTGGCCTCTTCTTCAAGATTGAATGGACGCCATGCCTCCCTCGCCTTCGCCAGCCGGATCGCGCGCGCAGCGCCGAAGGCCGCTTCAGATGCGGCATGGGCCTCGATCAGAAGCCGCGCCGCCTCGTTCGCCCGCAGCGTCGACTCATCTTCAAGCGGCAGCAGCCAGTACCCGCCCCGCGACTGCGCGTTGACGAAACGCTCCGCCGCGTCGTCGGAACGAACGGCGGCGCTCGCCGCTTCACGGCACGCCGCCACGGCCCGTTCGACCAGCGGCTTCAGGAGTTCGCCCAGCGCCGCGTTCCGTTCCGGGACCGTCTCCGGCCACTGACAAATGCGGATGCGTTCCGCCATTTCACAATCGGCGTCATGGCGAATCTCGAGCGGCGCCTCCTCAAGGCCAAAGGCCTCGGCAACCAGGCTCACCTCGCGGGAATCCGGCGCAATGTCGTAAAGCAGATCAAGCGACGGCTTCGCCCTCTGCTCGACCGGAAACCTCACGACATTCGCCGTCCCGGGCATTAGTGCGATACGCATGGGAGCCTCCTTCGAACAAACAATGAACAGATAACAGAAGCGGCGGCGCAATGCAAGCATAACACATTGATTATAAACACCCTTCCAGTCCGACCCGGCATTGCTGGAAAATCGCCGCGCTTTTTCCCGTTCACGCCCTTTGCGGCTAGCCAGGGCGAGGCGAATCGTTGCTATCGCCGATCCGCGTCTTTCGCCCGTCGCAGCATGGAGGCGAATGCGCCTCGTTGCAGCGGCGACGCCTGGTCCCGCCGGCGCGCCTGCGAAGCTCGAAATCGGCAGGAGGCCGGAGCCTTCGACCGCGCGCCTCGCCGCCAGAGCCGGCCTCCGCCGTCCTCGGCGATTAGTTTCCCGGCTGGCGCCTCGGTCTGCGGCGGCCGGCGAGCCCGCAGGCCATCTCGGCGAGACGCGCGCGTTCAGCCTTGCCGTCAAAGGCGCGCCCCTGCGCTTCCTGTCGCAATCGTCGCTGGCGGTGGCCGGCGCGCATCGCGGTCTCCACTTTCCCGGTCAGCAGCCGGCGGCAGGGCGTCGATCAATCGCCTTGCGCGCGGGCGTGCCGCCGCCTCTCCGTCGAGCCATCGAAGAGAGCTGCAGGCAAAGCCAATTCAGGAACCCCGTGGCCGCCCGAAATCATGCGCGAGCAGGAACGGATGCGCCCCTGGCGGTTTTGGCTTCGGTCCAGAGAGAGAGAGCGCAGTCCTCGGATGCAAGGAACGGTTGCTCGTTAGCGCCGGCGGACGGCCTGGCGGTGCGCGTCCATGATCTCCGCGATCCTTTGTCTTCGGAGCGGGATGGGACCGCGTGTTGAGCTCGATGTCCGCGCGTCCCCTCGGTTTGGTGCGGCTTAGCCGGGTCAACCGGGCCCGCAACGGCTACGGGGCAACCATTTTCCCCTTTGGCCTGCGGCCGAATTCCTCGCGCAACAAAATGGCCGCCCCCGCCGTCCTCCGCTGCGCTCCGGCCCACGCTGCCGCCCAATGGCGGCAGTCGAGGGTGCGGCCCCGGTTTTAGGGCCCGGCTTTTTTGGCCGCACCGAGGGGAACGCGCCGGCATCGAACCGGCGGCCCCCGGGCGCTCCGAAAAAGGATCAAGATCATGGCTTTCAAACGCACCTCCAAGACCGCTTCCGCCAAGGACGCCAAAAAGTCCCGTCCAGCCATCACGATCGAGGCCGCGCGCCTGCTCTGCCCGAACTCTGCGGTCGCCGAATCGGTCGCAAGAACGTTCGCTCGCGATTTGCCCGATTTCGAAAGCATCCGCGAGGACCATGAAAAAGCGCTCCGCCAGATGTGGCTCACATTCGACGAGGCCCTCAACGAAAAGGCGGCCCAGATGCACTTCCAGCGCATCACCGGCTCCCTGGTCTCTTCCGCCCTCGGCGCCGGCCGCTTCTACACCGACAAAGTAACGGAGGCCAAGGACGCCACGGCCAAACTCGCCAACGACTTCCGTGACGAGGACCGCGACGCGCCGGTCGGTTTCGACAGCAAGGCCCAACGCATTCGCGAGTTCGCCGCGGATATGGCGATGCAGGCCTACGCGCTGCTCGCCGCAGCCGAGGGCGCGATCAACGCCTACAAGGAAATCACCGGAGAGGACTGGAAGGCCTACGAGTCTCAGGCGCAAGGACCCGCGACGGTCGAACGGCGCTCCGCCGCCGCCGAATTGAGCGCTTTCGAGGGTTGACGCGTCCGACGGGGACCTTCGGGTCCCCGCCATTCGAATGACATTCGCCGGCTGAATGGCCGCGAGACCGGAGGACACCCGCAATGATCGATTTCAGCAAACTCTCCCGCCCAACGAGCGCCGCCGAACGCGCGCGCGACGAACAGGAACGCATCGCACGCCAGATCGAAGAGGATCTGAAACGGCGCAGCGAATGGAGCCGCAGGAAGGCCATCCTCACGCTAACGTCCGACGCCGAGATCCGGCACACGATGTCCGGCGACCGCATCCTCCATCTGCGAGGCGACGACGACCGCGGCCGGCCGACCTCGGCGCGCTGGTATTCGCCGGATCATTTCGAGGCGGGCGCCGTTAACGCCCTGCTCGACCAGCTCGTCGAAGGCGCGACGGTGCGCCTTGACGGGTATTGGGGCGCGCGCGAATTCGCCGGGATCAAGCGCTTCGAATTCGCCGCCCAGTTCATCACAGTCGAGGGCGGCCCCAGAACGCCCTGAACGCGTGCTTCCCGGCGGCCGAGAGGCGCGCGCCGCCCCGTTCATCCGCACAGCCCCACGTAAAACGAGAAACCCATGAAGAATCGTGCTAGAATAGCAGCCATGAACTTCGCCCTGCACAAACCCATGTCGCTCGCCGAATTCCTCGAATGGGAGGAACGGCAGCCGCTCCGATACGAGTTCGACGGCGTCGCGCCCGAGGCGATGACCGGCGGAACGGCCGGCCACGCCGACATCCAGGCGAACCTCGCAGCCGCGCTCCGTACTCGACTGCGCGGCAAGCCGTGCAGGTTTTACGGCAGCGATCTCAAGATCCAGGTGGCGGGCGATCATATCCGCTATCCTGACGGGATCGTCGTCTGCACGGCCGTCGAGAGGACGGCCACGATCGTTCATGATCCGGTCGTCATCTTCGAAGTCCTGAGCCCGAGCACCGCAAGCACGGACCGGATCGTCAAGGCCCGCGAATATCAGGCGAAAGATTCCGTCCAGCGCTACGTCATGCTTGAGCAGGACCGCGTCGGCGCCACCGTCTACACCAGAGCCGGCGATCGCTGGACCTTCGATATTCTTCCCGAGGGCGCCGTCCTGGCCATGCCGGAGATCGGCGTCGAGGTTCCTCTCGCCGAACTCTACGAGGGTCTCGTCTTCGAACCGCGCGACGACGCCGACGATCGCCCACCGGGCGAAACTGTCAGTTGAACCGCCGTCGATCCACCAATTCAAACTCGCCGATGTCGATGCCAATCATCCTCGGCGCAAAATGCCGGATCGCGCCAAACTCGGCTGGCGACGCCCCGTCCCGCAACGGCGCCCGGCCCAAGCTCTCGACGCACGCAAACTCCATGTCAGGCAACGCCCAAAGAACCGCGAGGCTCAAAGCCCGCGCATGGCGCGCCACAGCCTCCCGATCAAATGATCGCAGGTCTGCCCGAATCTCCACCGGAATCTCGACCGTCGACATAAAGCCGTCGCTGCGACGGACCATCACGATCCGATCCAGCTTTTCAGCCTTCCAGACAACGCTCGCAACGGCCCTGTCACGGACTACCTCCACCCCGCGTGACAGGCGCGTAAACTGCGTATTGCCGCTCACCTCAACTCTCCGTCCTTCGCTTCGCGCCGCTCTTTCGATGCAGCAGCCTCGCCGCAATTTTCCACACTCGATTTGATCCCGCTCCCGCCGACCCGACAGATCCAGACCGCGCCTCCGTGGCGACGGGCCTATTCCCTCTCCCGGCTGCGCGCCACAAAGCGCCGCGGCTCCGGCCCGACATATTTTCTGAACGCCGCGATCCAGTCCTTTCGAATCGCGTCCTGGGCCTCCTTGAGGGGCACAATCCCGGCGCAGACCTCGCGATGCAGAACATCCTCGAGCGTATCTTTGACCTCGGCATTATACGGTTCCGTCCTGCGGCTCTCTGGCCAGAGATTCCTCAGATCATCCGCCGCGCCGCCAAGGGAGATCGGGACCAAGTGGTCGAGCTCGTACTCGCGCCGATCGACGTCAACCAGGCCATAGGATTCAAACACCCGGTTGCGCACATCGCGATCGTAATGACGGACGCTGGCTGCATAACCCACTTGACACAGCGTCGGCTGATCGACTTCGACAACCGCCCCCGGCGTCAGCGTGGGATCCGGCAAATTCGCATCTTGCTCCTTCGCCACCAGCCAGGTTCCGGCGGCGATTTCGAGCGCCAATGCGCCCATAATGACTCGTCGCATGTGCTTCGATCCTCTTGTTCCCCAGCACCGCATTCGGCGCCCGCAATCATTGCAATCGACCGCGGCGCGAACGCAAAGGCGATGGTTGACCGCCCTCTCCGCCCTCTCCCTCTTTTTCAACAGGCAAGGTGCGCGCCTGCGCCTCCCCTCAGGCTCTGGGGGAAATTGTCCCTTGCATCGTTCTCCCCCCGCGAGCGGTCGCAAATCCCCGCGTCCGGCGCGTCGCCGATGCCATTCCCGCAGCAGGCCAAGGGCGCGCGCTGTTCGCGTGAATGCCCTGCGCCCCGATCTCGGCGCGAGCCCGCGGGCGGAGGCGCGCGGTCGATCGTCTGCCTCGATTCTCGACGGTTTCGCGCCCTGGATTCGTCGAGACGATGGATCATCCCCGGCGCGCTTCCCACGCCCGGACGTTCTGCGAACAGGTAAGGCGGGATGGTCAAGTCGCGCCTGGCGCGGACGCTCCATGCGACGCCGGCGCGCCGTGAGGCGCATTTCCTTCGTTTCATGGGCCTCTTTTTCTGTCTCGCATTAAACACCGGCAGCCTCCGGCCCATGCCGGCGCGTCCCCTCGTTTCTGTGCGCCTTTAGCCGGGCCAACCGCGCCCGCAACGGCTGCGGGCGACCATTTTCCCCTTCGGCCTGCGGCCAAATTCCTCGCGAGACAAAATGGCCGCCCTCTCGCCGTCCTCAGCTGCGCTCCGGCCCACGCTGCCGCCGGGAGGCGGCAGTCAAGGGTGCGGTCCCGGTCTTTGGGCCCGACTTTTTTGGCCGCACCGAGGGGAACACACCGGATGAGCCGGAAGCCCGCGGCGCTAGAGACAGAGGTTAAGTCCCATGAGAAACATCGCAGAATTCGCACTCATCGGCCGCATTGGATCAATCAAGCAGGTTGGCTCCACGATGCGCGTCACCATCGCCTCCAACTATTCGCGGAAGAACAAGACCGGCGAGTGGGTCGACGATGCGCACTGGAATGAAATCACCATCTTCGACGACGGCACGAAAACCTACATCGACAAATATCTCGACAAAGGCGATCTCGTTCACGCCCGCGGCCGCATCCGGCAGGCGAGCTACGAGAAAGACGGCGAGCAGGTCTACACGGTGAACCTCATCTGCACCCAATTCGCCTGCCTCGCGAGGGCCGACGGCAAGCAGACGGCGCCGCAGGAGCGACCGGCCGGCGCGGCGGCGAACGCCGACCTCGATCAGGACATTCCCTTCTGATCAAGCGGGGGGAGGCGCAAGCCTCCCCTTGGTCCCTACTTAGCGGAGCGATTCAATGACCATTTCCTTCAACCCCTATGTCTTCGACGCCGCACGCCGCCTCTGGTTATTGCCGCAGGCCTCGCGCCAAGATCCCGACGCTTTTGAATTGAATGTCAGCAACGTCAATGGAGCCGATCTGCTGCTCGCCATGGGATTGAATCCTGACGCAGGGCAATCGCCGATGCCTGTCGACGCCTTCTCAGCCCTCGTCACAAGCGCGCTCCGGCGCCATCTCGGCCACCGATCCCCCGCGTTGGAAAACGTCGTCGACCAAGAACCCGGCAAGACGGCCATCATCCATTGCGGCCGTCGCGAAGGCTACATCGAGGAAGCCCTCGGCGCGCTCGCAGCCCTCGTCCAGCGCTCGCGGGCCGCCAAGGCGACACATTTCGGTTGGGGCAACCGCCCCACGCTATCGCAACCAGTTCGAGGCGGCAGACGCAATCCCTACATCCTTCAGGACCATCGCGACGACACCCGGAGAGCAGACGTCATCCGGCTCTATGAGGCCAGATATCAGCACGACATCGCGCGACGCGGGCCAATGGCCACCGCAACTGAAGTGCTCGCTGCCCGCTTGCGAAAAGGCGAAAGACTGATTTTAATGTGCTGGTGCGCGGGGCCGCCGATGAATAAGCCCCGGCACGGCGATCTCGTCATTAAACAGATCAGGCACCTCCTCGAATTCAAATGCGAGTGACGCCGAGATCGCAGATCTCGCGCCGAAAGGCACGCATCAAGACTTCGCCCCCGCGCCGAGAAATTTCGCCGGCCTCACGGTCGGCATCAATGCCTGCATCAGCGCACAACGCAAACCCGCAATCGGAGCCACGCACATGAAACCCGCACCCAGAACATTCGCGCGAAACGAACAGGCCCGAACGCTCCACACCCGCGCCGGAAACGCCAACGTCGCAATCCGCGTCGATACCCGCCCCAAATCCGTCGAGCCAAAAAAAGGAAAAGGCTCATATCGCCGCGCAGCTATCAGCGCTGGCAGCGCCGATGCAGAATGCCCGCCTTGAGAAGAAACGCCGCGCGACCAGATGCGACCGGTCGCGCGGCGTCAAACAGCGCCCCTTCCTGAAACAGCTCTCTCTCTGACGGCCTACTTTACCATGCTGGGACCAGCCCCGCCTCAAGGACGAACGGTCCCCCAATTTTATCGAACGCAAAGCGCGCGCAAGAGCGCGCACCATTTCTTCCTTTTTCGTTCGACAAAATCGGTTCCACCATTCGCCGCCGCCGGCGGTCGCTGCGCGATCCTTGACCCAAGCCGACCCCGCATCGTCGCGGGCCTTCGTCATCAAGACGAAGGAGAGCAAAATGAATATCACCCACGCTTCAAACGAAAAGTCGCACGGCGCCATTAGTGGCGCGTTCGACCCGCTCGCGCTGCTCGACGAAACCAGCACTATTAATTATTGGCCGGCGCGAATTGCAAAGATCGAAACCGCTCTCTCCGACGCGCGCGAATCGAGACGCTCCGCACGGATGCATCTGCTGCGGCCGGCGAACCCCGGCGGCGCCCTCGCTTCTGACGAAAGCTTTTATAATGCCGCTTGCGAACAAGTCGCCCAATGGGAACAGGCGCTCGAGGAAGCCCTCAGCACGATCCGCTGACCTCGCAGAAGGCGGGGGCGTAAGTCTCCGCGTCTTCTTATCTCTGGTCTGCGTCAGAGGCATGCACGCCGCGCGGACGACTCGATCGCCCGCGCAGGGCTCGGCGGTATTCATCGGCCGCTACGGCAGCCATTCAGCGAACCACTCTTTCAAGGCAACTGGCAGATCCTTGATCTCTCGCTGCGCGAGATGATCCAGCCTGCAGGCCGGCACAAGCTGCTGCTGATCCCCTATTTTCAACATGATCGGCGCCGCCGCACAACGCTGCAGCGCTTCTGCCGCCGGCCCGTCTTGCCATCCGCGGTATCCATACCCCAACGCCATAAGCCCTACGACGGCAGCACTCACAACCGCCGCATGACGCCAGGCCGACGTGCGGTTGTAATCCGTCTGCTTCAACACCAGCCATCGCTGGCTGCTGTCCAGCAATTTATCCGCCATCGTCTTCGCCACACGGACGATCGCCTGGTCGTATTCGTCCCGCGTCTGCTTCTGCGCGCGCGCCGCCTTCTTGGCCGCTTCCCGCGCGAGATCGAGCACCTGCTGCCCTCCGTCAAGAAGCGCTTTCAATCTGCGCAGCTCGCCCTCGCCTACTTCTCGCGTTCCTTCAAGAAGCTTGCCCAAATCGCCGATCGTCGCGATGTTCGAACGGCCCACGGCGCTAATCGCCGCCAGCAGCGCCGAAACAATCTTTCCTTCCAGCTGGTCGGCGCTGACCCCCCAATCCCGGGCGGCCTTCTCGACTGCCTGCACATGCGCCTCCAGCTCCAGCGCTGGCCCTTCCGCAACCAGCGATCTTGCCGGGCTGCTTTCCATCTCACTCCTCCTGTCGATCAGATCGCCGATCCGCGCGCGGTCACGGGGCGGCGTGTGTGTCCCGCTCAAATGATCCGGACGGCTCTGCCGGCAGCTTGGTCCCTCTTCCCAGTCTCTTGTGCTCCCCGACCGCCATCGCAGTTTCGCCCTCCGCCCGCCCACGCATCTCAGGCAACCAGAGGTGCGGAATTCTCTCGAAGAACAGTTCCGGCAGTTCACCCTCCCACCACTGGCGAACCCTCACTTTGTCGAACAGCGACAACGGCGTCCCCCCTGGCTTCGCAAGACCGTTCATCGCTTCTTCAAACATCATTCCGCGATCCGTCACCTGCGACATGCAGGTCAATCTCGGCATTGTGACGATCCGCGCTCCCTTTAGGACAGCCGCCGCAATCGCCGGCTGGTCCAAGATTTGCGCAAAAGCGACTTTGTTGGACCTGCCCGACAAAACCAGGCCGGAATTCATGACGATCAACGTCGCTTCGGGCGCCAATAACTCGTCCTCGGCGAATCGCTCGAGGTAATCGAGATCCGCCAGTTCCGGCCCGATCACATGCACCAAAACAACGCGCACGCCTTCGCTCTCCAGCGTCGCGACAATCGGCACATCCTGAACGAGACGCGCCAGAGGCGTGTCGCCGCCTCCGATGTCAAGCATCGCGTCAAACCGTTTCGTTACGAGCTCAAGAAATCTTTCCTCGAGCCATGCTTTAATGTCTTCCGGATCCAGCGACTGCGGCTGTCGCGCGTCTTCGTGAAAAATCGACATGTTGTATGTCGTATTCATTTTATCCGCGTCCCAGATCTGAAACTCCGCTCCCTGCGCGCGCAGAAATTGCGCCGTCGTATTTAGAAACGACGTCTTCCCCACGCGCTGACGCCCAACAACGATCATCAAGATCGGCAGGCGCTCGGCACTCGAATATTTCCGTTCCATCGCGTTAAATCCTCTTGTTTTGTTTCGGGGTATTATGTTTGTCGGTTCGCGCGAACTGCGCCCTCACGCCCAGCAACTGAGTTTTGAGATTGCTGCGCTCTTCATCCGTTAAACCTTCCGCTTCCCATGGCTCTATTTTGCGATTTCTCGCCTCCGCCGGAATTAACGCCCTCGACGACGACCCCGCCGCGGGGCTTCGCACTGACGATTGCTCCGCCAGCGCCGGCCCATAAGTCCCGCTCCATTGCGACGGCATGTTGCGCCGCGGATTGGCCACCCGCCTCGCGTCGCGCTCTGCTTCCTTCGCCGCGCGACGCTCATCGATCCGCGCCCTTTCTTTTCGGACGCGCTCCCACGTTAGCTTCGCCGTCTTGGGCCGCGCCGGCTTTCCGGTCCTGTCAGTAAGCCCCATTTCCGCAAACTTCGGACACAGCTCAGTCCACATAAGCCGCCGCCCATCAGCCACCTCCAAAACCCAGTCATGGTTTTCTAAAAGCCACCAAAACAACGACGACCTGTCACCGGACCGAGCAAGGTGTTCCCGTATCGCCTCACGCCACTTGTTTTGCGTACTCATGACTTCGATCCCTAACCGCTCGCCTTGCGAACGCGAAACACGCTGCCCCACTCCAATCGACCAAGCCCTTTCGGTAAATCATTCGGCGCCAGCGACCCTCAAGGAGCGTGGCGCGAATGCCAAAGCAAATCGACGAGGGGATCCGATAAAATGCTCTGGCGGGGCGTCAGATCCTTTCCGCCGAACACACCCTGGCAACGCCACCCGCTTCCAACGACCTCAGCTCCGCCTCTGGCCGACTACAGATCAGCATCCGACTAGCCTCAGGCCAGCCTCGGCAGCGCCTCGGCAGAAATTGAAAAAAGTGGCTACATGGACCAATGCACCGTTAGTGCGGGGCCGCTCGCTGCGCTTGCCGCCCCTTGCGCCTCCGGTGCGCGCGCTTCGCGCGCAAACAGACAACAACATGCGCAACAGGAAAGCCGCCGCGGCGGCGGCTACCGACGCGCATCGGCGCCGACCCGCGGCGGGCGGCAAAGCTGTTTTGCGTTCGCGCCAGCGTGCGCCAGCCTCGTCAAATCAGCGACCGGCAGGACGCGGCAGCGGCCCGGCGGGGCTTCGCCCAACACCCGCGCATCGCGCCGTGATCGCTGACTAACCGATTGAACTTAGGAAAAAAGGAACATTCAGATGGACGACCAGAATGCCCAGGCGACCGCCGCTGAAACGGACAGCCTGCCCGTCGAATTCAAGTTCGAGGGCCACGTCGTGCGGACGGTCTCGAAAGACGATGAGACCCGGTTCGTGGCTGCCGATGTCTGCGAGGTGCTCGAGCTCACGGACACGGGAAGACCGTCGAGCGACTCGACGACGATGAAAAGGGTACGAACACTATTCGTACCCTTGGCGGCCCCCAAAACCTTTTGACCGTCAACGAGTCGGGTCTCTACAACCTCATTTTCACGAGCCGCAAGCCCGAGGCGCGCAGGTTTCGCAAATGGGTCACGAACGAGGTTCTTCCCTCAATCCGCAAGACCGGGTGATACGAAATCGGCCACCAGGCCGCCATCGAGCACGCACAACGCCGTTTCCAGGACATCTATTCCGGCGACTTCGTAGACCCCGACGCTCTGCTTCAGATTCTGTTCGGGGCGAGGATTCCTTTCTCGGGCCACGAGAAATTCCGCTTTCTCGCAGGCCCCGCGTGCGAAGCCCTCGGTCTGCGCGACCCCGGCGCCGCCCTTGACCTCATCCCGGACTCGGAACAGGGAACCGTCACGATTTACACGCCGCATGGCCCGGAGCACCAACCCGCCATCACCGAAGCCGCGATGTACTACCTCGCCTTCACGCCAAGAAACCGTCCCCGCGTCGTCGACTGCGCCCGCGACGGCCGTCGCGCCGGCTTCGGGAGACCGTTCGAAGGCGACGATCATATCGACAGTTTGAATCTTCGCCTTTTGGCCATGCTGACCACAAAACTCGACTTTCACTGGTCCTATTTTCGACCCCGGCATCCAGCGCTCGACGACGCCGGCCCTCTTCTGCAGGACTTCGAGTCGGCGCTGCAGGCCGCGGCGATTCTCGCCGCGCAATATGTTGACCTCGGCTTCGATCCGGCAAACCGCACGATATGATCGCCGCGCCGCGCAAGAGGGCGCCAGCCTGACCCGGCAAGGCGCTCCACCCCCGCCAAACTGATTTCCCGTTCGCGCGGCGCGCCCGCACGCTCCGATCCGATGGACAAAAACGTCCACGGATATGGAGAACAAGATGCAAGCCGACGCCCGCGCCCTCGCCGCAATCACCGACGCCCTGGACAGGATTTCCCAAAAACTCGACGTCATGGGTCGGGCCCAGGACGCCCTGCTCGTCAATGGACACTCGCTGCAGGACCAGCAGCAGACGATGATGGGGCTCCTGACCCGGCTCGTCGAGCTGGTCACGCCTCAGGAGGCCGAACACGAGGGACCGACGCTGTCCGACCTCCTCGCGCGAATGATCGCGCAGCAGGGCGCGCTGTACGACCTCATGCTGCAAACGCTCGAGGCCATCACGCACCCTGAGCAGCGCCAGCCCGAGGCGTCGCCGAGCAGCGCGCAGTGATGAATTTCAGGAAAGTCGCGGCCGATTCGGACGGCGCGGAAATCCGCCGCTACCTGACCCAGGGCGCGCCGCAGCAGGAGCCGGTCAGCGCGATCGACCGCGCCGGCCGGCAGCTGGAGACCGGCGAGCGCCTCACCGAGTATTACACGGGGCGCGACGAACGCGCGAGCTGGCGGCCCGACATGCCGGCCGCCGTCGCCGCAGCGCTCGGGATCAAGGATCATCGACAGGCGGCGCGCGACGACGAGCTCGATCCTCTGTTCGAGGCGAGGCGGGCCGACAACGGCGCGGCCTGGTCCGAGCACCAGCGCAAAAACAGCGGCTTCGACTTTGTGTTTTCGCCCCATAAATCCGTGTCGCTAGCGGCCGAATTCGCGTCGACGCCATCAGAGGCCGCGGCCATCCGCAAGGCCGTCATGTCCGCCAATGACGACGCCCTGCGCTATCTCGCCCACGATCTCGCCTGGGCGCGCAAAGGCCATGCTGGCGAAAAAGGTTCCGAACACGGAGAAATCGGCTGGGTCACCTTCGCCCATGACGCCGCGCGGCCGACCCTCGCCGTCCAGAACGGCCCGGATGGGGCCACCTATCTGATCGAGGCCCCGATCGCCGGCGACCCGCATTATCATCTGCATAATTTCGTGCCGAACCTCGTCGTCACCAAAGACGGCCGGATTGGCTCCATCGACGCGCGCGCCCTGACGCCGGCCAAAGTCCATGAATATGGCGCCTTCTTCCAGGCGAAGCTCGCCGACCAGCTGCGCGAGCTCGGCATCCGCACCGGCTACGACGCGGAGGAACAGGCCGTCATCGTCGCCGCGATACCCGACGCGGCGGTCTCCCTGTTCAGCAAGCGAGACCGGCAGGTCATCGGCGACGCCCGGAAATTCGCCCGCGAGAACGGCATCGAATGGGACGAACTCAGCGTCGAGCGGAAACGGCGGCTGCTGCACGAGGCCAGCGCCGACGGACGCCTCGGCAAGACGAAGGAGGACGCCCACGAGGTTTGGCGCCAGCAGGCGGCCGATCTCGGCTGGACCCACGACACCGTCCTCAACGAAACCCAGCATCCGGCCCTGACGGCCGAACAGCGCCACGATATCGCCTATAGGTACGCCGCGGCGTCCATTTCGCGGGAGTTCCAGACGGCGGCCGTCATCGACCACGACAAGCTCCGCGTCCACGCTGCGCGCGGGCTCATCGCCGCCGGCGTCCATGGCGGCCGCGACGACGTCGACCGCGTCGTCGAAATCATCGAGGACCGAGGCATCACGCATAACGGCGTCCCCGTCGCCCTCATCAAGGGCCTCCTCGACGACAAGATGCGCGTCACCCATACCGAACAGATCCGCATCGAACAGAGCCTCTCCGAAGCAGCCCGGCGGGCGGCTCTCGACCGGTCCAGAATCCTTTCGGAGCAAGAGATCCGGCGCGGCATCGCCTCCATTGAAGTGGCCGACCCCAGCGGCCGCTTCAGCGAAGAACAGACGGCGGCGATTTACGCGCTCGGGAGCGGTGGCAAGCTCTCACTGCTCACCGGCGTCGCCGGCGCCGGCAAGACCACGCTGCTGCGGCCGCTCACCCGCGCCTGGAAGGAGGCGGGCAATGCGTTGACCGGAATGGCCACGGCCTGGCGGCAGGCCGATGCGCTGAAAGACGCCGGGATCGAGGACACCTGGGCCCTGCAACCCCTCCTGGACGCAATCAACAAGGGGGAATTCCAGCCGAACGCCAGCACCGTTCTCATTATCGACGAAGTCAGCCAGATCGCGCCCCGGCCGATGCTGCGGCTTCTGAAACTGCAGGCCGAGACCGGGATGACGATCAAAATGCTGGGCGACCGGGAGCAGGTTCAGTCCATCGAGGCCGGCGACACGATCGAACTCTTGCGCCGGGTCTTGCCGAAATCGGCGCTGCCCGAAGTTTTGACCGCCATGCGCCAGAAAAGCGCGCGCGACCAGAAAATCGCCTCGCTCTTCCGCGACGGCGACACCGAGACCGCCTTAGAGATGAAGCGCGAAGATGGCACCGCGCATCTCATTGAGGGCGATTACGACCAGGTGGTCAAGAAAATCGCCGATCTCTACATCGAGCGCACCGACGCCCTCCGCGCCGTCGACAATCGGTCCGGCGTCACCATCACGACACTGACCAACGCGGAAGCCGGCGACATCAGCCAGGCCATCCGCGAGCAGCTGATCGCGCGAGGCCAGCTCGGCTCCGACCAGACGGCCCACAAGGCGGTCTATTATCGCGGCGACAAACCCGAGTTTTTCAATTTGCCGATTGCGACCGGCGACAAACTCCGCCTCTACCGCAAGACGATGGCGGACATCGACGGCGCGCGCCGCGCGATCGGCAGTAATGGCGACATCGTCGAAGTCATGGGCAAAACAGACTCGGGGCTGATCCTGCGCAATGAGCGAGGCCAGGCCGCCGAAGTCGATTGGAGGCGGCTTACCGACAAGGACACGGGACGACTCCTGCTTGGATTCGGCCGTGCCTTCACTATCGACGCCGCCCAGGGCATGAGCACGAGGGGCGAGCACATCAACGCGCTGCCGCATGGCACGGGGAACGCCAACGCCTTCAAGATGTACACCGCCGAAAGCCGCGCGACCGGCCAGACCCATACGATGATCTCCAGGGCGGCCGTGCTTGGCGCCGTCCGCAGGACCATGGCGCTTGGCGACGCGACGCCCATTACCGACGAGGACCTCTGGGACAGAATCGCCAAGGATACTTCAGAAAAACCCTACAAGGCTCTCGGCATCGATCTGGCCGCCAAGGCGCGGGGGCGACAGGAGGACGGCGTCAGTGCGGGCATCGGTTCTCATCACAGGCTCGAAACGGCCGCGCTATCAACGACAGACATCGGCCGCAAAATCCGCGCAGCGTTCGACGCCGGCGCCGCCCGCGATGCGTTCGTCCGCCGGCGCGAGGACCTCGAGGATCTGTTCAAGCGCGCCACAGAGGCCTTGAAACAGGCCGCGCAGCTCGCAAGGGACCATCTGGCGGGGCGCCGCGCCGACGCCCCGGACAGCCACCCGAGGGCCGGCCCCGCCGCCGCCGCGACGCCGACCCCGCAGCGATCGCCGCCGTCGCCCGGAATGTGATGGCCTGAACGACGGGCGACTTTCATGCGGATCACGAGTCGGCACTCCCAACAGCTTGAAATGCCGCAGCTTACAAGTGATTTTGAATGCCGCCTAACGACCCAAAGACCCAAAAGCAGAAATTGCGCTCAAGACTCCCGATGACGAGACTTGAAACAACCCAGACATTGGGATCGGTCCCCCTAAAGTCCGTGAAGGGAGGAAAGTGGACGCCCCAGGCTGTCTCCATCCACCGAAAGTGACCCTTGTCGGACACATTCCAGGATCTTAGCGCTGAACTGGCGAACCATAGAATGGCATCACAATGCGGTTCCTCTTGCAACCAGAGCGAACCGGGCGCCATTTAGAGCGTATGAGTGCTCCATCAAATTGGCCCCGTAATCGGCTTTTGCTTGCCCTGCCATCCTCCAATCTCAAGCAGCTTATGCCGGAGCTTGAACACATTCGCTGCCAACGCGGACAGGTCCTAATGGACGCTGATAGTTCGCTCGACTACGTATTCTTCCCCGACAGCGGTGTCGTCTCGGCGGTGGCCGTATATTCGGACGGCAGTATCATTGAGATGGCAACGATCGGCAGGGAGGGTTGCACGGCTGTGCAAGCCATCTTCGGCGCCAAGATTTCCTCCGTCCGGCTTCTCGTCCAGATCCCGGGGGACGCAGCAAAGATGTCGCGCGCGGCGTTCACACGGGCCATGGGGTCGATGCCGTCCTTCCGAAATCTCATGTACGCTTACGTCCAAGCCTTTCTCGAGCAGGTCCTGGTGTCAGTGGCGTGCAACGGTGCGCACAGCCTCAAGCAGCGGCTAGCGCGTTGGCTGCTCATGATGCGTGACCGCGGTGACGATGACACAATGCAGATCACTCAGAACCTGCTCGCCGAAATGCTGGGTGTCCAGAGGCCAACCATCACGAATGCTGCCCGGGAGTTGGAACGTGCCGGTTTGATTGCGCGCGGTCGACGGCAAGTCACGATACTTGATCGGCAGGGCCTCGTGGAGGCATCTTGTGAATGTTATCAGTTAGTCCGGTCGCGCGTCACTTTTCACCTTCCCAAAACATACGCGTAAAAAGCGAGCCACGGTAATGTACATTACCGACAATACCCCCCTCAACGAGCTAACAATCAAGACTGGTGGGAGGCTGACGTAAGCTCTCTAGCAAGATCGTGTTCTTGCTTTCGAGGATCAGTCGCGCCATTAGAAGGTGTGCAGGAGCCGCTGAGATGCACGACGTCGACCCTCTGGATATCGTGGAGACGATCCGCGAAGGCGTCCTTGTGCTCGAGCCCGATCTGACCGTCAGCTTTGCGAACCGTTCCTTCTGCCACACATTCGCAGTCGCGCCAGAGCATACAGTCGGGCGGAAGCTCTATGAGATCGGCAACGGACAGTGGGACATTCCCATGCTCCGCACCTCGCTCGAGACCATCAATTCTGGTCGAAAAACCATCGAGGCCTTTGAAGTCGAGAATTTCTTCCCGTCGATCGGCCGGCGCATAATGGCGTTCAACGCGCGCAAGGTTTACCAGCCTGGCAACAAGATACAACAGATCCTCCTGACGATCGAAGACGTCACCGAGCGCGCGAGACTTGAGCGCGAGCACGCGGCCGCGCACGAGCGTATCGGCATGCTGCTGCAGGAGCTGACGCACCGGGTCAAGAACAGCCTGCAGTTTATCGCTTCAATGGTCATGCTTGAAGCGCGGAGCAACAACAGCGGCGAGGCCAAAGCGGCGCTTGAGAGGGTCTCGCATCGCATCACAGCCCTCGGGCAGCTCTATGCAAAGTTAAGCAAGGCCGATACTGTTGAGGCTGTCGATGCGGCGACCTATCTGGATGAGTTATGCGGCGACCTGATCGCATCAGTACATAAGGAAGGCGCCACGTCCATCGTGCTAAAGACCGACATTGAGAGCGAGCTCCTGCCGACCGATCAAGCAATTCCGATCGGGCTCATTGTGAACGAGCTCGTCACGAATGCCGTCAAATATGGTTTTCCGGACGAGGCAAGCGGCACAGTCATGGTGACGCTAAAGCGGGTGCCCGGGGCGCTTCGCCTGACGGTCGCCGACGACGGCCAAGGGCTCGATCCTCGACGGGCCGATACCGGGCTCGGCCGCAGGCTGGTCGACGGCTTCGCCCTACAGCTCGGCGGCCAGGTCGAGCGGAAGAGCGACAGTCAGGGAACCACCGTGCACCTAATCTTGCCGTCGCGTGAAAGCTCGTAGGGATCTGAGCGCGCGAGGGGTATGAGCCCGGTGCGGTCTCTGCGCTACCGTCTGCTAATGTTGGCGCAACTGAGATGAAGCGTCCGGGTCTAGAATTGAAACGAAGCGGACATTGACGGAGGCCGACCTGAAAATAACAGAAGATTCGTGAACTGACATTTGCTCATCATTTCTGCACGCTAAAAGTGGCTGATATAATTGGGGCGACCTTGGCCGTCGATCCGGGGCGGGCGGAACTTTGCCCGTCATGCAACGTTGCTGATACTAGGTGGGCACTTAGAATCTGAACCCCTCAAGGAGATGCAGATGCGTCGATTGACAACCATTGCGGCTGCTGTCGCATTCACGGCTGGCTGCGGCGAGGTAGGCGGGGGCGCGCAGGCTGGACCCATGCCGAACGCCGTCGTAGGCGCGGCGGCGCGTGCGGCTCTTCCGTTGGAAAAGGTTCAGTTTTTCTGGGGTGGCCGCAGCTACTGTTGGTATGAAGACGCCTGGAATGGACCAGGCTGGTATTGGTGCGGCTATCCGTGGCGCCAAGGCTACGGCTGGGGCGGCGGATATGGCTGGCACGGCTGGCATGGCGGCGGCGGCCACGGCGGCGGGTATGGCGGCGGCGGGTATGGCGGTGGCGGGCATGGCGGCGGATACGGCGGTGGCGGCCACGGCGGTGGCGGCGGCGCGGCGGGCGCGGCGATCGGCGGCGGATATGGCGGTGGCGGCCATGGCGGTGGTGGCCACGGCGGTGGCGGCGGCGGCGGCCATGGCG
>Ga0181523_10001917_pt1 | contig 21120 bp, 17 predicted proteins | sample PEATcosm2014_Bin_43_FD_119752 | JGI IMG/M metagenome (GOLD analysis project Ga0181523, IMG submission 119752) | Peatland microbial communities from MTU Mesocosm Facility, Houghton, MI, USA - PEATcosm2014_Bin05_30_metaG | ecosystem: Environmental > Terrestrial > Soil > Wetlands > Peat | place... | reverse complement strand
CGAAGCGGAGTTGGCGCCTCTTTGCCTGCGCGAAAACATCGGCGTGATTCCTTACTTTTCGCTGGCCAGCGGATTTCTTGCGGGCAAGTACCGTTCCGAAGCGGATTTGGCCAAGAGCGCGAGAGGAGCCTTCGTGAAGAAATATCTGAACGAGCGCGGTTTCGGAATCCTCGGCGCACTCGACCAAGTGGCGAAAACTCACGGGTCGACGCCAACCCGAGTCGCCCTCGCCTGGCTGCTGGCGCAGCCGAGCGTTACGGCTCCGATTGCCAGCGTGACAAATCTCCATCAGCTCCATGAGTTGCTCGGCGCCGCCGATCTGAAGCTAGATCCCGAATCGCTGGAGAAACTCAACCAGGCCAGCGCATATGCCGCAGGCGCGGGCAGTGCCAACTGACCTCGATTCGAAATGTTGCTGATGTTTGGGCCACCTTGTTCGGAAACCCAGGCAAAGGCATCTATAGCCATCGAATCGTAGGCGGCGCATCCTGAAATTCAATTATGAATTCGGAAAGCCTATTGGTTGGTTCAGTTGGTGGCTGAGGCAAAGCGACTTCGTGCTAGCAGGTGGGGTCTGCCCTCTCCATCCGCGGATACAAAAGACGTGTGCTGGATGTGGTAGCAGGTATGGCAGTCTAAGAGAGCGCCCCGATCAGCTTTCCAATCTGCGCTCCCGCTCTATTCCACTGTTCAAATAACGCGCCGGCGTCGTCCCAAGGTGTTTGCGGAACATCGATATAAACGCACTTGTGCTGCTGTATCCGGCCTCCAGCGCAGCTGTAGTCACTTTTTCCCCTGACGCAAGGACCTGCATGGCATGAAGGAGGCGTAGTTGCTGTCGCCACTTTCCGAAAGTCATTCTTGTTTCCTCGAGGAAGAGACGCTGAATCGTCCTCTTGCTTGCTCCGCAGTCCTTACAAAGTTTTCCCAATGTTTTTTGGTCCGCGGCATTTGCGAACGCTGCTTTTGCTACTCTCAACGCTCGTGCATCAGAGGGTTGCGGCAACTGGAGCGGGATCGATTCGACTGCCTTCAATTGATCGACAATGATTTCGATAATCCGTCTCTCCCGCGAAACTCTCTTGTTCAACTTTGCATATTTGCATGCATGAAGAATTAGCTCCTTCAACAGTGGAGAGACATTCATCACAAGACATTCTCCAGGCAGCGTGCGGCAAGGGCCCGGCAGAAAGTAGAGCGTTCTCATCGAAACATGGCCCGACATGGCTACCGAGTGCGGTGTTTCCGCGGGAATCCACACCGCGCGCAGAGGCGGCACAACCCATACGCCCAGCTTCGTGCGCACCGTCATCACGCCTTTGGAAGCAAATAGCAGTTGATCCTCTGGGTGCGTGTGTTCTGCGATTACGTGGCCATTCACAAGATCGGAGGACACACTTGCAACCTGGGCGAGCTGCCGCCCGTTCTTTCCGAAGAGGAGGCTGTGGCACTTTTGCGACATTCCTTGTCACGATAGCGAGAGAAAATCCGATAGACAAGTGGTATTCGTGTGGCTTCGAAAGCCCTCGAGGAGGCACTCATGCTCGCTTCAGCAAAGTTAGTTGGCTTTGTTCCCACAAAAGACTATGAACAGGCGCGCGCCTTCTACGAAGGCAAGCTTGGTTTTCAGTTTGTAAGCCTTGATCAATATGCTTTGGTATTGAGCGTGGGTGGACACAAGATTAGGATTGCCAAGGTTCCCAACTTCACTCCCTTGCAAGGCACTATCCTCGGCTGGGAAGTAAAAGAGATCGAAACGGTCGTCACTTGGCTCAGGGATCGCGGCGTTACCCTGGAAAAGTATCCCTTCGTGCAAGACCGTGAACTCGGAATTTGGACAACACCCTCAGGTGACAAGGTCGCATGGTTCAAAGATCCGGATAGCAATATCCTTTCCATAAGCCAGCATCAGTAGTGGCAGGAACTACCTTCGACTAAACCTCGCTTTCCCCAACGGGACTTCTTGCCCGGAATAGTTTCCGGATGGCGTGACTCGGGATGAATTTAGCCAAGAGGTGCTGCGAAGGGATTCCGAAAGTTAAAGCCCCCTTGGAATAGCTGCCGTGCAATCATAGTGGCGTGGAATCAAATCTATGACTGCGTTCCAGTTTCTCAGAAGGCATCCCCTGCCAATGCAGGCGTATTTCGAGCACGTCTTGGTCCTTACATACGCCTTCCCCGGCACGATTTTGCGACCACTGCTGCCGCCAGGCTTGGTTCTAGACACTTATGAAAACTATGGTTTTTTGGCAATAGCCATGGTGCAGACGAGGAACATGCGACCGAGGTTCATACCAAGGATAATCGGCAGAGATTTCTTTTTGACAGGCTACAGAATCTTTACGCGTTTCCGAACCCGATCAGGAAAGCTACTCCGGGGCTTACGAATCCTGCGCAGCGACACAGACAGCGATTTAATGGTACGGTTGGGCAATCGACTCACCCACTACGCATATCGAAAAGCAGATGTGGACTATTGCCGGAACAATCGCCTGCTGGAGATCAAGATTCACACGCCCAATGCGGAAGCGGACTTGCATGTGCGGGCGCATTTAGCCGACGAACCCGCCCCTCTGCCACAAGATTCCCCGTTCTCGAGCCTGCAGGTGGCCCGCAAATTCGCGGGGCCTTTGCCCTTCACCTTCGACTATGAAGAGGAAACTAGGTCCATCGTCCGCATCGAAGGTGTGCGAAAGGCTTGGGATCCGAAGACGATCCGTGCGGAGGTGCTGCAAAATACATTTATCGAAAAGGAACCATTCACCAGCGCGCATCCCATTTTGGCCAGTGCTTTTCATCTGGCAAACGTCTCGTACTGGTGGAAACGCGGAGTGCGCGAGGCTGTGACCGCCTAGCCTAACAAGATGGCCGCCGCGAACAACCAACCTGGCAGCTTTAGCGGTGCGTGGCAGATCTTTTTGTACAACTGGCACTTCTACGCCGCGGCGTTGGTCCTTGATTTGGTCGCAGTGGTATTCCTGGTGCGATTCTCTCCTCCGGCAGCGGTTCGTCTTGTGGTCACGCTAGGTTCCGCCATTGCTTCGTTTTGGGCGGTCTCCTCCTTGCTGGTGTCCTATTACATTTACGATCGTTCGCGTTTGTACCAATGGAATTGGTTGGCGACAGTGGTGAAGGGAAAGCCGGTCAGTTGGGCTAATATCCATGCCGGCCTGGATCAGACCAGCGAAGCGCTGATTCGACAGTTCCCGGCCGAGAGATTCAGGATTCTGGACATCTACGTCCCCTCGGAAATGAGCGAGCCGTCCATTGAACGTGCCCGCCACCACGGCAAAAAAGCCGCTGCGTCCGAAAAAGCGGATCCGCAGGCTCTGCCCTTAAAAGACTGTGAATGTGACACCGTTTTCCTGATTTTTGTCGCTCACGAATTGCGCAGGCAAGAGGCGAGGCTGCAGTTTTTCCGCGAGGTGGGTCGCGCCCTGAAACCAGGTGGCTGCGTCGTGCTGGTTGAACACCTGCGAGACTGGAAAAACTTTCTGGTGTATGGACCGGGAGCCTTGCATTTCTTTTCGCGACGGGAGTGGCTTACCGTGGGAAGTCACGCCGGTTTCAAGGTGGTCGATGAGCTTCGCGTCACACCTTTCGTCGGGTGCTTTGTTTTGATGAAAAAAACTAGCAGTTAAACTTGACCCGTCGGGAAGCCCATCATGCGGCTGAATGTCATCGAAAAGATGTTGCTCAACAACCCCGCTCGCCGGATGGTGCAGAGGTTCGTTGAGGCCCCGCTCCTGCTTCGCATGGCAGGTCGTCTGGACGGTAAGCGAACACTTGAGATTGGCTGTGGCCAAGGCTTCGGAATGGAAATCATTCTCGGGCGGTTCGGCGCGGCCAAGGTGTCTGGTATCGATCTGGACCCTCAAATGGTCGCGCGAGCGCAAAAGCGGATTTTGCTCCATGCGGGTCGGGCGGAAGTCTCTGTCGGAGACGTAACCGCTATTCTAGCGCCCGACCAGAGTTTCGATGCCGTGTTCGACTTCGGCGTCATCCACCATGTGCCTGCCTGGGAGGACGCGATTCGCGAGATTCGACGAGTGTTGAAGCCCGGCGGCATTTTCGTTTTTGAGGAAGTCTCCAAACAAGCGCTCGATAGATGGGTCTACCGAGCGTTGCTCAAACATCCTAAGGAAAACCGCTTCACGGCGGAAAATTTCGTCGCTGCACTGGAGCACTGTGGAATGCCGGTAGGCGACAAGCTGGTCAGTTTCTTTTTTGGCGACTTCTTTGCCGGCGTAGGTCAGCGGACAACTTAGGCCGGGCAACTCCGGAAACAGCATTCTGGAAAATCAAAAAGGCCACAGCCAGCAGGAGGGCCTCCAGCTCCCGTATTCTCGAAATCGCCCAAGTGCCCGTCACGGGCCAGTAACGGCGTTCGAGAAGAGCACTGACGATGTCCTCGAACGAGACTTCGGGCTGGCCTCTTCGGGTTCACATCGACGAGTAGCGCGTTTTATTATTGAGTCCACCAGCCGGTCGAACGTCGGCCATCTCCCATGATCTCCGGCAATAACTCAGATTACTTCCAGACTTCTGTAATAAGCGCCGCGTTCGCATCGCCCGAATTCAGTGGAGGCAAACTAAAGTTATCCTCAATCGTTTTTAACACGCTGTAGTGATTGTATTCTTTCTCTATCGCCTGGTTTTTGACCATATCTCCGAGGAAGATGGTGTAGATCCGATCGTCCTTCTTATCCCCCTCGGATTCGTCAAACGTTACTATCACTAAAGTCCCATTCATCTCTTTCTGATCCCAGGGAATCCATGTCCGGAAGAAAGTCTCCAGCCATCGCGACGCCTTTTGCAATCCCTTTCTAGGGTCAAAGAAGGGATCGTGTCCATTGTCATCGAGATTGGGCGTATAGAACATATATCGAGGCAGGGGAAATGCCTTGGGGTCTTTTCTGAACATTTCGATTGCCGTCACGAAAGCATTATGCGGATCTTTCGTGTCGACCGAAACTACGTTGTGATAACTTTCCCTTTGAATTTTCTCAAAACTCAAGAACGGGACATGTTTGCGAGCATATTTTCCTTCCCCGGCTCCAAGGTAAGGTTTTACGTCGGTGGGATAGTCTTCCGCATAATTCTTCCAATCGAGGAAATTGGCAATCGTTCTGTGCTGAGGGTCGTCGGGGAAGTTAGTTTGGCGGTCACTGCGAATGCCAAAAGATGTGCCGGCAATCATTGCAAGGTAATTCGGGTAGGAGGGATGATAGAGATTTTTGAAATTGGTGAAACTGGCTCCCTTGGTCGCCAGTTTCTCTAAGAACTCATTGCTCATCGCTGAAGAGTAGTTTTGGTTTTCCAAGACGATAATCAGTACACGCTCAAAATGCTTACCGGGAGCCAAGACCGTGGTCCTGCCGTCTTCAGTTTGTAGGCCGCGGCAGGTGAAGACAGCTCCGCAGGCGACGAGGACTACTGATACCCATGTTTTCGTAAATCCGGAGAATCGCTTACCTTTCATTTAAAGGCCCTCGCTCAGATCGGGTAACTGTTTCTGATAGCTTATACTAAGCAACTGGCAAAGAAGCTCACTGCGCGAGAATGAACAGTCACCCTTTTCCTGAAGCATTCGGGAACTGGACGCCTCTTGGTACCTTTATTTTGCAGGGCTTGTGAATGGCACTGGATTCGCACTCTTACTCGCAACAACCCCCAACAAGACTCCGTCGGTGGCACAAGCAAAGGCCACCGACGGTGCACCCTCCTGAGGAAGTCAGGCTCAAGCGTTCGGCGGTGCAACCAACTTCGATTGAGCCTACTGAAAATGCAAAGCGAGAAACGCACGCCAAATTGCGTTTCCCGCTTGCGGCCGGGCAGAGAACTAGTCGATGGGAGACCAATTGTCGTCCGGATTGTATTCCTGAATGGAGGCCGCATTCTTGGCCGTTTCTGGGCCCAAGTTGCGCTCGTAGATAATGTCTTCCCGGCCGATCATAAAGCTCATGATTCCGGTTTCGCCATACTTCACGGGAGTGGCGAGGATGGCAAAGCCGCCGGTCAGCTTTCCGTTCACGATGTAGCTCTGCGCGCCACTCGTTGCATCATCGCCCTGAACAGTAAGGATGTGCAGTGTGTACCCATCGATGACGAAGGGCTGGTCTGGTGACAGCGACGTGAGGGATGACTTTGGAAATTCCTCGAGTTGCGCCAGCGGACTGGTCCCTAGCGAATCCGAGGCGGGCCAATACAAGCCGTCCCGCTTGCCTGGCGTGCTGATGATTCGCTGTGCATATTCGCCAGAGTTGGTGTTGCTGGAGTAAAACTGCTCCGCCTTGGCGAGTGCGGCCAGCGCGTCTATGGTCAGCAGTTCGTTCCTGCCGATTTCGCGAGCGCGGATTTCCTGGGCACCCGCGACGGCATCGAAGTACCAGCTGCCCGAAACGTTCTTTGCCAGCGGCACCGGGAAGGCGAAATTGTCCGCGCCGATGTACAGAACGCGGCTCCCATCCGACATATCCACCCAACGGTTCATCTGCTGGTATTTGGAGAAGAACTGCTGCATAGCGACCTTGTCGGATTCGTTGTCCCCCGAAGTGATGAGGGCTTTCGCTTCCCCGCCCAGCACCTTTGTCAATGCCGTCTCATCCGTGTTCTTCGTCGCCTGAGCTAGCGCGGTGGCCGCGTCCGCAGGCGATTGGAACGTCATCTGACGCGCTGCTTCGGCCGCGAAGGCCAGCTTGCCTGTGTCCACTGCTCGAACCGCACAGCCGAGGCCGGCGAGAGCAAGAATTCCGGCGAGTGTCCATCCTCTCCATTTGCTTTTCGTTTTGTTCTGATTCGTGTTCATTTTCAATCTCCTTGAGTTTTTCTAATCTGCCTTTCCATTAGTTTTTCGTCGCTCGATTCGGACCCTTAGCGACCGCGCCCGCCGCCGGAAGAATGATGTTGAACAGGTGCGTGCTGCCTGACCTGGTGTTGTTGAGGACGCCGCCCGGCCATGCTGGCACGGCCGCGTGTGCTCTCCGCACGGTTGGTTCTGCCGTCGCCGCTCATGCGCGAACTGCCCAGATTCGAGCGATCATCGTTTCTGGCTTGAAGATTGCGGTCGTCGTTGTGGTAGCCGCCTGCGGGTGCGACGCCAGGGCCGTTCATCCCCGCGTTAGGATTCTGGACCCCGTTGTTTCCACCAATCTGGCCATGGTTTCCGTTGTTTCCACCGTTGGGCACCTGCTGCCCGGCATTTTTGTCCTGGTGCCAGCCGCCGTCAGGCCCGAAATATCCATTCGGGTGATAGGCGCCGTTCGAGCCATAGTGCGTGTCTTCTCCAGGCTTGTAGTTACCATCTGGGTGGAAGGTGCCGTTGTTGCCATACCAATCATGATTTTGTGATCCGACCGCTCCGCCGTTGGGACCGACACCTGCATGCTCCACACCGCCGTTGCCGCCGATCAGGCCGTGATTGCCGTTGTTGTTGCCGCCATTGGGCATGTTCGCCGGACCCGTTCCGGGCACATCGTGGTGATAGGCTCCGTTCGGACCATAGTAACCATTGGGGTGATAACCGCCATTCGGTCCGTAGTGCGTCTCCTCACCCGGACGGTAGCCATTCGGGTTGGTCGTCGGGTTATACGGACGGCTGTTGGAGCCAGGACCCCAGGGGTGATAGCCGTTGTAGTTGGTGGTGTGCCAGGTGTTGTTCGTGATGTAGGTATTGTGGTTGAAGATGATTGTGTTGCCACCGCCACCTCCGCCCCAGCCTCCCCAGTTGCAAGCCCAGGCATGGAAGCCCCAGCCGAAGCCGCCGCCCACTGCCCAGCCTCCTCCGCCGAAGGTAACGCCGACGCCGAAGCCCAGCACCGGTGCGGCAAAAACCACGGGAGGCGTGTACATCGGCACCACAATGGGTGCGCCGTAAACAATGGCTGGGTTGTACTGCGGCACATAAACCACCTGCGGATTCGCCGGTTGAATCACAATTGCGCTGGGCGAGGGCGTCGTGACGGTAATCTGCGAATTAGATTGCAGCGTGCCCGCCGCCTGCGCCTTCGCGCGCATCACTTGCACCGCTGCCATCACATCCGACTGCTGGAAGTGAAACGCCTGGCCGAGGTTGGAGGTCCAGGAGAGGTTGTTGGCTAGATTCGCAAGTACGCTAGGGAATTGCGTCAGCGCCTTAACGCTGGGATCCCAATCCTGCTGGTCCACGGATTGCTCGAGGCTTTGCCCGGTCAAGTTTGTATTCTGGCTCATCCATTGATTTGCTGCGGTCACTTCGTCCGGCACGGTGGCCGCCGCAAGAACTTGCGCGACAAGAGCGTCCGGGTAGAGCGCGATTGGCGCTACGAGGCTATCGAGTTGCTCCGACGAGAGGGGCGCCGGTGACGGTGCCTGGGCCTGTGCCTGGCCGTCGCTACCATTCGTCTGCGGCGCGTAAGAGTTCGACGCCTGCGATTCGTTGGATGGCTGCGAATAGCTCGAAGACTGCGGGGCGGCCACGGGTGCCACTTGGGTCGTCGGTGGAGGAAGCATCGGCTGGCCGTAGCTGACCACGGCTTGCGGTGGCGCTCCGATTCCCACGGTACGCACCGCTTGCCACGGAGCCTGTTTCCCATGAATGCCGTAGTCTCCCGCAATGTTGTCTCCATAAACGTGCCCATGGAAGTTCAGGATCGTGCGAGTCACAGTGCTGAAGTGGATGAAATTTCCTTGCACTTCGCCCTGTATGGGTCCCGCTTGATCTGGGCCTTCGAAGTAACCGGTGATGTGGTTGCCGTACTGGGCGATTTGCACGTGCTTGATGACCATCGATCCGTCCTTGATGCTCGTGGAATAGATGGTCCAATTACCTTGCACGGTAGCCGGCGGTTGCTGGGCCAACGTGGTCCTGCCAAAAGTCAGCGACGCCAAGACGATAGCTGCCAGGCTCAGAGTCGCGGTGAGTTTCTTCATGACTTCCTCCTTTTTTGTTTCGCGACTGCTTTTGTCGCCATGTCGCTGTGTTGAGATAAAGCAAGGCGTCCGCCACAACTAAGTGCTTGAGAAAATGTAACTTGCGTCGGTCCGCAATTCACGTTGGTTCAAGAATTCACGAAATCTCGGGAAAGAAGGTTTGCGACAGAGTGGGAAGCTACCTTACTCTAACGGTCGTCCGTCACATCGAACGAATTCAAGTTTGGTATGGTATAAGCCACATAAGGGAGTCTTCGCTTTGGAGGCTGAACCCCTACTTTCCCTTGCCGCACAGGTTGCCGGAGAGCGGCGCGCCTCGGACGTGCTTGGGGCTATCGTCAAGGGAATTGCCGCGCAATCCGGCGTGGCTCTTACGCGTATCTGGCTGCGCGGCCCAGGAGATCTTTGCGATAAGGGGTGCTTCCTGCGGAACGAGTGTTCCGATCACCGGGAATGCCTTCACCTGGCCGCCAGCGCCGGATGTTCGAAGGATCAGACGGAAGACTGGTCATTGATCGAAGGCCGCTATTTCCAGCGGATTCCCATCGGCAATCGAAAGCTCGACATCATCTCCGTGTCCGGGAAATCGGTACTTGTCCAGGATGTTTCGCAAGATAAGGAATGGATTTTGCGGCACGACTGGGCGAAGAAGGAAGGGATTTGCAGCTTTGTGGGACATCCTCTGATTTTTCGCGAAAAGATCCTCGGCCTTTTTGTACTTTTCAGCCGGGTGGCAATTACGGAGCAAGAATTTGTCTGGCTGCGCATGTTCGCGGATCAGGCCGCTGTGGCCATCACAAACGCACAGGCCTTCGAACGAGCGGAACAATCTCAGGAAGAATTACGAAAGAGCGAAACGAAGTACCGTTCTCTTCTGGACCTTTCTCCTGTTGCGATTTACCTGGTGGACAATGCCGGACAATTCATCTCCGCAAATCAAGCTGGTTTGGGGCTGCTTGGCTGCACAGCTCAGGAACTCCAGGGCATGCCCGTTGGCGCCACTTACTCGCCAGAAGAGCTTTCTTCAATCAAAACTCCCATCGAGGCAATGGGATCCGGCTTAACGCGATTTGAGCGGACCTTCTTACGTAAAGATGGCGCCATGCTGACCGTGGAGGTTTCTCTTTCTCCCATGCTGCCGGGCGGACGACAGGTGGTGATGAGAGATATCACAGACCGGAAGCGCGCTGAAGATGCGCTAAAGGAGCAGGCTCGTCAATTACAACAGGTCATTGATGTTGCACCAGTCCACATGTTCATCTGGGAAGCGGACGCAAATGTCTCATACGGAAACCGCGCAACGCTGGAATATTTCGGCCCTATTCCGCGAAAAGCTCCGATGGACTTTCTCGATCTGGTTACCCATCCAGAGGATGTAGTGGCACTGAAGAGAGGGATACAAGAGGCCTTTAAGCAGGAAGAAGCCTTTGAGACGGAAGTGAGAATGCGCCGGCATGATGGCGATTACCTCTGGTTTTTGTATCGGCTGAGTCCCCTTCGCGATGAACGTGGGCGAATAACCCGCTGGTGTGGTGTTCGAACAAACATTGACGATCAGAAGCGGGCGCAGGAGCGAAGCCAACGGGAGAACATCGCGCTGCGGGAGGAAATCGATAAGGCTTCCATGTTTGAGGAGATTGTCGGGACCTCGCCCGCTCTTCAGGCAGTCCTCACGCGCGTGGCAAAAGTCGCTCCAAGCGATACCACCGTTCTCATCACCGGTGAAACCGGCACGGGCAAGGAGCTCATCGCGCGTGCGATTCACAAACGCTCGACGCGGTCTCCGCGTCCATTCATTAGTGTGAATTGTGCGGCGATTCCCCGCGATCTCATCGCTTCCGAACTATTCGGCCACGAGAAGGGCGCTTTTACCGGTGCGTTGCAACGCAGGCTGGGACGCTTCGAATTGGCCGAAGGCGGCACAATCTTCCTCGATGAAATCGGTGAGCTAAACGCGGAGACCCAGGTGGCTTTGCTTCGCGTCCTGCAAGAACGGGAATTTGATCGCGTGGGGGGCACGCATCCGATTCGCGCCGATGTCCGCGTCATCACCGCTACGCATCGGGACTTGCCCGCGGAGGTAGAGGCCGGCACTTTTCGCAGCGACCTTTTTTATCGCATCAACGTCTTCCCCGTGGAAGTGCCGCCGCTTCGGGAGCGGAGGGAAGATGTCCGCTTGCTGGTCGAATATTTCATCGATCGCTTTGCGACGAAGACAGGGAAAAAGATCATCAGCATCGAGAAGAAGAGCATGGCTCATTTGCAATCCTATTCCTGGCCAGGAAATATCCGCGAACTGCAGAATGTCATTGAGCGTTCGGTGATTTTGTGCGATGCCGGTGAGTTTTCCGTTGATGAGAGTTGGCTGACGTTGAAGCCCGCCCGAGTGCAGCCTTTGCGGGAGGACCTGATCGATCAAGAGAAAAAGCGCATTGAAGCCGCCTTGGCCGAAGCCAGGGGGCGAGTTTCGGGACCAGCTGGGGCGGCGGCCAAGCTCGGCATGCCCGCCTCCACGCTCGATTCCAAAATCAAATCATTGCACATCGATAAGCGCCGCTTTCAGATTCATTGAATTTTGCTTCCTTCACGAAGTTTCGGGAATTCTTCAAGTCTCCGGGACCCGCGCCTCCCATAAGTAATTCCGATTCCATCACTTAAATTTGGCAGCGCCCTTGCACTTCCCACCGCGGGCTCAAGGAACATCTGATCCAAGGCGCAACAAGCGCGGAGCCGAAGCTTAAAGAAATCGAGGGAGTGATGTCATGAAATTCTCACAAAGGTTGTTACTGCTGGCGGGCGACAGCATTTATCCGTGGTACGGATCGAATGGAGCGCCTCTTATTAATGTCCCTCAGTACGTGGACAGAGCCTCCCCAACTTACGGCGGCTACAAGCCTATCTGGCCATGGGTCTCGTATGTCACCCCGAGCGACCACTACCTGATTGTTGGAGCCGTCCAAAACCCAGGCAAGATAGGCAGCAACAGTGAGAATTACCCGTTCCTCTACAGCCAAGTCGCAGACATGATGTTCTCGTCCAGCGGACTCAATATTCCTCTCGATGAATTCGTAACCGCCAGCGGCCCAATGGCGACGGCGAACGCGTTCGTGAACATAGTCGGGGCCTCCTACTCTAATCCCGTCTACTTCAATATCACCCAGATGTCGGGCTGTTCCTACGACAGCCACAAACCCCCGAGCGGCGTGGGTTCGGGCCCAGTCTCGGGCCCGGCTCCGAGTTCAACAAGTACCACTACCAAATTGACTGCCCCGACGACTGCAGTGCTGGGCGAGAGCGTTACCCTGCAGACGACGGTCACAGATTCCTCTGGTCCGGTACCGACGGGGACCGTCACGTTCGACGACGGCGCCGCTCAGATTGGAACCGCGACCGTAACCAACGGGACGGCCGCTTTCTCGACCAGCTCTCTCGTCCTTGGCGCACACTCGCACGCGGCGTACTACGTGGTTAACAGCACGTACACCGCATCGTCGTCTGCAGCTAGCACGCTGACAGTGTACGCGAACTCGCCCGACATGACCCTCAGCCTCTCCGCAAACAGCGTGAATCTGGCATATGGAGCAGCCGCTTCGCCAGTTTCACTGCAAGTCGCCTCGCTCTCGGGCCGCACCGGAAGAGGGACTCTGAGCTGTACCGGCTTGCCCGTGGGGGTGACCTGCAGCTTCAATCCGGCGCAACCAACCATTACGGCCGGCGGACAAGCCATGAGTTTCCTTACCATTTCGGCCGTTGCTATCCGGGCCGCTGGAATGTCACTCCCCAAGGGCACGGGCGCCATTTTGTTCGCTACCCTCTATCTGCTTCTGCTCTGGCGGGTCCGCAAAGACTCACGGAAACTGCGCATCCTCCTCTGTTCGCTGCTTCTGTCGGTAATCTCGCTCGGATGCCTGACGGCATGCAGCGGCGGTCCGAAAACCACGCAGCCAACCCCTAGTTCGCAGACGATCCTGGTGATTGCAACAAGTGGAACGACCACCAAGAGCACGCCGCTAACCCTCAACTTGCAGTAACCCGAACGGAGTGCGGCGAATTCTCGCCACACTCCGTTTTCCATTTTTCTACGCAAAGAGAAAGGGAGCTTCATGTGGAGAATTAGCAAATTTAAGGAGATGCAGCGCGTGGTCCTAAGCATCAGCGGAAGGATTAAAGCGGAAGAACTGCTGGAACTGCAAATGGCAGTGTCCTCGGAAGAAACGCCACTTAGCAAAGTGGATTTGGACCTGGAAAACGTGAGGCTTGTCGACCAGCAGGTGGTCACTTATTTGGCGTGTTGCGAGGCGGGTGGCACCAGACTTCGAAATTGCCCTTACTATATTCGCGAATGGATTGATCGAGAAAAAGCCGTGCAGAATGACCGAAGCAACGGCGAAGATCTAGAGTTGAGTTGCAACTGAAACGCGAATGGTCGACTCGAGATAACTCCTGGGTAGGTGGCAATCCGGAGAAAGTTTTCCAGAAACGGCGTTCGAGGAAACCACTGACGATGTCCTCGAACGGGACTTGAACGATGCCGCTCTGTTAATCACGATTTCAGGAACGCCTATCTCATTCAAAACGTTCTCAGGAATTCGTATGCCATTCCGTTCGTTCATCACGACATAAATCTGTTGGCCGTGATCGGGTACAAATACGAGTGGCGCACCCGCCGCAACGCACAACTTCGCGCAGAAGGCATGATCGTAAGCATGTGTGTGACTGCCAAGGTAACAATTTGCGTCAGTCAGTTCGCCTCTTACCAATGCTTCTTCCCCGCGGATCGTCCGCCCCGAAAGTAACTCGAGATTTCCTTCATTTGCTAATTTCTGCGCTTTTCCCAGGTCCAACACCAGAGGCTGCACTTCCGTGAATGGCATACTATTCAGCCCCCGATCATCCCCGAATTGAAACGCGCACAATCCTAGAGCTGCAACGGGAAGCATCATCGCAAGAACTGACCTGCTACTGAATCTGGGCCGTCGCGACGATTCCGCCATGGTTTATGCCCCCTTGCACTGTTCTGGTCCGCGTTGCCCGCATAGCTGATACGCCAGATCGAGTTCGACCCATCATCTGTCACCAGCAATGATCCATCCGGTGCAACGGTAATGCCCACTGGCCTTCCCCACACGTGTCCATTGTCGACCACGAATCCCGTCACAAAATCTTCATACTCGCCATTCGCCCGCCCGGTCTTGTTCATCGGCACCCGAATCACTTCGTATCCGGAACGCACCGATCGATTCCACGATCCGTGCTCGGAAGCAAAAATATCCCCCTGGTATTCCACGGGGAATTGCTTCCCCTGATAAAAAGTTAATTCCAGCGAAGCGTTGTGCGGCTGCAGCAACACATCTGGCACAAGCACCTTATCTTTCAACTCGGGATGTTTGCCCTCATGACGCGGATCCTGATGTTCGCCGATGTACCACCACGGCCAGCCATAAAAGCCGCCTTCCTGCACATGCGTGATGTAGTCGGGCACAAGATTGTCCCCCAACCCGTCCCGTTCGTTCACCGACGCCCAAAGCTCGCCTGTCTTCGGATCGATCGCCAGTCCGCCTCCCGCATTGCGAATTCCGTAAGCGTACACATGCATTCCGGAACCATCAGGATTGAACTCCAGAATATCTGCGCGGTTCTTTTCATCCGGAGTCGTGTCGGGGTCATCCACGTTCGAGGCCGAACCCACTGCAACCAGCATACTCTTGCCATCTGGCGTGAATTGCACATCGCGTGTCCAATGTCCCCCGCCATGCGGCAGGTCGACGATGTGCACTGCTTGCCCTCTCACTTTCAAATCTCCATTCTGATAAGGAAACCGCACCACTGCGTCGGTGTTCCCCACGTACACCCAATGAGGGTTTGGCCCTGGCGGATAAAACGCGATCCCATAAGGGCGATTCAGTCCTGTCGCAAAAATTGCGGACTGCCCCGGTTTGCCATCAGCTGAAATTCCGCGAAACACTCTGATCTTCCCGCTGCTGCTTTCAGCCACGAAGATGTCGCCATTGGGCGCAGTCCGAATCAATCGCGGATTGTCCAGTCCTGGCGACTGAAGTGATGAAGGAAGCAGGAATCGACATCTCGGGCCAGAAGACGATGAGCGTCGCGCAATCATTGAAAGAACCGTTCGGCCATGTGATCACCATCTGTGATACGGGCAAGGAAAGAAGCCCAATATTCCCCTTCGCGCTCGGCGTTTTGCACTGGAATATCGTAGACCCAAATGCCGCCGGTGGGTTGGGCGATCAGAAAAAAGAAGTGTACCGCCGCGTCCGAGACGAGATCCAGGACAAGGTTAAACAATTCGTAGCCGATAGCGCTCAGATCAAAGCGAGTGAATTCTCCATCGCGTAAAGAATACAAACCTAGAGGCACACCCCAGTTGCAATAAGGAGCATTGCTTGCGTTCTAATTCAGCCTCACCCGCCCGCCGCGAAATTGACTCAGTGTGGTCCAATCGAGCTCCCGCTAAAATGCCACGCAGATCAGTCCCAGCTCGAGGAACTGATTCAGAATCTGAATCTTCTACTTTCTGAAATCGCTGAACTGGAAACTTCCGGCTTAATCGGGGCCGCAAAAAGTGCATACTGATCATCGAGCAAGCGCCAGGAATCTCTTAGATCGCCTCGCGCTTCGCAGGCGCAACATACGCCCATTGCAGTCAAAACTTGCGCGTCTGGGACCTCATCGTTGGGTAGAACCGAGCCGCATGTCCTTTGTTCTTTGGACGCCGTATTGAGAGTTCTTCGCTAACGCGTGACCATTCGTTTTAAACTCCTGCCATAAAGACGGCACAGGGAGCGTACAACTTGACGACCAACGAGTTAGGCGCTTCGCTCAATCATGCTGAAACGGCAAGGCCAAATCTCACGGGGCCGCCGTTTCCCCTGAATCCGGTGCCAATTCCAACGAAAGGGAAAAACCAGCATATCCAAGTTTCGCCCGCAGTCCTCGCCGCCGCACGGAAGGACAACGAAGAACTGCTCCGAGACTTGCGAACATCTCTGAGTGGCCTAACCCAAACGGAGGCCGAAGAACGGGCGCGGACGACCGGTCCGAATGAGGTGGCACAAGAGCGGAAGCAAGGCTGGCTGATCCGGGCCCTGAAAATCATCCGCAACCCATTGGTTATCTTGCTGACAACTCTGTCGGCAATTTCCTATCTTACGGGCGACGTGCGCGCCGGTTCGGTCATGGCGGGTATGGTGGTGTTGAGTGTGGGACTCCGCTTCTGGCAGGAGGCCCGGGCGGACTCCGCTGCACAAAAGTTAAAGGCAATGATCCACGTGACCGCTACGGTCGTCCGGGACGGTGCTGCGAGGGAGTTACCGCTCCGGGACTTGGTGCCTGGTGACATCATCAAACTCGCCGCCGGCGATATGATTCCAGGCGACGTGAGGTTGCTGAGTTCGAAAGACCTCTTCGTGACCCAAGGTAGCCTCACGGGTGAGTCGCTCCCAGTCGAGAAGTTCCCAGAGCCGGATACGAAGGAAGAGAGTTCGCCGACCGAATTGAAGAACACCTGCTTCATGGGGACAAGCGTTGAAAGCGGCACGGCGACCGCAGTCGTGGTCGTGACGGGTGTACAAACCTACCTCGGCAGTATGGCGCACTCGATCACTGGGGAACGAGTGCAAACCAGCTTCGACCAGGGCCTCAACCGTTTTACATGGCTGATGATGCAGTTTATGGCTGTGATGGTGCCCCTGGTTTTTTTCATTAACGGTTTCACCAAACACGATTGGAAGGGAGCCTTCTTCTTCGCATTGGCTGTGGCAGTGGGCCTCACTCCCGAGATGCTGCCTATGATCGTCTCCGTCTGTCTCTCCAACGGTGCGCTCTCCATGAGCCGTAAAAAAGTGATCGTAAAGCGTATTAACTCCATTCAGAACTTCGGGGCTATGGACGTATTATGTACCGACAAGACAGGCACCCTCACCGAAGACCGCGTCGTCCTCATGCGGCATTGCAATGTAGCTGGGCGTGAAACCGATGATGTGTTGCTGGATGGATACCTGATCAGTTATTTCCAGACGGGCCTCAAAAACCTCCTTGACCGGGCTATCCTGGATAGTACCGACTTTCACGGAAAGACGATTGCAGAGAAGTACAAAAAACTGGATGAGATCCCGTTTGACTTCACTCGGCGCATGATGTCGGTGCTGGTAGAGAATCCCGAAGGTAAGGCGATGCTCCTAACCAAGGGGGCTCCCGAAGAAGTTTTCCACCATTGCTCGCATTTTGAACTCGACGGCAAGTTGTCCGAAATGCACCCGGAGCTCATGGTCGGGCTGGAGCAAGAATACGAAAGTTTGAGCAACGACGGCTTCCGGGTGTTGGCTGTGGCAACAAAGGAGCTTCCAGGAAAGCAAATTTGCGCCAAGGAAGACGAGTGCGAGCTTGTTCTCAGAGGGTACGTCGCGTTTCTGGACCCGCCCAAGGGTACTGCTGCCCACGCCCTTGCGGCCCTGCACAAAAATGGCGTGGCCGTAAAAATCCTCACCGGGGATAACCACCTGATCAGCCGTAAAGTGTGTAAGGACGTTGGCCTGTCTGCCGACCCCATGCTGCTAGGCGGCGACGTGGAGAAAATGTCCGACGAGGAATTGGCCGAGGCCGCAGAGAAAGCGGCGCTGTTTGCACGCCTCTCTCCCGCGCACAAAGAAAGGGTCATCCGTATCCTGCGAGGAAAGGGGCATGTCGTCGGTTTCATGGGCGACGGAATCAACGACGCTCCAGCCTTGCGAGCTGCGGACGTCGGCATCTCGGTGGACACCGCCACGGACATCGCCAAAGAGTCGGCGGACCTGATCTTACTTGAGAAGGATCTCATGGTGCTAGAAGGGGGAGTTATCGAAGGCCGTAAGGTCTTCGCGAACATCGTTAAATACATCCGAATGGGAGCGAGTTCCAACTTTGGGAACATGTTCAGCGTGCTTGGAGCGAGTGCCTTCCTCCCCTTCCTTCCCATGGCACCGATTCAGGTTTTGACGAACAATTTGCTATACGACTTCTCGCAAGTGCCGATTCCAGCGGACACTGTGGACGAAGAGCAAGTTGCTCGGCCGCGGCCCTGGAACATCGGGGAGATCAAACGGTTCATTCTCTTCATCGGCCCCATTAGCTCGATTTTCGATTACACGACTTTCTTTGTCATGCTCTGGATTTTCAAGTGCTGGGATCCGTCCCGGGCGACGCTATTTCAGACTGGCTGGTTCGTCGAGTCGTTGATGACCCAGACGCTCATCATTCACGTCATTCGTACGAACAAGATTCCCTTTTTGCAGAGCAGAGCAAGTTGGGCGCTGACGGCCACAACATTAGCAATCATGGCTCTTGGAATGTGGCTGCCGTATTCCCCACTAGCCTCCGCGCTGGGTTTTACGCACCTCCCGCGAATGTATTGGCCAATTCTTATGTTCACCCTCTTGAGCTATGTCGGCCTGACGCAAATCATTAAGGTATGGCTGTTGCGGAAGCAATGGATTTAACCGCATTTCGGGGCACCCAGATGAGGAAGGCTCAAAGAATGCCCGCATGCAACAAGCAACTTCATCGCACAGGACGAATCAGTTGGCTAAGTGCGCAGTCTTGGGTGCGAACGATGGTTAATCCACTGGGCGAAGCCCGTTTTCGCGTGCTGGCTGGATCAGTTTTCCCGGGAGAGGTGATAAATAGAGAGCGCGACAGGCGGTAAATGGAGGATGTCTGACTGAGAACCTACGGCTCCGAACTGGACTTATCGGGAATCGGTAAGCATGCAAATCTCGGACCTCTATTTGACGTCCAACCGGAACAGCATTAAGCTGCCCCAGCGCAATCTCAAAATGTCAAACCATACTCCTGATCGTTACTCCGAAATTGGCTGCCGGATTCCTAAGGAATATTTCTGGGTGATCGGATGGGGAGAGAGCGAGGTCGGAATCGAGACCGGATCGTATGACGCCGCGCTGCACATGGCCGGCATCGAGAACTACAACGTGATGCTTTACAGCTCCGTGCTGCCGCCTGAAACACTCGAGCTCGCACACTTACCTGTGATCCATCATGGGTCCGTGCTCGAGGGAATCATGGCTGTTCAACATACCGATAAGCCGGGCACACGGATCACCGCTGGCCTGCTCATCGCCAAGGTCTATCGCAAATCAAACGATTCTTACCTGGGCGGTTTTGCGTGCGAATATGCTGGCAACGGATCGATAGAAGAAGCGGAAGCCAATTTACGGGAAGCGATGCAGCAGCTTTTTGCTCGCCGTTATGAACCGAGCATCTATAAACTCGAGTATGGGAAATCGGTCATTCGGACCTATACACCGGAAAAATCGTTCGGGACGATTCTCGTCGGTATCGGCTTCGCAAGTTACCTTGTGCCGGTATTAAAATCTGACGTGGAGGTTACCCCCTCACACAAAGACAAGTCGCACGTCAAATATACGATCAAATGAGTAAGCTAACGTCGAGTCTCCTGGTGTGCGCAGAGGGCCCAGTGGGGAGATCCGGATAGGTTGCCAGGTATTGCGAGTCGGCAGGCGGCAGATCACTTGCGGATGTCGGGAATCAAGTTTTTATCCGCTCGTTGGGGCTCCGATCCACGATTCAGCGCTTGCGGGACAAGACCGCCAAGCCCTTGGCAACTTTGAGAGGCGCACGTTCATTGGTGAGAAATCGGAGTTGGCTATCGATCGCATCCGGTTGTCCGCTCTTGCTGCTTCTGACGTAACGTCCTTCACTTTGCAGACAATGGGATTTCCTTTCGTCGGCCAACTGAACGTCCAGGATGTCCTTCAACCGACGAGCCAACTTGGGATTGCCGACCGGAAATAGGATTTCGACTCGGTGACTCAAGTTGCGCCGCGCGAGGTCCGCGCTGCCGAGATAAAGTTTCTCGGCTCCTCCGTTCCGGTGAGTGCGATGCTAAGCCGCCACCACCGGCATGTGCTCAAGTGCGGCCCAAGAAGGTTGGAGAACCGACCTGCACGCTCCATGGGAGACGACTCGATGAACCTGTCCAATGTTTTGCAATGTCGTTGCGCGCGAGCGAACGAAACCCACCTGAGTTTTTACATGCCGTCGGCGAGTTGGTAGAACAGGCGCAACCATTGTGACGATGGGAGTCCGAAATCAAAGCCATTGCGGATAATGATCACCCTCTTCTGGGGAGAAATATAAATGTATTGTCCCTTATTACCCTGTGCGTAGAAGTCGCTCTTGCCCTCCGGACGTTTGTCTCCCCACCAGAAGTACTTGTAGTAATGACCTTGTGCAACGAAAAAAGGCTCGTCTCCGTAGTAGCTGGAAGGCCTCTCTTCGGGTTGAGTGGCTTGCCGCACCCATGCCTCCGACACAACTTGCTTCCCCGCCCACTGTCCATTGTTCAACATCAGACGCCCGAATTTGGCGAAATCAATCGCCCGAGCATTGATGCCGCTTTCCATTTTTTCGAGACCGTCCTGGCTACCGTTAATACTCCACGAGCCGGGATATTCCATCCCCAGGGGCTCCCACAGCTTTTCCTGTAAGTAGGCGGTCACAGACTTGCCGGTCACGCGTTCCAGGACCATGCCCAGCAGAAGCGGATGGTAGTTGTTATAGAGCCAGTGCTTCCCAGGAGCCTCCACGATAACGGTATCTTGCAGGGCTGCTTTGCGCAGGTCAGCGGCGTGATAAGTCACCTCGTTGTCATGATTCGGAAGCTCTTCGTTGTAGCGAATGCCGGATGACATCAGCAGCAAGTCTTGGATGGTGATTTGCGCAAACCTCGGATCTCGCGTTGCCAGCTCGGGGAGATATTTGGTGATCGGATCATGGACGCTGCCAATCTTCCCTTCACCAATCGCAATGCCCACAAGTGTTGAGTCGAACGACTTGGCCGTTGAGAACGAAGTGACAATCGAGTCTCTCTTGTAACCGTTGAAGTAGTTTTCATAAATCACCACGTCGTCCTTAATGACGATAAAGGAGGTCGTGGCGCTCCTGGTCAGAAACCTTTCGACGTTGCCGACTCGCTTTCCGAGGGCATATTCCATGGCCGCGAGCGAAGCCGCGACCCTCTGGTCTTCCCCAGCCCGCTGGAACTGGAACGGATGTTGGCTGGCGTTGAGTTCCCGTGAACTAAATACCAGGTAGTCGAGGACCGAGGCATCACCCCACTTATGGAGCTGTTCCTCGTATCCCAATCGGTGCAGTTGCACCCGGTTACGCTTTAGG
>Ga0181523_10001914_pt1 | contig 21146 bp, 24 predicted proteins | sample PEATcosm2014_Bin_43_FD_119752 | JGI IMG/M metagenome (GOLD analysis project Ga0181523, IMG submission 119752) | Peatland microbial communities from MTU Mesocosm Facility, Houghton, MI, USA - PEATcosm2014_Bin05_30_metaG | ecosystem: Environmental > Terrestrial > Soil > Wetlands > Peat | place... | reverse complement strand
CTTGATGGCTCGGTGCACGACAGTTCGGTCGAAACCGAGAAGTGTGGCGATTTGATTCTGATTGAGCGCGGCACCGCCCCGGAGTGTGGATAGGATGAAGCCACGAGTCGCAGAGCACCGAGTTTTTCGTTGGAGTCTCTTCCCGACGGAAAAATAGGCTGCAGCAACATGGGCAAGTACTGAATCCCTTAGGATGTCTTGAGGAATATCCTTCTTTGGAACGATGATCATAGTGCGGTCGATCATAGGACGGTTACCGTGGCCTCGAGAGGTCGCCGCCACTGAGGCGGTTCCGCATAAGCAGGCGATTTCTTCCCGATCGCAATCACCATCACAATTTCATGACACCGGGTTGACAGCCCGAGAAATCTGGAGAGTCTGCGGCCATCGAATCCTTCCATGGGGCACGTGTTGAGCCCCAGTGCTTCGGCGGCAATCATCAGATTCTCACAGGCCAACGATGTACTCTTCGTCGCCCACTTTAACAAGTCCTGTCGAAACACTGGTGGCATCCCCATCGTCTTCCACAGATTCACCAGTCGAAAAACCGCCCACTTGACCGCGCCAAAAATGCCAAACGGTCCTGGCATGAACAGGATCCGGCCGATCTTCGCCGTTCGCTCGTAATCTCGGACTTTGGCGTGACGGAAGCCGCTCCTGCGCATCCATTCCAACTGGGCTTGCGAGGTCGCTGCCAGCGACCCGATGTCGGCCACCGCAACCACCAGCGCCGACGCCGTTGCCGCAGGCATCTGTCCCATGCAGAGTTTCGCCGCGGTTGCCCTTCTTGCCGACGATTCCACCCAAAAGAACCGGTACGGTTGCGAATTGAAACTGGAGGGAGCATGGCGGGCGGCATCGAGGATTTGTTCACGCAGTACTTGTGGGATTTCGACCGGCTCAAAGGCCTTAACTGCTCGCCTATGGAAGAGCGCTTCCAGGATTTCGCTCATGGGTCATCTCCTATGTTGCTATTACAACATAAGAGTGTTGCACACGCAACATAAAACGCAATGCCGGCGCCATTGCGTCCATACTGCGGTACTCAGAAAACGACTCGGGGCCAGAAGTCGGCTTCGCGGAGATCGCTGGAGGATCCGGAGGATCTCCCCGAAGCCCGTTTCTGGATAGTTTCCGCTTCGCCGACCATCCAGGAACAGACGTGAGATGTCTGACCTAAATCAGAAGCTTTGCGGCCGACCTAGAGCGACCACGATCCATCGGAATCATGAGCCAGGCGATCACGGCACTTGTAGCGGACAGGCCTGCGCAAATCAGGATGACGATTCTGAATCCGAATACAAATGCATCCCCAATCATTTCCCTAATGGCAGTTCTCGCATTGGGATCGAGGGCAGCCGGCACCTGCAGGCCGGCGAGCCTGATTTCGTCCGATCGAAATTTCTGTAGCATGCCGGGCGGCAGTGACAACCGACCGAGGCTGTGGTCCAGGTGAGAACCAAAGGCCTTCACCATCACAATCCCAAACACCGCAATTGCAAGTACGCCCGCGACTCGGGCAACTGCATTGTTGATTCCAGACGCAGTACCGGCCCGGTCTTGATCCACTGAATTCATTACGACGGTGGTGAGCGGAGCCACAGTGACCGTCATCCCGAATCCCAGGACAACCAACGCTGGGAAGAACGACTTCCAATAGCTGCTTCCAACGGACGGCAAAGCGAACAGAACGAAACCCACTGCGGCAATGAGCGGGCCGATGGTCAGCGGACCCCTTGGCCCAAAGCGGGCAACCAGTCCGCCAGCCCAACCAGAAAGAAGGAACATCAGTAGGATCAGGGGGAGGACGGCAGCTCCGGCTGCGGTTGCCGAATAACCCTGGACTTGGATCAGGTTCAACGGGAACAGGAAAAAGAAAATTCCAATCGCAGCGTATAGAAAGAGCGTGAGCAGGTTCGCGCCAGTGAAAAAACGCGATTCGAATAGCGTGAGCGGTACCATCGGCGAGGTAACGTGAGCTTCGACGAAAACACACGCGGTAAGGCACCCGAAACCAACGATCAAACTTCCCAACACCAGGGGATTACTCCAACCTAGATTGACAGATTCCAGGAAGCCAGTTACCAAGCCGCCGAGCCCTAGCGTGGCAAGAAGCGCTCCGAGCCAATCGATGCGCGCTGTAATAGTGCTCCAGCTTTCCGGAATTCGCCAGAGCGAAATCGCCAATACGGTCGCTGCAATTGGGAGATTAACGAAAAATGCCCAGCGCCAGGAGGCATGCTCAATCAGCCAGCCGCCTAAAACAGGTCCAACCGCAGTGGTTATGGCGGTAAAGCCAGACCAGGTGCCGATCGCATGGCCACGGCTTTTCTCGTCGAAAGACGTACTGATAATCGCTAAGCTACCGGGCACGAGCAGTGCCGCCCCGACACCTTGAATGCTCCTGGCTATGATCAACTGAGGAATGTTTGAGGCAATTCCGCAAGCCAAGGAAGCCCCTGCAAAGATTGCCACACCCGCTACAAAGATCAGACGGCGGCCAAATAGGTCGCCCAGCGAGCCGCCGACCAGAATCAGGGCGCCCAGGAACAGTCCGTAGGACTCGATCACCCATTGCACATCCACCACCGTTGCATGAAAGCTCGCCTGGATCGCAGGCAGAGCCACGTTGACAACTGTGCTATCGATGAAAGCCATGCTGGACCCGAGTATGGTTGCAGCGAGTATCCAGGGTCTCGCCTCTGTTCCGCACGGAACCTCGACATCGCCCGTTCGGATTACGGCTTCATCGCAAGGTGGTCTCATGAGCGTTATGGATGCTCTCCAGTGTGGGCAGGGTTCTGGACGTTGGTGCAGCAGAGCGAGTCCGACCCTCGCCCTAAACGGTTGTGTCCGAGTGACGGGCAAACCGGAAATTACTCCGGGCCAGAAGTCGGCATCTGGAAGCCATTTTCGAAGTCTGGCGGCCGACTGACCGACAGTCAGCCGTTCTCTCGGCTTTTCGCCTATAGCAAAACGATCGACTGATTAGATGACCTAGCGCCACAAGAGACTGCTTCGCATTTCACTTTCATGCTGAACTCCAGCTTCTGAAGGTATATGGCAGCCAAGCCACAATTTACGCCATGCGAGGGCGTCGCCATCTTTGGGGACTGCGCCCGACTGTATGGCTGGCAGCCTCCTCTGTTGCCGACGTTCATATTATTTCAACCTTAGCTATTCGCGGGATGGCCATGGCACCACTGCCCATCAGTCTTGGCCGTTGAATTTGCAGCGGCGATCGCTTTCGGATTAATTCTGGACGGAGTGAAGATCCCTGTCTTCGCTCGTCTTGGCATTTCGTAATTTGACTGCCTGCGAACAGGTTCGGAGGTAGGAGAAGATGCAGTGATGCCGATGAGATGTTCTTCTTGAGGCGATTATTGCCCGCCAGGAACGGGATGTTCCTGCGCGCTGGCATTTGACACTAGCTCCAGGTATACCTGCCTCGGGAGGCTTGTGTTCCAGTGACCGCTGAATTTAGCGTAGCCCGTTATGCCAAGAAACAAAACCGCGACTCCTGCGGCAATACTCCATGCCGAAACTGGCCGGCGCTTTCGCACCCCCAACGGTACGCTCATGATCAGCGTATCTTTGGCTGGACAAACTGCTACACACTCCAGACATCCGGTGCACTCGGCCGACCGCATCTGCAGCAGTTTGTCGACCGGCAATGCCGAGGGGCACGCCCGCGCGCACTTGGCGCAATCAATACATGTGCTTGCGTTACGAGTGATTCGCATCGGACTGAGCAGGGAGACCAGTCCGAGGAACCCTCCGTACGGGCAAAGATAACGGCACCAAAAGTTCTGCACGACAATCGAAGCAATTACCAGCCCAAGAACGACCCATGCTGCCGTTCCGCCCATGTAACGGAAGAAGTTGAGCATGCGCACGTCGACGAAGAGCGCATAGGGGCTATTGAGAAATTCGGCAATGGAAGCTGCCGACATGCCGATTACGGCGTAGGCGAAGAAGCTCAACACAAGGTACTTCAGCGAGCGCAGCGGTATATCGGCCCAGCGTGGCAACTGGAAGCTTCGACCAAAGATTGAATGGCCCAACTTCCACAGATATTCCGAGATGGTACCCACCGGACACATCCAGCTGCAAAACGCCTTGCGGAAGACGAACGAAATAACCAGGAACGAGGTGAAGAGGAAGAAACCAGCCGCATGCACATGTGGCACTTTCCCGGTGATTAGAAAGTACTTCAACTGCATGAGGCCTTCGATGGGTAACCAGCCTTCAACACCAGCGGGTCGGGAGACTTCGAATGCTCGGCCACCGCTTTCGGCCCAGCGCACCCAAAGATAAAACTGCACGCCGATCCATAGGTTTAAAGTCGCGAAGAGAATCTGCACGCTAAAGCGCAGCGGTTGCGAGTGGTCGCGATCATCTCGCCGGATCAGTTTCTTGCGCGCGGGCTTCTGCGTTTCGGATCTCTCTTGGTGCTCATCTGGCACGGCCGCATCCCTCAATGCCGAGCATAGGAGAGCGGCAAACCGTAAACGATGACTTATGTCACGGCGCGCCACATTTGCCAGACCTCAGACAAGAGACGCAGCGTATGTTGGCCACCGTGCTCCGGTACAATAGCCCCGTGCCCGAATCTTACTCGCCAAGTAGGACTCTAGTGTTACGTGAATGTGACTGTCGATGAGATGAACTTCAAGAACCAGGCTTTGAGTAACGACGGTCCGGGTGGCCAGGAGGTTAGGCTCCGCGCATGCCGGTTTCATGCACTGAAAGACTGCTACCGAGGAATTGTTCTCTGTGAAAAAGGGAGACTCTTCAGTCGAAGCTCTTCGGATCGAATAAAGTCGATAAGCTTGGCCTTGACCACAACGAAGCTCCTGGACTCGCGTTTCAGGAGGCCCATGCGTGCGAACTTGCTGAGTTGTGTCGTCACTGTTTCCCGGCTCGTCCCAATCAAATTGGCGAAATCTTCATGGGTCAGGCGGACGTTGATTAGCGTACCAGTAGGAATCTCCTGTCCGTATTTTTCGCTCAACTGAAGAAGCACTCTAGCCAGCCGGTGATAGGACCAGGTATGGCTGAATTCCGCCAGTCCTCTCTCCACCGTCGCTAATCGCTTCGAAAGCAGGCGAATGAAGTTGAGAGCGACGGTGGGGACGGTGGACAAGAGTTCCACAAAAGACTCTTGGGAAATAATGGTCACCAGAGAATCCACAGTGGCAATGGCCGTGAAAGCTCTTTTCTCCTCGGCGAGCAAAAGCTCGCCAAAGACCTCATTGGGCCTGAGGATGTGCAGAATGGTTTCCCTACCCTGGTCCGAGAGGGAAATCAGCCTCACCATGCCTTTCTTCAGAACGCAAAGGGAATCGGCGGACTCGCCTTCTCGGAATATCAGTGCCCCCTGTGAGAACCACTTCTCTGTGCAGAGCCTAGTGATCTTTCGCACGTCCCGCTGTGCGACGCCGTGAAACAAGTCCGGTGCGGTAACGAAACTTGGCAACACGTTCTTCGGAATGACCGGCACTCGCACGGAGGATGCTAGCACCGAGCTGGTCCGCAGTTCAACACCTGAACATAACAGTGAACCTAGACCACAGCGAGGGGCACACTAGCTCTCGGTAACGTCTATCACCTGGACGATCAACATTAATAGGGCCGATGCGCCAACGAAAAATCCCATCGTCTTTACGTCTAGCGACAAAGCGGACATTGTCGCCAAGCAAGTCAATTCGCTCCCAATCACGGTTACAAAGAACACGCAGAAGATGATGGTTGTAACAGTGTTCAAAGCTTTCTTCAGTTTCTGTGAGGCTGAGCCGGGTGACGCTGGGATGGGGACGAGACTGCAACGCGACTCTTTCTCGTGACCTTCCATGGCAAAGTCCATCTGTCACGACTTTACGTTAGGGTCCAATGCCAGTTCCGTGAGAGGTTTCACACTCGCAGGAATATATCGGCCCCCGGGGATCCGGTTCCGAGAGTGATCGTCCCCGGCGATTTGTGAAAGGTTTCACAGATATTGTTAGAGGTTTCACAGACAATGTGTCCGACTTAGCCGAGAGACGCGCGCGTGACGTCTGGCCAAACCAAGGCGTCACTCCATCGGAGTGGGTGACGTTGGTGCCCTCGGGCTAGGATAGGAGAACAAATATGGCGGAGTTAACAGACAGCGGTATGTTGAAGGAGTGGTGGGCCAATCCGGCTGTGGTAGGACTGATGGGATTCGGCTTGACCACGATGGCGACGGGCTTGCATAACGTGGGCTACTGGAGTGCCGGACCAACTCTAGCATTAGCAATCACGTTCGGTGGCACGGCGCAATTCATTGCCGGCATCGTGGACCTTCGAAAAGGAAGCATCTTCGGCGGTTCGGCCTTCATGTCGTACGGCGCATTTTGGTGGTCGCTGTTCGTGCTGCTGTACGTGCAGCCGAAGACGGGCATCCCGGCGGGTCATCCCGAGGAACTTGGGTTTTTCCTCATGTGGACGCTGTTCACGTTAGCTTTTTGCGTTGCGGTCCAGGGCGTCGGAAAGTTTCTGGCGGTCCTCTTCTGGCTGCTTTTGCTGGCCTTCATTTTGCTGGACTTCGTGGTTTTGGGCAAGTGTCCGGCGCCGGTAGCTGGGTGGGAGATTTTTATCGTCGGCCTGATCGCCTGGTATATCGCCATGGCGACCTTGGCGAATACAGTTTACAAAAGGAAGGTTTTACCGCTCTCATAGAATCGTTGATTCGCGTGCGAAAAAGCACATCTATCTTCTGAAAATACGATGCCTGAAGCCACTGTAGGGCGATCTTACTCGGATCAGTGTCAGGAATTCATCTACGGGTGGAAGGACCGTGCTTGCGGCGCGGGCCGTGAAGCTCTCACCGATATCCTCGTCAAGGCCTTCAAGGAAGCTTCGACAGTTCAAGTTGGAAACTTGGGAGCCAAAAACTCAGCAGGTCCGCTGCAGGAAAACTCGAGGTTGCGGGATCTGATCTCCGGTTCGATTGACGATGGCCTGCCTTTGCTCTTCATCTTCTCCGACCACTCGGTGCTGGAGGTGAAGCGGGACGATGCTGGTCTGCACATCAGCCCAGGGGTGCATTAACGCAGAGTGGTTACCCAAGATCGTTGAATCAGGAGTTCATATTCGAGCCGAACGGCTTTATCAGCAAATGGACGGCTTGCAACCTTTTGGGTCTGCAAGCCCGACGCTGATGGCGCTCTTTCAGTGGGTTTTAAGCGCCATTACGACGCTTGTGATTCCGAGCCTGCTAACGTCACATGGGAGGCCCACAATCCCCTGGAGGATTTGTAAGGACTCAGAAAAAAGAGAGGCAACGGATGTTGGCCACTACTGTCCTGCGAAAGATTCGTAATGCCCTCCAGTTTCCCGCCACCGTGCTCCGGTACAATAGCCCCCGTGCTCGAATCCACGTCTACACCTGCGCAAACGCTAGCGAAAGTCCAGATCTTTTCCGGGCTGACGGAGAACGAATTGAGTTTTCTGGCGCAACGTGCAGCGCCGCGCAGCTATTCAGCGGGGCAGAGCGTGTTCGGGGAAGGTGAGCTTTGCTCTGGACTCTATGTCGTCGAGTCCGGCCACGTACGAATCTTTAAGAGTTCGGCCAATGGACGCGAACAAGTACTCAGCATTGATGGTCCGGGCAGTTCCATCGCCGAACTCCCCGTCTTCGATGGCGGAAGCTATCCTGCGTCCGTAACGGCCATCGACGAGGCCAAGCTGCTCTTTGTCAGTAAGCAGGATTTTCAAGCATTATGTTTGGCCCATCCTCAGGTAGCGCTGAAGGTCTTGCGGGTGGTCGGTGCGCGCTTGCGCCGACTGGTCGGCATCATCGAAGAACTCTCGTTCACCACAGTGCGTCACCGGCTGGCCTCGTTTCTGTTGCGTCTTGCACAGAAGGAAGGCAAACGTTCCGCCGCGGGCGTGGAAATTACGTTGCCGGCAACCAATCAGGAATTAGCGTCGCATATTGGCACGGTCCGCGAGCTGGTTTCCCGCAATCTTTCTCGCCTGCAAGCAGAGGGGATGCTGCAGATCGACGGGCGGACGGTGACGATCTCCAATCTGAAAGCGTTGGAAGCTGAAACCGATTCACCGGAATAGAGCCGAAGCTCCTGGCGCGTTCATCTTCTTGTTGTTCTGTTGATTCCTCTGATACTGACTCGTCTCGTCCACAGTTTGCCCTGTGTGACAAAAGTCATCGGCAAGCGTCCTTCATGCCGCTAGCTTTGGAACATCAAGCGCGGCCTATATGCTTCGAGCTGGGCCGTGAGGAGAATGCAATGAGCATGACCGCCGAAAAAACCGTCCGTGAATTAGCGCTGGAGAATACTACTGCCACGAGAGTCTTTGAAAAGCTAGGCATTGACTACTGCTGCGGAGGCAACAAGTCGCTGGAAGAAGCCTGCCGGGCGTCGAACGTTTCGGTGGATCAGGTGATCGATTCGTTGGAGATGGCCGAGCAAGCGGCACACGCTGCGCAGAAAGACCGGAACTGGCGGATTGAACCCCTCGCGGATTTGGTCGCGCACATCAAGAACACGCACCATAAGTACACGCGTGAGGAAATGGCTCGCCTTGTTCCTCTGCTAGATAAAGTTTGCTCGGTTCACGGGAAGAACCATCCCGAACTGCAACAGGTCCGCGCCAGCTTTCAAGGCTTGGTCCAGGAGCTGACGACACACATGATGAAAGAAGAGCGGGTTCTGTTCCCCTACATAGTGAGGATGGAGGAGGCCGTTATCCAGAAGGAACCGGTTCTGCCACCACCGTTTGGGAGCGTGCAAAACCCCGTGTCCATGATGGAACACGAGCACGATTCTGCTGGCAACGCACTGCGTGCCATGCGCGAGGTTAGCAGCGGTTATACGGCTCCGGGCGACGCGTGTATCAGCTACCAAACCCTGTACAAAGCACTCGCGGATTTTGAAGCCGATCTGCACCAGCACATTCACCTGGAAAACAACATTCTGTTTCCGCGCGCAGTTGCGATGGAAAAAACGCACTAACCTAAAGCTTCAAAGATAGGAAAGAAATGAACGAGACAAGTGATGCTGTTCGCGCAGCTCAGCGGACCCGCACGCGGGCTCTGGTTGTTCCCCGCGAGCATGGTGCCTGGGGTCTGCTGCTTGTACCTCTGTTCACCGGTGTTGTCGCAGGCTATGCTTCGGAACATCGAATCTGGCCGTTGCTCATGTTCACTGTCGCCGCACTGTCGTTGTTTTGGTTGCGGACACCGGTCGAAAGCCTGATCGGCACCGGTTCACTGACGGCCAATACTGCAAGAGAACGGCGGACGGCGCTGATCGCATCAATTCTGTTGGCGGCTCTGGCGACCACTTGTTTGACCGGGCTGATGTGGAAAGGACAAAACTTACAGTTGCTTCTTCTCGGGGCGGCAACAGTGTTTGCCCTTGTGGTCCAAACGGTAGTCCGACGGCTGGGCCGGAAAGTGAGAATGGCAGCTCAGTTCGTCGGTGCAATTGGCCTCACTTGCACTGCTCCGGCTGCTTACTACATCGGCACCGGGCGGCAAAGCGGACGCGCTTTCATCTTGTGGGCGGCCAACTGGATTTTCGCAGGCAACCAGATTCATTTTGTTCAACTGCGGATCCATTCTGCCCGAGCGTCTACTTTCTCTCAGAAATTTGCTCAGGGGGAGCTCTTCTTACTGGCGCAGCCGGTATTTTTTGCGTCCCTCGTTGTGGCATCGTTCTGGCGCGTGCTCCCTCCCTTGGTGATCATTGCCTTTGTTCCCGCACTCGTTCGAGGAACGCTGTGGTTCTTTCGAAAACCGGAATCGGTGGATGTCAGGAGCCTGGGCTGGTCGGAGATGAAGCATGGAGTGGTATTCGGAGTTCTGCTCGCGGTTGCTTTCATTTATTCGTAAGTCCACTTCAAAAGCCGGGTGCGTCTGGTGAAATAGGCTCCTTCCCAATCTGAAACCGGGAAAGCACCAAGAAGGCGGCGAAGATACTGTCGCCAGCGGCTGAGGAATACAATTTGCAAATGGCCCTGCGGACGAGCATCGAAGCGGAGAATCCGGAGTCGGCGCAGAATAAACATCTGCTGCTCGGCACGGTATCTTTTACCGTTTGCTTCGCGGCTTGGGGCCTCATCAGTGCATTCGCCCCGCATTTCCGTCAACAGTTTCACCTGTCAGCGACACAAACCGCCTTTCTCGTGGCAGTACCGGTTCTGCTGGGCGCGCTCGCGCGCATTCCGATAGGGATGCTGGCGGACCGCTTTGGAGGCCGTGTTGTTTTCACCGTTCTGATGCTTTTTGTCGCTGTGCCGGTGGCCTTGGTCCCGGCCGCTACGGGCTATCGGAATCTGCTCATTGTGGCGTTCCTTCTCGGGATGGCGGGGTCTTCATTTGCCGTTGGCGTCGGGTACGTCTCCCGCTGGTTTTCCATGGAGAGCCAAGGCAGTGCGCTCGGAGTGTATGGTCTGGGAAATATCGGCCAATCAGCGGCGGTGTTTCTGGGACCCGTGGTGGCTGCAGCCTACGGATATCGCGCAGTCTATTGGGGAATGTCGGTGATCCTTTTGGCCTGGGCAGTGCCGTTCGTCATCTTCGCTCGAAACGCCCCCCACGCTGCTCGCCCCAAGAGCCTGTCAGAGATGCTCAGCGTGCTCGCCCGCGAGCCTCTGGCGTGGGCACTGGCGGCGTTCTACTTTTTGACCTTTGGTGGATTCGTCGCCTTCTCAATTTATCTTCCAACGCTGCTGCGCGATCAATTTGGGTTACGACCCGCGGACGCCGGTTTCCGAACGGCCGGATTCGTTGTGCTCGCCACTCTGTGCCGCCCGCTCGGTGGATGGCTGTCTGACCGGATTGGTGGCTCACGAGTTCTTTCATGGATTCTGTCTGCTGTGGCTGCTTTCGGATTGTTGCTCGGCGTGCAATCGATGCTGCCATTCACAGTCGGAGCACTTGGATGCGCCGCCTTGCTCGGCATCGGCAACGGCGCTGTATTTCAGCTTGTGCCTCGATATTTTCCGACCCGGAGGGCAACCGTCACCGGCCTCGTAGGTGCAATGGGTGGAATGGGTGGATTCTTCCCGCCTCTGCTTCTAGGCATGTTCCGCGACCGACTCGGAGTGATCTGGCCGGGATTTGTTCTGTTATCAGCGGTGGCCTGTGTTCTGTGGTGGATGAATGGCCGCGTCTTCTTGACGCGGGAAGAAGCCCGTGCCGCTAAGCTTCCTCCGGCTCTGACCCGTACCGCGGATAAGGTACGTGCAGGAGCCTGGGCCACGTTGTGGACTTTGGTTCTGATCGCTGCCATCGTGCTGGGCTCACGCAATCTGCAAAACTTCGATCCTGCGCTGGTGATCTACACATTCGCGATTATTTTCGCGACCTGGGGCGTCATTTACCACTACTCCGTCTGGATACGAAAACCGCCGACGTATGTGTACTGGCAACGGGGATGGCAATTATTCAAGGAAAGAGGAGTCATTCGAAGCTCCGGCCAACTGATTACACTGGCGGGAACTCATCTTCTGGCTCAGACATTCATCGCCCAACGCTCCAGGCTGCGTTGGACGATGCATCAGATGATCTTCTGGGGATGCGTGCTGGCGGCGATGATCACGTTCCCGTTGGTGTTCGGATGGATAAATTTCACCAGCGCCCCGAATGATCAGATGATATATGTCACCCACCTGTTCGGGTTTCCCGCAGGCAGGTTTCATCTGCACACGTTCACTGCGCTGATCCTTTTTCATGGCCTTGATATTGCGGCGGTTTTGGTTCTGGGTGGAATTGCGCTTTCGCTATGGCGCCGCATGCGGGATGAAGGCGCACGAGCAGTGCAAACACTCGCGATGGATTTCTGGCCGTTGATTTTGCTCTTTGCCATATCGATCACCGGCTTGGCCCTGACCGTTTCCCAAGAGTGGTTGGGAGGGAGTTTCTACGATTTCATTGCCATCTTGCACGCGATTACGGTCGTCGCCGCTTTGCTCTATCTTCCATTTGGGAAGTTCTTTCACATTTTTCAGCGACCGGCACAGCTAGGCGTGAAACTGTACGAACGCGCGGGCGAAGAAGGCGAGGGTGCCATCTGCGCCCGTTGTGGCGAGCGCTATGCATCCCTCATGCATGTTGACGATTTGAAACGCGTACTACCGCAGGTCGGATTCAACTATTCGATGTCGGGGCCCGTGGGCAATTGGCAGGAACTGTGTCCAGCCTGCAAGCGCAAGTCAATTTCTCTTGCGCAACTGAGATTGAAAGAAGAAGCGAATGGCTAAGGCTCCTGTTTCCGAAGCGATCCTCAAAGAACAATTCGGCCCACATCTAAATTACCTACCGCCCGGCGGCTGGAACGACGAATCCATCCACCCTGCAGAGAAGCTGGTTAAGACACATTGCTGTTTTTGCGGGCAGCAATGCGGGATCCAATTAAAGGTCCGCGAAAATCGGGTGATCGGATTCGAGCCTTGGGAGGAGTTCCCATTTAACCATGGCATGCTTTGTCCAAAGGGAGTGAAGCGCTATCTCCAGGGCAATCATCCAGACCGTCTACTGGCGCCATTGATGCGCAGTGGGAAGGGATTTCGTCCCGCCTCATGGGACGAGGCATTGAACTTCACGGTTAGCCGAATGCGCGAGATCCAAGACAAATATGGCAAAGACGCCGTCGCTATCTATGGCGGCGCGTCGCTTTCGACCGAGAAATCCTATCTGCTCGGTAAATTTGCTCGCGTGGCCTTAGGAACTCGTCACATCGACTACAACGGGAGATTGTGCATGGTTTCTGCTGGAACCGCGTACAAACTTGCGTTCGGCGTCGACCGAAGTCCAATCCCATGGAGCGAGATCCCCAAAGCGGAAGTGTTATTTGTGATCGGCGCCAACATCGGCGAGTGTGCTCCCATCACGACCGACTACATCTGGCGCTGTCGCGATAACGGTGGAAAACTGATCGTCGCTGATCCTCGAATGACACCCATCACGCGGAACGCCGACCTGTACCTTCCGCTACGTCCGGGAACCGATCTGGCGCTATTGATGGGAATGCTGAATGTCATCCTGCGTGACGGGTTGGAGGATCGGGAATTCATCTCCCGATACACCACGGGATTTGAAGCCGTCGCCGAGTCTGCCAAGCAGTGGGATCTCCGCAGGGTAAGTGAGATGACCGGCGTGCCGCCGGAGTCCATTGAGAAGGCGGCGCGGTGGATTGGAAAATCGAAGCGGGTCATCATGATGCACGCTCGCGGACTGGAGCATCAGTCCAAAGGCGTGGAGAATTGCCTGGCGGTGCTCAACATTGCTCTCGCCACCGGAAACATTGGGCGCGAGGGCGCGGGGCCGACGATGATTACGGGCCAGGGAAACGGACAGGGTGGGCGCGAGCATGGGCAGAAGTGCGACCAACTTCCCGGACAGCGTTCGCTCGCTGATCCTGCTGCTCGCGAGTACGTTGCCGGCGTCTGGGGCATCAAGCCCGAAGAACTTCCCCAGCCGGGCTATAGCGCGCAAGAAATCATGAACGCGATCCACAATGGCGAAATTAAGGGATTGCTTTCCATGTGCTTCAACCCGCTGGTTTCGCTTCCAGATGCGAACTTCACCCGCGAGGCGTTATCCAAACTGGAGTACTTCGGCGTAGTCGATTTCTTTCTCTCCGAAACAGCCCATCATGCGGATGTCGTTCTTCCCGGCAGTCTGCATGAGGAAGAAGACGGACTCGGTTGCAGCGCCGAGGGGCGCGTAATTCACTGGAAGAGGAGCGTTGATCCGCCCGGCGATGCGCGATGCGATTCCGACATCATCATTGATTTGGCACACCGACTGGGGCGCGGCCAGTACTTTCCATTCAAGAATCCCGCCGACATTCTCGAAGAGCTGCGGGTGGCCTCGCGGGGCGGTGTAGCCGACTACTATGGCATTACTTACGAGAGAGTGGACGAGCAGATGGGTATTTTCTGGCCCTGCCCATCGCTCGATCACCCCGGCACTCCACGCTTATTCGTCGACAAGAAATTTTATACCCACGATGGCAAAGCGCACTTCAACGTCACAGAGTGGCGTCCGAGCGGCGATCTGATTAGTGATGAATATCCCTTATTCCTGACCACCGGACGAGTGGTCAGCCAATATCTCTCGGGAACGCAAACCCGGCGTATCGGCGCGCTCGTGGACCAGAATCCTGAACCTCGAGCAGAAATTCATCCGCGTCTGGCTGAACAGCATGGCATCAAAGACGACGACTGGATCACAGTAACGACGCGGCGCGACGATCTGACAATTCGCGTCATGGTCGTGAAGACGATTCGCCCCGACACCGTCTTTATTCCGTACCACTGGGCGGGCATTCGCAGTGCAAACCGGCTCACTCATCGGACTCTCGATCCTCGCAGCAAGATCCCGGAGTTCAAGGTTTCGGCGTGCCGGATTGCCAAAGCGCAGGGACCTGATGAGTCGTCCGATGATCGTAACGCACACAAGAACGGCGCATCGCGGGGAGGCGACTAGTGTTCGGATACGAATTCTATGTCGATCCCTCGCGCTGTATCGGTTGTCGCTCGTGCTTACAAGCGTGCGAGGAATGCGATACCCACCGGGGAAAGTCGATGATCAACTTCGACTTTATCGAGCGGAAGGAAAGTATCCGCTCTGCCGCATACGTATGCTGGCATTGTGACGAGCCTACTTGCGCGCAAGTTTGTCCGGCAGATGCCATCAAGAAGGGCGAGGATGGAATCGTCCACTCATCGCTCAAGCCACGCTGCATCGCCTGCAACAACTGCGTGTTGGCCTGCCCCTTTGGTATCCCGAAGATGATGATTCCCGAGCAGCAGATGATGAAGTGCGACATGTGCTATGACCGCACTTCCATTGGCAAGCGGCCTATGTGCGCGACCGTCTGTCCGAGCCAGGCGTTGTCTTACGTTAGACCAGAGGAGATCGCCAGCCGCCGTGAGAAGCCGACAAATATTTTCTATTTCGGCAGCCAGAAGATCACGACCAAGGTTTACATGATGGCTCCAGCCGAACGCGAGGCTATCGCCCTCGATGTTGTGGACTACATGTGGGAGGAGAACCATGAATTGGTTGCGGCGAGGCAGTAGCGGCGGAACGGCTAGGGAACCGCTCTGGAAAGAAGAATTCTCAGTTCGCACAGCAGACGAGCGCTATGTCACACGTCGGCAGCTCACCAAGTTCCTGGTACTCACCAGCCTCGGCATGTTCGTGGGCAACATTTGGATTCTGATTCGTTCGCTTGTCTACAAAGCTCCCGTCTACCCGCGGCAACCTGTAGCCCAAGTCGGAGAGATTCCGGTCGGTGGAGTGAAACTATTCAGCTATCCAACAAAAGATGACCACTGCATCATGATCCGGACCGGCGAGGACGAATACGTAGGCTACAGCCAGAAATGCACTCATCTTTCGTGCGCAGTCTATTATTCTCAGGCGGAAAACAGACTGGAATGTCCGTGCCACAAGGGCTTCTTCTCGACCAAGGATGGCGCCGTTCTGCAAGGGCCTCCATCACGCCCGTTGCCACGCATTGTTCTCGAAGCGCGCGGCGAACAATTAGTTGCCGTCGAGGTAAAAGGTTAAAACCATGCCAACTTCAAACGAGCGGCCTCCCCAAAATCGGGGCTTGACCGCCATCGCGGGAGCGATGTCTCTGATCACCGTTCTTCTGATCGTACAAATCTGGCTATTGAGCGCTGCTTTGGAGTCTTTCCTGGGCGGAAACCGTCATACTGCACTGCCGGCCGCGATCTTTTCAGGTGTGATGTTCTTGATTTGCCTGGGCCTCTATGCCTTTGTCGATCGCGTCGATTCGGAGGTTCGCGGTTCTGGCAACGGCCGTTAACGCCATTCTTTCGTGTTTCTTAATGTTTCTAGCCTGAAAGCTTCCTCCGTGACATTAGTCATATGCGAGCTGTGGCGACAACCATGAGACCGTCATTCACGGGCTTACTTCACACGCAGAAGGAGTCCGCTGCCGCTCCGTATGTCAAAATTGCGTTTCTCCGGAGCAAGTGTAATCTGCCCAACCGGATTACTGCGGCCCGCGTGCGCAATCGTCGAATCGGCGAAGCCATAGGTTCCGCATGCGTCGGCAGAGAACAGCCATAGAGCTTGCGGAAGGTCATTGCCGCCGAGGTCGCCCCAGCACTTCGTGCCGGAGTTGGACGCAATCCGAACCAACAGGCCGTTGGCGGTTGGTGTTCCCACTACTCGCAATCCGCTGGCTACTGGTCCACCACCCCGACAGACAACATCACCGCCAATCTCCACCGTAGTCCACCGATTCTCTGGAGTTCCGTGGTCGGGACCGGTCTTCGGAATCTGTGCGTCCTCTACATCCATCATGGATGCCAACGCCCTCAGGCTAGTGGTCACGGGTATCCTTCGCTTTGAAAATTTGAGTGTGTCGAACTGCAAAGAGAGTTTTGCTCCACCGCCCTCACTTGCCTCGATTACGTCGAGTACACGGCCAATGGCTTTGGAGCCAGCGCGAATCCTCGCCCCCGATGGTAGCGGGAAATTCTGCATGATGCGTCCAGTGATAACCTGTCCGGGCTTAGTCTTTCTTGAGTTCGGCGAAGTGTTCAGTTGCAGTGGCAATATGGTCCCAGCCGGGATTACATTCTCTGCGAGCAAACCCGTAGTCAGCACCAGCAAACCAGCCAGCAAACCTACCGGCAATGTGTTTTTCATCTTGTTGGGCTCAACCTTCCATTGGTGCGGCTGAACCTCTACTTTCTTCATGGTCTTCATGACTCCTCCAGTTCTCGACCCTACGCGTCCATATTTCGAAAACCTCCAGTGCTCGTTCCGAGTTCCGAGGATACGAATCAAAATAGCGAAGCATAAATGGTGTCTGGCTCCCTACGCTTGTAAATAACAGCACTGGGCCGACATGTTCTCATTTCATTTCGCCGGAGTTTCCGGGAGCACTGGACCGATGCTCTGCTCTCACCTCGGTTGCTCTCGAAATTGCTGCTCCGTTCCGACGAAGAATTCTTCATACTTTCTCTTGCCCTGCGAACCAGACTCCTCACCGTTGATTTTTCCCCAGATTAGGCGCCCACTACTTGGACCCGTATCACGCACTATCCGCGTATCTTTTTCGGAATAGTAGAAGTAGTGGTCCTTGGCCCATCCGTATTCTTCTGATGAAGACGTACTTAATAAGCCGGAGGGCGGAAACTTGAATAGATACTCTCCTCCCTCGACAGGCAACGGGGGAGCACCATTGACCTGGAATTCGACTCGCACCCAGCCTACATATCCTTCCGGAATGAGAAAGCGCGATGAGTGGCGAGTGGAATGCCGGCCACCGATGGTGAGCCATGCTGCAGCTCCGAGGAGGACTGCGAGTGTGCAGATACCAACGGCTATTTGTGCGGATCGTTTTGTGCGGTTTGGAAAGATCCAGGTCGGAGCACTGCCATCCCGCGATTGCCGGAAGCTAACGACCGCCGAGTATGCGGTGACCAGTACCAACAGCGCTGTGGCCAGATATGGCAACATCATTCGAATTCAGAAACAGAAAGTTCAGAACCGGCCGATCGTGCGGGCAATGGCTGGACCATAAAAGCACCATATTGCCAGCGCAGCGGGCAACGCAAGCCTCGCCGCCGCATTTGGTTTGAAAAGGCTTAAATAAGCGGCAACAAATAGACCCAACGAGCCAGCCAGGGAAACAAATTCGAGTGTGTCCACGGGAACGCCTAAAGCGGCCAACATCAGCAAAGTTAAAACGTGAAATCCTGTTGCAGCTCCTGCAGCGAGATATAAGAAAAATGGGACCATGTCTAAGTATTCTCTAGTAGAACCGGAATACACTTTTGAGCAGCTGCTCGCGCGGACACCGTTGCTCCGTCTTCGAGATCCTTTGACATCGTTCTCACATCCGTGCATCTTGCTAGCGGTTCTGAACCGCACTCTCTGAACGAGGTACTTTCGCTGCCGTAGCCGCAACGGTCGTGAATTGACTAGTTTTCAAATCATACAACGGTTCACCTCAAGCGAAGCTCCACAAAAGCGCAGGCGGATTTCACTACTGTAGCCTCCAACCTAACTTTGCCTGGACATAATAAGCCAGGAAAAACACAACTGCAAAAAAGGTACCGAGTACAAGGAGGAGTAGCACTCCGTGGCGCCTCTCAAAGGATAATCGTTTCTTCTTCCGTGTCTTCATGACTTACATCCCCGAACGCCCCATGACGATGCCAGTTCCTTCCTCTGAAGGCAATCTCAATGAGAACTGCCCACAACAATTGTGTCTCTCTTTTCTAACCCGGCTTTTTTCTTAGAAGCCGGTCGTCTCATATTGCAGGACTGCCAGAGCGAGCCGGCAATCATAGCCCGCCTGCGCGTTGGCAATTTGCGCCTGCGTCTGCTGCAACTGCGCTTGACTTAGTTCGACAATCGAACCCAGCCCCAATTTGTATCGCGACTGCGCAAGATCCAGCGCGAGGTTGGCTTGCTCCAACAGTTGCTGGGTGACCGCCAATCGTTCGTAAGTGTTGGTGGCGTTGAGCCAACTGGTACGCACGTCGCGTGAGATCCGGTTGCGAAGATCGCGTAAACGCTCCTGCGCGGCCTGTGCTTTTAGTGTGGCCTCCCGGGCTCTCGCGGAGTACAGAAAGCCGTTAAATATGGGGATTTCGACGTTCACGCCCACTGCACCATACCAACTGGAAAGAACGGGATTTCGCACCGGCGTGTCTCCGACCACGCCCATCGCTTGAATATCCGGGAAGAACAAGTCTCGTTCCGCGGTCTGGAATTTCTTTGCGGACTCCACCTGAAATCCAAGCGACAGGAGTTCAGGGCGCATCGTGAAAGCGGTAGCGATCAGGTCATCCACGTTGGCTTGCGGAGGGGTGATTGCGGTCGTATCCTCCGCCAGTTGGAAATTCTGCAGACCTGAAAACCCGAGCACAGCGGAAAGCTGCGCCAGCGCAGCATTCTGGTTGTTTTGCGCGTCCAGAAGCAGCAGTTTGGCTTGTGCCAGATTGACATTCGCAAAGCTGAAATCGAGTCCCGACTTCAACTTGTTTTTGTAGAGTGCCCCCACCTGGTCCGAAACCGTCTGCCGATCTGCCACCGTCTGTCGCGCTACGAACAGCACGGCTTGCGCGGTCAAGGCGCCGTAAAAAGCTTGATCCACGGCCAGCAGAATTTGCTCCTTGGCGGCCACGGCATTTTGGGTCTCTGCCTTAGCTGCGAAATTCGCGCTCGAAATCAAGTTAGTAGTGCGTCCGAAATCGGTGATAAGTTGAGTGACCATTGCGCCGGCGGCAGCGCGAGGATAGACGCTCGGATTGTTGAGCGCCCCGGCTGTGATTCGCGAGCCGGGGTCTGAATCCACGGCAGTGAGATCGACGGTTGCGGTCGGCCATAGATTCGACCGGACTTCTCGCGTCACCTGCCGCGACGCCAGCGCGGTCAATCTCGCAACCGAGATTTGGGGATTATTCTTTAAGGCCAGCGCCTGGGCATCCTGCAGAGAGAGCAACATGGGCGCCATAGGATTGTTCTGCGGTGCACTGTTTTGCGGGGCGTTGCCTGGCAACCCGGCCATCGGTGAGCTCGAGGCGGCAGGCGGGATCCCCTGTTGCGGCATTGGAGCTGATGGCAAACTCGATAGTGTTCTTGAATTGAGCCCTCCCTGCGCGGGGCTGCACACAGGCAAGACCAGAGCGAGCCAGATAGGCAACACGTTTTTCGTTCTCCGCAAAACCATTCGCCGCAGAACAATGTTGCCTGTCATTCCGTCGTCTCCAAGGATGAGGTTGCGTCCGCAGCGGGCTTCGCGTCGCGCTTGCCGTATACCAGCAGATAAGCCGCGGGCACGATAAAAATGGTCAGGAGAACCGACGAAGTGAGGCCACCGATGATGGCCTTCGCCATCGGCGCGTACTGCTCAGCACCTGTGCCCATCTTCATCGCCATGGGAATCATGCCGATAATCGTTGCCAGCGAGGTCATCAAGATCGGTCGCAGGCGAACTCGGCAGGAGGTGATGACTGCATCTGCCGGAGAGAGCCCCTGCTTCTCCAGGTTATGCGCAAAATCAACGATCAGAATGCTGTTGGAATCGGCGATACCGACCAGCATCAGGACTCCCATCAGCGACATTACGTTCAACGTGCTGCCTGTGAGCGGCAGGATGACCAGGACGCCGATAAATCCCATGGGAATTGCGAGCATGATCAGGAAAGGATCGATGAACGACTTGAACTGGGCCGTCAGAATCAGGAAGAGCAGCAGAAACGAAATCAGAAATCCAAGCGCAAAACTCTTGAATGAGGCTACCATGCCCTGCACCATGCCGCGCAGATTCACGCGGACGTTGCTGGGGATCTTTTCCTGGGCCAGAATGTCCCGCACCGCGCTGGTGACGCGCCCCAGATCTTCCCCTTTAGGAGTAATGAAGATATCGACGGCACGCTGAATCTGATAGTGGTCCACTTCCGTCGGCGTCAGGATCTGTTTCACGTCCACAACGTTGTTGAGGACCGTGGTTTTGCCTTGCCCGCCACACGCCCACGAAGTGCGGGCGGCTCCGGGCCGTGGCGGGCGCGGGCCGGCCGGCCCGCAGCTTATATCATCTCCTTTGCCCGGATCTCGCAGGGGAATCTGTCCAAGATCCAGCATGTTGTGAATGGCGGCGCCGCCCTGCTCGAAAAACTGCACGGTGAGGTAGTAGTCATTGCCGCTCTTGCGGTCGACCCAATAATTAGGGGCGATCATGTAGTTGGAATTGAGCGCAGTGATCACGTTATCCACCACGTCTTTTTGTGTCAGACCCAACTCGCCCGCGTGCACGCGATCCACATCGAGCCGAAGAGCCGGGTAGTTCATGTCTTGCGGGATGTAGATTTGGCCGACGCCAGGCAGCTCGCGAAAGCGATTGGCCAAGTTCTGCGCGATGCCATAGATCTGGTGCAGATCGGGGCTGCTGACCTGCACGTCAATGGGAGCTGGCGCGCCCGAATTCAAAATGGCGTCGACCATGGAGCCGCTGGAAAAGAAAGTGCGAATATCCGGAAACTGGCTGGCCATTGCCTTCTGCACCCGGTCCATGTACTCAAAACTGCTGAGCCGGTGCGGTTCGTTTAGCGCCACTTGAACGGTTGCGGTATAGGGCCCGGAGTTGGTGGTGTAGAGT
>Ga0181523_10001913_pt1 | contig 21153 bp, 17 predicted proteins | sample PEATcosm2014_Bin_43_FD_119752 | JGI IMG/M metagenome (GOLD analysis project Ga0181523, IMG submission 119752) | Peatland microbial communities from MTU Mesocosm Facility, Houghton, MI, USA - PEATcosm2014_Bin05_30_metaG | ecosystem: Environmental > Terrestrial > Soil > Wetlands > Peat | place... | reverse complement strand
GCAGCCGCCGTCCGGAATTACCTCAACGTGGAAGTGGCGCTGATTTCTTTTATCGCACCCCGTGCGATACCGAGAACCAGTTCGGGCAAGATCATGCGCCATAAGACCAAGCACATGTGGCTGGAAGGTCAATTTACCGTTCTCTCGGAGTTTTCGCGGGAAAAGGACGCTGGACCCTCAACATCGGGTTCTGTAGGCCAGTCGCCTTTCGACGTATTGAAAGCCCGTTACAACCTGACGGGCGCGGAATCGTACAACCTCGTCGAAGCCGGGCTGGATTCCCTGGATCTTGTTGTGTTCATGCACGAGATCAAAGAACTTTTGAAGGATAAAGGCGCCGAGATGCTGGCGAGGCAGGTGGATATCGGCCTCATTCAGCGTGTGAGCGTAGCCGAGGTGTTTCGACTGGCCGAACAGTTGGAGCGCGCTCCCGAAGAAGCACTGGTTCCGCTGCGGCATTCCTTGGCGGCTTTCCGTGAAGAGCAGCGCGCGGCGGAACAGCAGATGATGAGCAACGACAGGAAGCTCATCTTCGAGCCTCCGGCGCCAGCGTTATTGTCCGAAAAACCAATCCTAAATCATGTTTTACTCACGGGCGGTACCGGCTTCATCGGACCGTTCCTGGTGAAAAGTCTGCTGGAACAAACGCATGCGAAGATCCACGTTCTCGTTAGGTCTTCCGACGAGCATCAGGGTTGGCAACGAGTGAGGGCGGCGATGGAATCGATGGGGCCTTGCCCGGCGGAACTGATGCAGATGTTCGAGACTCGCGTGATTCCCGTTTGCGGAGATCTTGGCCAGAAGGAGCTGGGATTGACGCGCAGGGTCTGGGATTCCCTCGCGAATGAAATCGATACGGTGTTCCATAACGGCGCAACCGTAAACTACTTGCTCAACTACGACCGTATGCGTGACGCGAACGTGCTCGGGACGAATGAAGTCTTGAGACTGGCGTTCGAAGGACGGCCCAAGAGCTTCAATTATGTTTCGACTACTTTCGTGTTTGGCTGGGCGGTTAAGAAAGTTCTCTATGAGACCGACTTGAACGAGAATATGGAGCTTCTCGATTTTGGATACAGCCAGTCCAAGTGGGTATCGGAGCAAGTGGTTATGGACGCACGCCGCCGGGGGCTTGCTACGCGGATCTTCCGGCCCGCTCTGGTGAGTCCCTCCATTACCGGCGGCGGCAATAACTTCGACATCGCCGTACGTTTAGTTGCGTTCATGGTGAATCACGGCATTGGAGTCGATGCTCTGAACCAGGTTAGTTTCGTTCCCGCAGATATCACGGCTAACAATATCGTTGCGATTTCCACAACTCCCGGCACGGCTAATAAGACTTATCATGTTACGAGGGACGAATACGCGAACATGCTGGATATTACCGGACTGATTACAAAGGCGACGGGCCGGCAATTTGAAGTGTTTAGTCTTCCCGACTTCGTTCCCGAGCTTATCAGGAGATGCAAGAAAGAAGATCTACTCTTTCCGCTGCTGGACTTTCTGGTGGGCTCCGTGGACAACATCTCGGCGATGGAGTTCAAACGCTACGACAGCTCCTGCTATCAAACGGCGCGGGATGCTTCCGCATGGGGCAAGCCGGATCCGTCTCTCGAAGATACAGTCAATGGCATCCTGCGATTCATGCAGCGAAAGGGAATCATCTCGGTTGCGGCTCGTGAGTTCAACGCCGTGGGTAACTGCCGGTAGGCGGTTCACCCGCGCGGATGCACCGGGCGTGGCACGGCGACGTTACTGTTTCCGAAATACCATTGTTTCTCTTACTTGCTGGCCGGTTTGCAGCGTGCCTGTCGTGGCTAGCGTCATCTCTGCTCCGTTGGCGGAAATCACCCACCGATCCCTTTGAGCGACTTGATCATCTCGCCGGTAAATCGAATCGACCGTGTGAGCGTCGACAAGTTGGAGGGTCACGGTATCGTTGCTGGAGTTTTTCAGATCGTATTCCTTGCCGTCAAAGCGGGCGCTGTAGCTGAACTCACCCGAGAAGCGGACCCCTTCCGTTCCGTCCGCCTCGATCTTGAGCGCCAACCCTTGCCGCAACCGAGTCTTACTCAGATCTTGTGTCCACTCACCGGCGAATAAGTTATCGGCAGCCTTCGTTCCCCCGCTCCGCGTCCACACTGTGATCCGGTCGGCACGGCCTTTCTGTGAAGTCCGGCTCGTTAACTCGTTACGATCACTCGACAGTTTGTCACGAATCGTCGCCACTACGACTCCATCCTTCTTCTCTTTGACTTCGACTTGATTCTTAGCGATCCTCCGTAGCTCGATTTGATTAAATGCCGGACTGCCTTGTACGGACGCTCCATGGCCGTTCAACTTCGCCGTAAAATCGACGTGGGTGTCGCCTGAAATCACTACGTGGACTCCCCCGTGAAGAGATGTGATGGAGAGTTTGTTGGGGGGATCCAGGGTAGACTGCGCAGAGATGAGCATCCAGGAGCCGATGCGGGGGTCTGCGGCACTAAGCTGAACGGCGGCAAACAACCCGAGCAACGCGAGTTTGTGCAATGGTCCTCCGAGAAACCGTGTATCCTTACCACACAATAAAATAATACGAACCCGTCCGGAATGCGAATCGGGATGTGAATCTCCTTAACGGTAACTTTTTTGCGTGACATTATGAATCTCGCACTTCTGCGCCGTTTCTGGCTGGCCGGGGTAGTCCTGGCGGCGGTCCTTGCGCTCCTGCCATTTTCCTTTCACGCCGAGCAGCATCTTGAGACCGCAACGCGCATTGAAGGTAGCGAGGCGGCAAGTGTCGCGCAGGAGTTGGCCACTCGCTTTCATTCGCCATTCGTTGACCGCGTGGTCCTGGTGATCCAGGGACTCCCCCCTGCCGATTCGGAAGAGGGCGAGCAAGCGTTGGCAACAATTGAAGAGAGACTGCGAGAGGAACCGGGTGTGTCCGGAATCGTTTCCCGCCTTGATTTCCGCGATCCGATTTTCCTGGGCAAGGGAGGAGGAACTTTTGTGCTGGTGGGACTCGCCTCGACCGAGGGTCCCGTGGAGTCGCTCGTCCCAAAGCTTCACGAGCTGGAGAGCTCTCTTCAAACCCAATTGCGGGCCCATTATCCGGCGGCGAAGCTCGAGCTGACCGGAGAGACGCCACTTAATTTCGACATTCGGAAAGCTAGCGCCGACGACGTACAACACGCCGAAGGTGTCGCGATTCCTGCCACACTCGCACTTCTGCTGGTGGCTTTCGGAAGCTTGGTGGCGGCCCTGATTCCAGTGGCCATTGGTCAGCTTGCCATCGCGACCGCTCTGGCGATCGCAGGATTCCTGGCCTTGCACTGGCACTTGTCCATTCTGGTTCAGAATTTGGCCACGATGCTTGGGCTAGGCTTGGGAATCGACTACGCGCTCCTCATGGTCAGCCGCTTCCGGGAAGCGATTGCTACCGAGCAAAACGGATTCAAAGCCTCGGCCATCGCGGCACGTCAGGCAGGTCATACCCTCCTGATTTCAGCCTCGACTGTGGCCATCGGATTTCTAGCCCTCTTGACCGTCCCCATCAGCGAAGTCCGTTCCATCGGTGTGGCTGGATTCCTGGTGGCGGGAACGAGTGTGCTCCTGGCAAATACCCTCGTTCCGGCACTGCTGGCAGCTCTCGGTCCGCGCATCAATGCTGGCCGGTTGCCCTTTATTGCAAGTTTCGACGTGCGCCGGGCAGCACGCACGGCCAACCGCTGGAGGCGATGGGGGAAGGTGATCGTCGTCCATCCCTGGCTCGCCATCTTTCTGGCCGGCACCCCTTTGCTTCTGCTCGCCTCGCAGGCCGCGCGGCTCGATACCAGCGTCCCCAGAGGGGATTGGCTTCCGCCAGCAGCGGAATCGGTTCGCGCGCTTCACACCCTTGAACAAATGCATCGGGCTGGCATTGTTTACTCGTTGCGCGCGATTCTCGAGCTTCCAACGGATTCCATTGCGCAAACCGACTCGGGGTGGAATGCACTCGATCGTTTCAGCAAGCGACTCACGAGCGACCCTCGTTCCGACCGCGTGATCTCCATCACAACGATAGCGGAGAGTGACCGGTCTGGCCTCGACAACCTCTCGCGTGAGACCCGCCGAACGTTCCTCAGTCGCGACGGGCGAGCGGCGCTGCTTGAAGTGTTACCCGCAGCCTTTGTTTCCCTGAACGATCAGGTCAACTGGGTGCGGGAGCTGCGGAAAGCAGACGTGGCCGCTCTTACGGGAATACCCGGCGCCACGCTGCGCATTGGAGGCATTCCGGCGCTAACTGCCGATTATCAGACGATTGTCAGGGCCCGGTTCGCTTCGGTGATGGCGCTGGTGGTGGGAGGGACGCTCATGGCGCTTCTTGGCGGGTTCCGATCGCTTTTCGCCGCGGTGAAGGCCGTTGCTCTGAACTTGCTCTCGGTTGCGGCCTCATTCGGAGCATTGGTTCTAGTGTTTCAGGACGGACACGGAAGTGGCTTCCTGGGAGTTCCTGAGGGAACGGGCAGCATATTTCCCATTGTGCCAATTGTCGCCTTTGCCATCGTTTTCGGACTGAGCATGGATTACGAAGTGTTTTTGGTCGCGCGAGTTCTCGAAGCGAGGAGGAACGGGCTGAGTGAATTGGAGGCAATCCCCGAGGGGCTAGCCAGAACCGCAGGACTGATTACGAGCGCCGCCGCGATCATGATTGTGGTATTCGCGGCGTTCACCTTCGGGAACTTCCTAGTGGTTAAGATGCTCGGATTTACGCTGGCGGTAGCCGTGTTAATAGACGCAACACTCGTTCGCATTGTGATTGGACCAGCGCTTCTTCGCGTTGCAGGCGATTGGAACTGGTGGCCTGGAGGACTCGCCGCCGCACGCAGTGCACCGGTGATCGCCAGCAGCGAATGATGCAAATCGATACGCTCCGTTCAACGCATTCTGAATCGGTCCGTTTGGGGCGGAGCCCCATTTGAAGTCCAGTGGGTGGCGGGGACACAATAGGGGTTCCGCTAAACTTCCACTGATAGGTGTCTCGCTCTGACGCTAATTATATGAAGATAACGGAGGGAACTCGTTTTGAGTGACGTCCCTCGGGGACGTGCATTGCTGGGTCGCCCCTCCGGGGCTGGATTTTCTCCGCATGAACCGCCCGCTCACCAATACGATCCTGCTCATTGTTCCTCTTTTTGTTTTTCTTATTGTCCCAACCGCGGCCGGCCAAACCCACTCCACTGTGCGCCATTACAAGGTACCTGTGGATGACACGCCTCCAGAGATTGCGCAGGCGGAAGATGCCATCCAGAAAAACGACTTCGCCGGCGCGGAAACGCTGCTGAAGAAGGCTCTCGACAAGGATCCAAAGAATTATCAGGCATGGTTTGATCTGGGATTTGTTCTCAATCGCCTGGACCGCATTGAGGAGTCGATCCACGCCTACCGGCAGTCGGTCGCGGCCAAGCCCGACGTGTTTGAGACGAACCTGAACCTGGGCTTGATGCTTGCCCGCTTAAATAGTCCCGAGGCCGAACGTTTTCTGCGCGCGGCCACGACGCTCAAGCCCACGGCGCATTCTACAGATGATCACGCTGCAAAAGATCACAGCGCGGACGATCTCGTCGCAGAAGGTCAAGCCCGCGCCTGGCTCGCACTGGCACATCTGTTCGAAAGTACCAAGCCCGCAGACGCATTCCAGGCGTACCGCAAAGCCGCCGAGCTCACGCCGAAAGATCCCGAGCCTCATCTCTCTGCCGGGCTGCTGCACGAGCGACAGAAGGAATTCTCGGACGCCGAAGCAGAATACAAACAAGTCCTGACACTTGATCCACACTCGACAGACGCCGCGATCGGCCTCACCAACATCTATATGAAGTCGGGCCGGCTGGGCGACGTCGAGCCTCGGTTGCGGCGGCTGGCGGCTGAGCGACCCAATGACGCCGGCATTCATCTCCAACTGGGGCGCGTACTCGCCGCGGAAGGGAAGAATGACGACGCCATTGCGGAAATACAGATGGGCGTGAAACTTGCCCCCAACGATCTGGAGGCGCAACGTGATCTCGCTGACCTTTATGCGGGAGCCGGGAAAAATGATCTTGCGGAAACCGCATATCGCGCTTTGGCCTCTGCCCATCCGAATGATGCCGAATTGCATCGCGGACTGGGAAAGGCGCTGCTGCTCCAGAAGAAATTCCCGGAAGCCGAACAGGAGTTTCTGGTTGCCGTCCGACTGAAGCGCGATTGGCCCGATGTCTACGTTGACCTGGCCTTTGCGGCCAGCGAGAACAAGAACTACGAACTCACGGTCAGAGCCATCAATGGGCGCGCCATGTTAAATGCGGAGATGCCCGCGATCTGTTTTTTTCTTCGGGCCTCCGCTTATGACCACCTGCGTGACTACAAACTGGCCGCGGTCGATTATCATCACTTTCTGGACGTTGCTAACGGGAGGTACCCTGATCAGGAGTGGCAGGCTACCCATCGCCTGATCGCCATTGAACCGAAGAAACGTTGACTGCCATGCGACGACTTGCCTTCACCGTTCTCCTCCTCGCGCTCTGCTTCGCCTACGGCGCGGCCAAGGACGAAACTGTAGCGGCACTCAAAGCACGCTTCGAAAGTGCGCATTCCGAGGATCGTCCCGACCTGGGCATGCGGATCGCACAGCAACAGCTTCACAATGCGGACAAGCTCTACGGCGAGGGCAACGTTGACCAGGCCGGCGCCGCCGTCGATGACATCGTCACCTACTCCGAGAAAGCCCGCGACGCCGCGATACAAACCAGGAAACATCTTAAGAATGTCGAGATCGATGTGCGAAAAATAGCGGAGAAGTTGCGTGACATCAAGCGCACTCTCGCCTTCGAAGACCAGCCTCCGGTGGAACAGGCCGTGCGCCGACTCGAAGACGTCCGCACCACGCTGCTAAAGGAAATGTTCGCTAAGGAAACCAAGAAGGAGAACAAATGAAACGAGGCAAGGCCTGGCACCGGCACCGGGACTGGCGCGACGCGTTCGGCCTGGCGCTGTTGCTCGTCCTCCCGCTCGTTGCTTCGACTTGGTCTCCGCTTTGGGCGCAGAGCCGGCGCGATCCGCTGAATCCGCTGGAGATCGACCAGCTCCGCGACGCCATGCTCTACCCGGACGAGCGCTTAAAGCTTTACGTGAAGTTTTCACGGGATCGCATGACCAAGCTTGAGCAGATGCGCAGCGACCCAAAGACGACCGAGCGCGGACGCCAGACGCATGACATGTTGGAAGATTTCCTCGCCGTCTACGATGAACTGAACGACAACATCGACATGTATGTCGGGCGCAAGGACGATATCCGCAAGCCGCTGAAAGTTATCATCGAAGCCGACATCGAATTTCAGGCAAAGCTGCGCGCCCTCAAGGACGCGGCGAACACCAACGCCGCCGAGGCAAAGCAGTATGAATTCCTGCTGACCGATGCGCTCGACACCGTCGACTCCAGCGTCGACGACCACCGCAAAACACTCGCCGAAGTTGAGGAGTACATGAAGAAGAAAAAGAAGAAATAGAGCATCGGCGGCTGTGACAACGGAAGGCCAAAACTCCGATATACTGCCCCCCATGTTTTCGCGGAAGCTGCTCATCGGTGCGATTTGCTTACCTCTTTTTTTTTGCGGTCAGGGTGGGCGGACCTTGGCTCAAGAGATCGAAACCGAACACCCGGACCTGCGCGCTGCGAAACTTCGCGCCATGATTGAGGCTGCGCCGAAACTGCCGCTTGAACGAACCGAGCTCCCGGTAAAGCTGCCCGCGGGCCAGGAACTGGGCATGGTCTCGTGGTTGGCGCACGACGAGAAGACCGGGGTGACGTGGCTCATTCAGCGCGGCGACAAAGCCGATCCGGTCATAGCGGTCGACCGGGAAGGTCGTGTCCTGCGCTCGTTTGGTAAAGGACTGTACAAGATTCCGCACGCGATCCGGCTCGACCCCGAGGGCAATGTCTGGACGGTCGACGCGGGCAGTTCGACGGTCATCAAGTTCAGCCCGAAGGGCGAAAAGCTGCTTCAGATCGACGTGGGTGGGCAGCCCGAAGCGGCGCTCAGCACTTTCAGCGGAGCGACCGATATTGCGTTTGCGCCGAAAGGGCGGATTTTCATCAGCGATGGATATGCCAACGCGCGCATCGTTGAGTACACAGCCGATGGCAAGAAGGTTCGCGAGTGGGGCAGCGCGGGCACGGGTCCGGGCCAGTTCAATCTGCCGCACTCCATCGCGGTGGATGAGAACGGCACCCTTTATGTTGCTGACCGCGAGAACGGGCGGGTTGAAAAATTTGACCTCGACGGAAAGTTTCTGGGCGAAATCTCCAACCTGGGGAGAACGTATTCGCTCAAGCTGGGCGGGAATGGGGCGCTGTGGGCGGCAATGCAACAGCTCAATAGACCGGCCGGATCTCCTGGCTGGTTGGTCAAGTTGGATCGCAAGACCGGCAGAATCCTGGGCTACGTGCCCGTGGACGAGAGGGCGGGTCTTCACTGCGTGGAAGACGCCGGCGAGGGCCAGCCCATGACGACCCTCGGTAACAAAATTGTCTGGTTCCAGAATCTCTAGGAGCTTGCGCGATGGCTTGACGTTCCAGCGCTTCAGTCCACAAACTGTCACCGTGCCACAACTGCCTGGGTTACTCGACGCTGATCGTTGACCGCTGATGGCTGACGGCTGATAGCTGCCTCTGCTAGTCTTTCTTCAACGTGTCTCCAAAACTCAACGAAATCTTCCACGAAGCCTATCGCGAACTTCGACCACGCGCGCCCGCACCGGCCCTGCACGCGCGTTTCTATCCGTTTGTTTCCATCAACAACACGATCCGCATGCGCCAGGGAGAACTCTATGTCCGGCTCTCCGACCTTCTGGAAGGCGCTCCGGAAATCGTGCTGCATTCGATTGCGCACATCCTGCTTGCCAAGCTGTATCGCCAGCCGGTCGATCGGGCTCACAACACCCGTTATCGCCGCTATGTTGCCGGCCACGACGTTGCCGCCAAGGCGCGGCTCATGCGGCAAATGCGCGGACGCAAACACATCCGCTCCCCTCGCGGACATCACTACCATCTTGAAGAAATCTTCGACGACCTCAACCGGCGATTCTTTCACGGACTTATGGGATGTCCGCAACTTACCTGGAGCCAGAACCAAGCTCGCAGCAGTCTTGGCCACTATGACCCGGCGCACAACGCCATCGTCATCAGCCGCGTCTTCGACCATCCGCGCGTGCCGCGCTTCGCGGTTGAATACATTCTGTTTCACGAGATGCTGCATTTGAAGCATCCGGTCAGACTCAACGGCGGCCGGCGCTGCGTGCATTCGCGGGAGTTTCGCGCCGAAGAAAGCCTTTTCCCGGAGCTAGTTCAGGCGCGCAAGTTTCTGCGCATGGTCTAGTGGAACGCCCCTCCCGACGGGCGGGGCGCCCGACACTCCACCAACAAGCTAGGAACGCGAAGCGCCATTCAATGCGCCGTTTCCCCGTGTGATGCAAATCACAGCGATCCGTGATTCACTGCGTTGACCGCTTCCCACCTGAAACCGTATCCTATTGATATTGAAATTGAATTTCATTTTCAATTAGAAAGCGGCCTTTTTCAATGTTGCAGGCATTCATCATCACGCTCCGCGAAGGCGTCGAAGCGGCGCTTATCGTCGGCATTACTTTGGCCTATCTGGCCAAGATCGGCCGCAACGATCTGCGCAAGTCGGTCTATGCCGCGTTGGCTGCAGCTTTTGCCGGATCGATCGGCGTGGCTGTGCTGCTCTCCCGTTTCAAGTTGAACGAGGATGTCTTCGAAGGCTGGGTCATGCTGGTCGCGGCCGTTTTCGTCGTCACCATGATCGTCTTCATGATGAAGACCGGGCGCAAGCTCAAAGGCGAGATCGAAAGCAAGGTCGGCCTGTTTGCCCGTGGCGACGCATGGATTGGCCTCTTCATTTTTGTCTTTCTCATGGTGCTGCGCGAGGGTGCCGAAACCGTTCTGATCCTCTCCGCCGTTACGCTGAATTCGAGCGAACTGATGAGCTTCATCGGCACGGTGACGGGAATCGTCGTGGCCGTCCTGTTCGGCGTGATATTCGTCAAGGGCAGCGTCAAGATCAATCTGCAGAAATTCTTCAAGGTCACGACCGCAATTCTTTTCCTGGTAGCTGGGCAGCTTGTGATTTCCGGCCTGCACGAACTTTCCGAGAACGGCGTGCTTCCCTCGTCTCGCCAGGAGATGGCGATCATTGGTCCCATCGTGCGCAACGATTTTTTCTTTTTCGTCACCATTCTTGTGCTGGCCGCGCTGATGGTGCTGTTTGAAATGAAGAACCACCAATCGGTCGAGCTGCCGCCTGCCGGCGCTGCCCGCCGCAAAGCGCTTTGGACCGTCCGGCGCGAGCGCTTCTGGATGGCCTCGGTTTACACCTTTTCGTTCATCTTCATCGTGATGATCACCGCCAGCTTCATCTACGAAAAGAGCGCCAGCGCACTGTCGCCAGCCGCGGAGGTTACTTTTGTCGACGGCAAAGTCTCCATCCCCCTGCAGCAGATTTACGATGGCGAACTGCACCGCTTTGAAGCTCAGGAAAGCGGAGTTGAAGTGCGTTTCTGGCTTTATCAGAAGCCCGACGGAAAAATCGCGACGCTCTTCGACGCGTGTGAAATCTGCGGGCCGGTCGGCTTCTATAAAGGAGCGCAGGGCGTGATCTGTAAAAACTGCGCCGCCCCCATTAACCCGCAGTCGGTCGGCATGGCCGGTGGCTGCAATCCGATCCCGCTGAAGGCGCAGGTCACCGACGACGCGGTTATTGTTTCCGAGGCCGACGTGGCGTCGGGCAGACGCTACTTCGAGCAGAAATAATGTTTCCTCGCATCGTCTACGAATCGTTTCGCCGCCAAGCGCGCCGTAAGCTGCTCGCGGGCATCGCGATTACGCTGGGCGTAACGGTTGCCACCGCCATGATCGCCGTAGCCACCGACATTGGCGACAAGATCAACCGCGAACTGCGCAGCTACGGCGCTAATCTGGTGATTACTCCGCAGGAAGACACGCTCGACGTGGAAGTCGGTGGCATCAATCTAAAACCTCCAAGCGACGGCGCGTTCCTCAACGAGTCAGACCTCCCGAAGATTCGTGGTACGTTCTGGCACCACAACATTGTCGGCTTCTCGCCCATGCTCCCCGTGACCGTGAAACTCGGCAGCGGCAGCGGCGCGAGAGATGTCACTTTGCTTGGCACTTACTTCAATAAAGCGCTCAGCTTCGGGAAGGACGACTTCACTACCGGCGTGCGGATTACCGATCCGTGGTGGAAAGTTTCGTGCGGTGATGGCAAGGAGTCTGCGAAGTGCGGCTGGCCAGCGGACGATTCGCAGAATGTGTTGCTGGGCGAACGCCTGGCGACAAAGGTCAATGAGAAAGCTGGCGACACAATCGAAATCGCCGGCCGCCGGCTCACCATCTCTGGCATCATCTCCACCGGCGACGCCGAAGACGACCAGATTGTCGCGCCGCTCGCACTCGCTCAGCAGATTCTTGGCAAACCGGGCGCCGTACGCCGCGTTTACGTCAGCGCTATGACCAAGCCGCCGGATGCGCTTTCCGTCCGCGACCCCAAGACGATGACCCCCGAGGTGTACGACCGCTGGTATTGTTCGCCTTATGTGGAGTCGATTGCCTATCAGCTGCAGGAGGTCATTCCGCATTCGCACGCGGAGCAGATCCGGCAGGTCGCGCAAAATGAGGGCACGGTGCTCTCGCGCATCAAGGGACTCATGCTGCTGATAACATTCGCCGCCCTTTTCGCTTCCGCTCTCGCGGTTTCGGCCGCGATGGCCACGGCCATTTACGAACGACGCGTCGAAGTCGGTTTGATGAAAGCTCTGGGCGCAGGCAGTCTCGCGGTCTCTGCCATTTTCTTTGCGGAGGCGCTGCTGCTGGCGCTCGCCGGCGGCATTGCCGGATTCTCCGCCGGAGCTTTGCTTGCCCACCAGATCGGGCAGTCGATTTTCAACTCGCAGATTTCCATTGAGCCCGTGCTTTTTCCTATCATCATCGCCATCGCCGTCTTCGTGACCTTTGCCGGAAGCGCAGCCGCCATTCGCCGCGCGGTGAAATTTGATCCTGTCTTCGCGCTGCGAGGTGAAGGATGATGATGAGCAGCATCCCCGGCACGCTCGTCACTCCGAAGCAAGTTGCCGATCGCCGCGCTCAGGCACCGCATACGTCGATGTTCGCGCGCATGTTGCTGCGCGCCGCCGTGCTCCGCCGCCGCCGCGCAGCATCCGCTCTGCTTGCCATGATCGTGGCCGCCGCCGTCGCCACCGCGATGATGAACCTTTACGTCGACGTGCAGGCCAAGCTCCGCACCGAATTCCGAAATTATGGCGCCAACATAGTCATCGTCCTAAAAGAGGGACAGACTCTGCCCGACGACGCGCTTGCCAAAGTCGAATCGCTTCTCGGCGCGAAGACGCTGGCCGTTCCGTTCTCGTATGCCGTCGCCCGGGTGAAAGGCGGACAATCTGTAGTCGTCGTCGGCACCGACTTCGCGCGCGCCCGCCAACTGAACCACTGGTGGAAGGTTAGCCATTGGCCCAGCGCTCCGAACGAAGCCCTGATCGGAATGCGCGCCGCTGCGGTGGTTAATCCCAAAGCTGGCCCCGATCGCCAGCCCTTCGAACTTACTTTCCAGGGCAAAGCAATCGAACTCGCTCCCGCCGGCATGCTGCAGACCGGCGCGGGAGAAGACAGCCGCATTTATCTTGATCAATCTGAATTCCAGAACTGGACCGGGGTCGCGCCCTCCACCATCGAAGTTGCCGCCAACGGCACCGCCGCGGAGGTTGAAGCGTCCATTCGACAAGTGGCGCAGATTCTGCCCGCCGCGGACGTTCGTCCCGTCCGCCAGATCATGGAAGGCGAAGCCAACGTGCTGAACAAGACGCGCGCTACGCTTTACGCCTCCGCCACGCTGGTGGTGCTCACTTCCGCGCTGTGCGTGCTGGCCACTCTGATTGGATGGGTCTTTGACCGCCGCCGCGACTTCGCTATCATGAAGGCGCTGGGTGCTTCCGAACATCTGATCAATGGATTCTTCGCGGCAGAGGCCGCAGCCCTGGGTGTGGTCGGCGCGATTCTCGGCTTCTTCGTCGGCATTGGCGTTGCGGCCTTGATTGGACGAGTTAACTTCCACGCGCCCGTCGTTCCGCGCTTCAGTGTTTTTCCGTACGTGCTCGCCGGCAGCGTCGCCGTGGCCCTCATTTCGGCGGTCCTGCCTATCGGGCTGCTGCGCCGGGTGCAACCGGCTATTATTTTGAGAGGAGAGTAGTATCGTGAGCGCGTAATGAGATATGCGGTGAGATTGGAGAAGTTAGAAGGATGATTCGACTCAAGAACGTCACCAAGAGTTATCCAGCCAGAGCGGAAGAAAATAACGGCGGGCTTAGCCTCATTAAGGCGCTCGACGATATTTCTCTTTCCATCGCGGCCGGCGAGTGGGTCGCGATGATGGGGCCATCCGGCTCAGGCAAGAGCACCATGGTCAATCTCATCGGATGCCTCGACCGCCCCAGCAGCGGCGAAATCTGGCTTGATGGACAAAACGTCGCCAACCTCCGCTCTTCTGAACTCAATCATGTTCGCGCCGAAACCATCGGGTTCGTCTTTCAGCAGTTTCACATGATCCCGTATCTCAGCGCGGTCGAAAACGTAATGCTGGCGCAGTACTTTCACAGCATGACCGACGAAACGGAAGCGCTCGATGCCCTCGATCGCGTCGGCCTCAAAGACCGCGCCGGACACCTGCCTTCGCAGCTCTCCGGAGGCGAGCAACAACGCGTCTGCATCGCGCGTGCCCTCATCAACGATCCTAAAATCGTGCTTGCCGACGAACCCACCGGCAACCTGGACGCCGCGAACGAAGAAATCGTGCTGCGCCTGCTGCGCGAACTGCATCAGCAGGGACGCACGATCGTCATGGTGACGCATGATCCCGTGGTGGCGAGGCTGGCCGACAGGCGCGTCGAATTGCATCACGGCAAAATCGCCGCCCAGGAAGTTTTTGCCATGGCAGACGAGGAGCAGTTCGACGAAGTGCTGGAAGAATTGTTTGCCCTGGAAGAGAACGGCCAGATCGCGGAGATTGGCCGGATGGAAGTCCACGGGGCTCTGCCGGTGTCAATCGCGGTGGAGAAAATGGCCGCCATGGGCCTGGTGACGGCGCGCCCGCATCCGCCCGAAGCGCACGATCACAAGCCCTTCGTCAATCCCTGCCATGACGCGCTGAAGCCGACCGGCTTTTCGACCGGAGACGGCTCTGCGATCGTCGAACTCACCCCGCGTGGACACCAGCGCGCGGCCGACATCATCCGCCGCCATCGCCTGGCCGAGCGCCTGTTTACCGATTCGCTTGCCATGGACAGCGAGACCGAAATCGAGCAGCAGGCCTGCAAGTTCGAGCACATACTTTCACCCGAAGCCACCGACAAGATCTGCACCTTCCTTAACCACCCCCTCACCTGCCCGCATGGTGCGCCGATTCCTCCGGGGCCGTGTTGCGGACGGCGGGCTCAACCGCGGCAGGCCGCCGGCGCGTTATCAGGTCGACGCTAAGTTTAATATTCTGGTGTGGGACGCGGCTTTGGCCCGGTCCAGGGGGCGGAGCGCCCGCTTCCACGGGGCGATCGCTACTTCTTCCTGAAGAACTTCCCAAATCCTAACCGCACTTGCACTGTATTCACTCCCGGATTTGGCACGGTCAGGCCGGCATTCGAAATATGCAAGTAGCGGACATCCACCGACCACGTATGCTCTCCAAAGAAATACATCCCGAAGGCTGCGCCGGGCGTGAAATTTATTGTTGAAGTTCCCTTCGGCACTTCATGGGTGGTGAATAGAGTTCCGCCATTTAACTCGAGGAATGGGGCCACATGTCCGCGGGTGGCGAAAATCCATTTAAGCCCTACCGGATTCACTCCCGCCCCGTAGGCGGTGTTGGCTCGCTGGAAAACAACAAACGCCGGCACTGCGTCCACCGCCAGCTCGAAGCGTCCGCTGAGAAACCCAGGCAAGTGGGGCTGCGTCAGGATCCAACCATAGCGGACTCCGGCGTTCCAGACGTTGGTATCGCTGGTTCCGCCCGGAACCGAGTGCCCGCCGCCGCTCCACACTTCGAGTTCATGACCGCCTTCCTCGGGGCGATCCTGCGCGAACGCCAGCGAAGTTGCGAGGAACGACGCGAGGAACAACGTAAATACTGAAAGAAAAAGAGAGCCGGTGCCCCTAATGAATCGAGTCATAAGCATCTTTACGGTCGAAACAGAACGATACGCGAAAATGAACGATACGGGAAACCAAGCCAGGAAACAAATCCCGCGTTTACCAGATTGCTGAAAAATTCGTGTTGCACGCCGCCGTCGCCCTCAGCGGCTCACACGGTTATCGCAGCACGGAAGCGACGCGCCAGCCAAATCGAACACAAGGCTGAGGTGCTCAGTGCCCTGCTACAGCCCCAGCCCGCCATCCACCACCAGAACCTGGCCGGTAATAAACTGCGGAGCCGTCACGAAGAACATCACGGCTGCGGCGATATCCGCTGCCGTCCCATTGCGCTGCATGGGCGTCTGTTTTGACATCTTCTTCATGAACGAGACCGCCGCTTTCTCTCCCAAATCAATCATGCCCGGGGCCACGGCATTCACCGAAATCTCTGGTGCCAGAGCCTTCGCCATCACTTTGGTCAGCATGTGCACCGCCGCCTTCGACGAGCAATAGTGCGCATGCGCGGCCCAGGGACGCAGCCCGCCCAGCGACCCCATATTAATGATGCGTCCCTTTCTTTTTCTTAAGTACGGCAGGGCCTCGCGCGAGACCAGAAACGGTCCGCGCGTGTTCGACGCAAAAATCGCATCCCACTGCGCGACCGTGATCTTCTCGAACTCGACAGTTTCGTAATTCGCGGCGTTATTCACCAGCACGTCGATCCCCCCAAGTTCTGTGGCTACTTCCTTCACCATCTCGCGGACGCTCTGCTCATCGGTGACATCGCACCGCACCGCCAGCGCTTCCGCGCCATGCCGGGCCAGTTCTTCCACCAGCGCCCGGGCCTCGCTCGCCGATTCGCGATAAGTGATCGCGACGGCAGCGCCGTTTTCGGCCGCGGTCAACGCAATCGCGCGGCCCAGGCGTTTCGCCCCTCCCGTCACAAGGATCGTTTTTCCAGAAAGTGCTCGTCCCTTTGTCGTCATCGCGTGCGCCGTCATCGGAAGATTCTACGCTCTTATTTTCATTGGCACCCGGTGTCCGACGCCCATCGACGGCCGTCAGTGTCTTGGAAACCCTGCACCGAAACTGCTACACTCCTTCGAATGACGATGCCCCGTGAAATCATCATTTATTCCCGCAAGGGGTGTCATCTCTGCGAGATCGTCAAGGAGAGCATCGTCAAGCTGCACAAGCGGGGCGGCTTTAGCTGGCGTGAAATTGACGTGGACTCCGACGCCGAAATCCGACGCCTCTATAACGATGAGGTCCCAGTGGTCCTGATCAACGGGCGGAAGGCTTTTAAGTATCGCATGGACGAGCAGGAGTTCCTCCGCAAACTCAATACGTAAGCTGCCCGCGTTCCGCGTGGTCGATGCAACATCTGCCATCTGACTTTTAACTTCTTTGCTCTCCCGTTACAATCACCCCCGATGCTTCGCACCCAACTCTACGCCGACCCCGCCGGACGCTTCGTCCACGATATTGTTCTCGATAGTTGCCGCCGGAACAACGGCAAGACGGCACTGGTTGACACTTCCTGCGATCGCCGTTTTACTTTCGCCGAATATGGCAGGCTCGTCGAATCGCTTGCTCGCGGCCTCATCTCCGCCGGTCTTGTTCCTGGAGAAGTGGTTGCGATCTTTCTGCCTAACTCGTGGGAGTTCGCCATCACCTATCACGCCGCCACGCTCGCCGGAGGCATCCCCACCCTGCTCAATCCTTCTTACCGCGAGCGCGAGATCCGCTATCAACTGGAAAACTCCGGCGCGGTTTTTCTTGTCACCGACGCTCCACTTCTGGAAAACGTGAGCCTTGCGGGACTTCCTGCGCTGCGCCGCAGGTTCATCACGCGCAGCTTCGCTGCCCAGAGCGCGAGCGCAGGCTGCGAAGACTTCGCGAGTCTGCTGCGGGCCACGTTCGCGAATTTCCCGACTGCCTCTAAGAGCCCGCAAGAAACTATCGCCGCCCTTCCCTACTCCAGCGGCACTACCGGACTGCCTAAGGGCGTCATGCTCTCGCATTACAACCTGGTCGCGAATGTCTATCAGATCCTGGGCCCCAATGCCGCGATGCTAACGCCGGATGACGTTATGCTCTGCTTTCTGCCGCTCTATCACATTTACGGACTCACCGTGGCGCTGACTCTTTCCCTGACCCTCGGCTTGACGCTTGTGCTGATGCCGCGCTTCGACGTGCAGAAACTTTGCGCTCTTCTGGTTGAGGAGGGCGTCACCATGATGCCCGTCGTCCCGCCCGCAATCAATGCCTTGTGCCAGGCCGCCGAAGCTGGCACCTTCCCCAAGAACCACAGCGTGCGATGGATCAAGTGCGGAGCGGCGCCACTTGCTCCCGAACTTGCCCGTCGAATGACCGGTCTCACAGGCATTAGCGTCGTCCAGGGATACGGAATGACGGAAGCTTCCCCGGTCACCCACGTCGGCTACATCGCTCCGCCTGAGATGAACCGTCCCGCCTCCATTGGACAGCCGCTGGCGCTCACCGAATGCCGCGTCTTGGACGTTAACGGGCTGGAGGTCGCCACCGGAGAACCTGGTGAACTCGTCATGCGCGGGCCGCAGATCATGCTCGGATATTGGAAAGAGCCGCAAGCCACCGCCGCCGTTCTTCGCGATGGCTGGTACGTCTCCGGCGACATCGTGCGCGCGGACGCCGACGGCTTCTACTACGTCCTCGACCGCCGCAAAGAGATGATCAAGTACAAAGGATTCCCCGTCGCACCCGCCGAAGTCGAATCGCTGCTGCTCGAACATCCCGCCGTCCGCGACTGCGGCGTCGTCGCCAAACCTGACCTGGACGCTGGAGAAATCCCCTGCGCCTTTGTGGTCTTGCGCGACGGCTTTACTCCGTCTGACGCGCTTGAGGAAGAGCTGCGCGACTTCGTTGCCGATCGCCTTGCCCACCACAAACAGCCTCGCGAGATTCACTTTGTGGGAGTGGTGCCGCGGACACCGTCGGGCAAGATATTGCGGCGGGAACTGCGGAAAACTTTCTCTTGATCCGCCACAGTCTTACCCCAGCGGCTAAAACCGACTTGGAGAACAGGCTGGTTATCGCAGCGGTGAACCGCTGCGCCACCCAAAATCAAGCGCAACACCGACCGAGTTTTTTCGCGGCCTGATGAGGCAGAGGGACGGCGACTCGCTAGACCGCCTCGAGCGCAAACTGGACGGGGCACAGTCCCGTCACCACCTAAGACGTCGTGCCCCTCCCGGCGGTGTAAAATATTTTATCCCTCATGACGATTACCAGCTTCGTCGCCAAGTCCGCCTTTCGCAACAAGCGGCGCAGTCTGCTGACGGTCGCCAGCATTGCCTTTTCCCTGCTTCTGCTTTGCATCATGCTCTGCGTCTGGCGCAGCTTTTATATCGACAAGGGAGCGCCTGACTCCGCGCTTCGCATCATGACGCGCCACAAGGTGTCGCTGGCCAACTTCCTTCCTATTTACTATCGCGACAAGATTCGTGCTGTACCTGGCGTTGTGCACGTGGTACCGATGACGTGGTTCGGTGGCACCTATAAAGACGACAAGCCGGAAAATTTTTTCGCTCAGTTCGCCACCGATCCTGACGAATACTTCGACGTCGCCGCCGACAAAGCGATGCCTGCCGACCAGCTTGCCGCCTGGAAGCGCGACCGGGCGGGCTGCGTCGTCGACGTTGACCTGGCCAAGAAGCACCATTGGAAAATCGGCGACCACATCATTCTGCAAGGCAGCATCTTCCCCACGAATCTCGAAGTGACCGTGCGCGGCATCTACACCATCGATCCGCCCAACAGTGCGCTTTACTTGCACACCAAGTATCTGGAAGAATCGGTCGACTGGTTTAAAGATACCGCCGGCTTTTACTTCGTTCGCGTCGACACGCCGGAACGCATGCCCGTGGCGGCTCGAGCCATCGATGATATGTTTCACAGCACTCCGGTTCCCACCAAGAGCGAGAGCGAACAAGCCTTCAAACTCGATTTCATCAACACTCTTGGCAGCGTCAAAGTATTCATCCTTAGCATTTGCGGCGCCGTACTGTTCACCACGCTTCTCGTGTGCGCGAACACCATGGCAATGTCGATCCGCGAACGCACCCGCGAGGTTGCCGTCCTGCGCACCCTCGGGTTCACCCGCGAAAGCATTCTCAAATTGCTCTTAAGCGAGTCGATCGCAATCGCTGTGATCGGAGGGTTGGCCGGCGTCGTGCTCGGGACGGTGGTCATCAAAGCGATGTCGCGCCCCGGAATCGGGATGCCAGTCTCGATGCACATGACGATAGCCACGGCGCTGATCGTCATGGCGGTCGCAGCTCTCGTCGGACTGGTGAGCGGCCTCGTTCCCTCGTACCGCGCCTCGAACTTGGGCATTGTCGATGCCATGCGCTACATCGGATAAATCATGAGAATCATTTAGACATTGAGTCATGGAAGCAATGAGTCAATACCTCAATGATTCAATGAGTCAATGACTCGCTACGGACACGGGTACGGCGTTCCCGGAATCGCGGGAGTGCCGGGGATGACGGTCGCGGGAGTGCCCGGGGTGTCGCCGATCGGAGGTGTGCCGGGAATGATGGTTGGCGGTGTGCCGGGCGTGCCCGGCGTGTAGCATATGCCGCGATCGAAGCGCGTATAGGGGAGCGGGCGCGGAGCAGGCATCGGAGCCGCAGCGGGGTGCTCCCGAGCTTGCCGAACCGCATCCTCAACCTGGTTCTCGGACAAGGTTAGCGGCTGCGGCAGTGTCATCTCCATCGGGGACCCGACGTCCACAAAGAAGCCGTGACTGTGCAAGAGAATCGCGAACATGACCGCGACGCCGGCGACCGTTCCAACCGCGCTGCCGATCATCAAGCCCTTCGGTGAGCTGGAAGTAATCGTGGTTCCACCGAGGGTGGAACTTTGCGTGGTGTGAGCGGCGGTGCCAATCAGTACGCCGAGGCCCGCACCTGCGATGGGCGCGATGATCGCGCCAGTTTTTGCGGCGTCGCTGGGATTCCGCCATGCCGTGCCCTCGTCGCTATCCACGTTGAGTGGCCCGGCGATATTCGCGACATAGCCATCGGGGAAGACCAGCGAAGCAGAGTTCATCAGCATCTGAGCGCGGTTGCCGTCGCGCGTGAGTTTGTCGATCTTGCCCTGCACGAAGGTTCCGGCGGGAATCAGCACTTGGTCGCCGACGGTGACGGGAGCTGTGGTTTGCGCAAAGACCACGTCTCCGCGGCGCATCGTCTTACTCGAAACCGGATTGGTAAGCACCAGCGCGAACCTGGTTCCGGCGGGGAGGGTCACGGTGGATGGTTGGTTTGTCGCTGAGGCCTGCTCACTGGTTTGTGAAGCCGGCGGCGTAGTTTGCGATTGGTCTTGATCTTGATTTTGCGCTAGACAGGTGAAGGGGATGAGGAGAATTGAAACGACAATGAGAGTTTGCTTCGCTTTTGTCCCGGCCAGAGTTGGAAAAGCAGCCATGGCCGAAACGACTCGACGGTGGTGGTCTTGGTTCGGCATTTTGTATCTCCTTTGAGGAGCTCTCGTGTGGCGCTTACGTGTCGTTGGTACTTTGGAGAGAACACCTGCTTCCAATCAGTTAGACGCGTGCCGTGAGGAACGGCACCGGCTTCGGTTGGTAAAGCTTTGCATCGATAGGGTAGGGATTTGTAAAGGCCGCAATGGACGCGGGGTTTGATGCAAAACGCAACACTGAGACCGAGGAAGAGAACGCGCGCAGGCGGATGCCCCACCTCTTCGAATCCAGTACCAGATCGTGGTGCGGTGCCAAGCAAATTAGGTCGATGACGCGCTACAGGTGCTAAACTCACTTCGCATGCGGACGGACCTTCTGCCCCTTTGCGACCAGCACTACCGAACCATGGAGCCCGGAATAGCTCCGTACAACGCCGACTATTCCATCGAAT
>Ga0181523_10001910_pt1 | contig 21164 bp, 20 predicted proteins | sample PEATcosm2014_Bin_43_FD_119752 | JGI IMG/M metagenome (GOLD analysis project Ga0181523, IMG submission 119752) | Peatland microbial communities from MTU Mesocosm Facility, Houghton, MI, USA - PEATcosm2014_Bin05_30_metaG | ecosystem: Environmental > Terrestrial > Soil > Wetlands > Peat | place... | reverse complement strand
GGAATCCCCCCGCCAATTTCAAACACCATTTCGCGTAAAGAAATTCCCATCGGAACTTCGACCAGTCCGGTATTTTCGACGCGCCCGGCCAAAGCGAATACTTTCGTCCCCTTGCTCTTCTCGGTGCCAATCTGCGCGTACCACTCGCCGCCGTTGCGGATAATAGGCGCGATATTGGCGAAGGTCTCCACGTTATTGATGAGCGTGGGTTGGCCGAACAGGCCTTCCATGGCGGGATACGGCGGGCGCGGGCGCGGAGTGCCGCGCTTGCCTTCGACCGAGGCAATCAGCGCCGTCTCTTCGCCGCAGACAAAGGCTCCGGCGCCCAGACGAAGATCCACCCGAAAACTGAAGCGCGTGCCGCAGATGCTCGAACCCAGCAAGCCCACTCGCTCGGCCTGCCGAATGGCGTTGCGCAGCCGTTTGATGGCCAGCGGATATTCCGCGCGCACATAAATGTAGCCTTCCGACGCGCCCACCGCGTAGGCCGCGATCAGCATGCCTTCGAGCACGCGATGCGGATCGCTTTCGAGCACACTGCGATCCATGAACGCCCCGGGATCGCCCTCGTCGGCATTGCAGATCACGTATTTCTGCGTGCCCACCGACTTCGAGACCGTGCTCCACTTCAGCCCCGTGGGATATCCCGCGCCCCCGCGCCCCCGCAAGCCGCTCTTGGTGACCTGGTCGATGACTTCGCGCGAAGTCATCTCGGTCAGCGCTTTGATCAGCGCCGAGTAGCCGTTGGCGGCCACGTAGTCCTCAATGCGCTCGGGATCGATGACTCCGGAATTTTCCAGCACAATCTTTTTCTGCCGCTGGAAAAACGGCACATTCATGTTGCAAACCAGCCGCTCCACCGGCGCACCTTCCAAGCTGTCGAGAATGGCGGCGCCGTCCCCGGCTTCGACCTTCTTGTAGAGCACGTCCGCGCCGCTCGACACTACATTCGTCGTAACCAGCGGGCCTTCCGAGCACAGCCCCATGCAGCCCACGCCTTTGACCTGGCAGTGGTCCTTGGTGCCGCGGCGCGCCACTTCCTGATCGAGCGCGTCCTTCACCGACTGGCTCTGGCAGGAGAGGCACCCGGCAGCGACGCACACATTCACCCGCTGCGTGATCTGGCTCTGCGCCTCGCGCTCGCTTTCGGCAATCTGTTCCAGTTCTTCGGGCGTCATGCGTGGGTCCATTTCTTCAAGTGCTCGCGGATGGCCGGCGTCGCAACCTTCCCCGCGACTTCCTGATCGTAGACCACCGCTGGAGCCAGGCCGCACGATCCCAGGCAACGCGCCGTGAGCAGCGAGACTTTCTTGTCCGCCGTGGTTTCTCCCGGACCAATGCCTAGATCGTGCTGCACCGCGTCCAGCAGTTGCTGCGCGCCCTTGATGTAGCAGGCCGTGCCCATGCAGACGACGCAGGTGTGCTCGCCCGCGGGCTTGAGCGTGAAAAAGTGGTAGAAGGTGGCAACACCGTACGCCCGGCTGAGAGGCACGCGCAGCGACATGGCCACATAACGCAGCGCCTGCGTGTCCAGATATCCGAACGCCTCTTGCACTGTGTGCAGCGTCTCAATCAGGCCGCGCTGCTGCTGGCCCTGCCGCCGTATGGTGGCATCGACCAACTTCCAGCGTTTGTCCTGATTGGGAGGGGTAGGCTTGGAAACATAAGATGGCATATTCCGTTCTCAATCGAAAATGAATTCAGAATTAAGACGTGATGTGGATCGTGAAGCAAAATTAATTGTAGTCCTGGCAATGCCGCCGAAGAGATCCGGCGCGCGAAAAATTCTCGTGCCGGTATCATTTCGGGCTCAGCCCCGTAACCTCGGAGTGCGCACACTGCAACACTCTCTCCCAATTCTCTTCTGGCTACTGGGAGCGCCGAAATCATGATGTGCGTGAAGGCCTTTCCTCGAATCGGCTGAATCAAACGCTTACGATCGAATCGTCAGCACCGGGCAATGCGCCTGGGCGATGACGAGGTGTGCCGTGGACCACGGCAGATGCGTAGTCCGCGCCTGAGCGGAAGAACGTGCGCCCAGCACGATCATGTCGGCTTCGCGCTCCGCCGCAACTTTCAGGATGCAGTCCGGGGCGGAACCGAATTCGAGCAGCGCTTCCGGCTTGTATTGCAGAGCGGCATCGCTCGGCACCAGCGACTGCAGGCGGCCGGCGCAATCTTCCATCAGATCGGGGCGCCGGCCCAAATGGGTATAGTCCTCGAGCACGTGCAGCAGCGTCAGCTGCGCGCCGAATTCCTCGGCCAGCGCCACCGCCTCCTCGGCCACCTTCCCCGAGTACTGGGCGAAATCCGTGGCAAACAGGATCTGCCTCAACTCTAACTCGACTGGAGCCAGATCGCGGTTGGGGAACGTGGGCAGTTTGGCTCGCCCTGAAACCTTTGGCCCCACCGTCAACACTGGACACTTCGAGTGCCGCAAAATATCTTCCGCCACCGAACCCAGCAGCAGTTTGCCCAGCCCGGAGCGCCCGTGGGTGCCGACCACCACCAGATCAATCTTGTTTTCCTCGATGATTCCAGCCAGCGCCCGCCACACCTGGCCATGCCGAACATAGTTGTGGTGCGGAATTCCTTCGAAGCGGTCGGAAATCTGGTCGAGCTTTTTCAGGGCGTCGGCATGCGCGTCGTCGTAAATCGTGCCCATGCTGACGTAATCCACCCCGCCGGTCATCATCAGCAGGCTGCTGTCGGCAAGCACGTGCGCAGTGTGTAGCGTGCCGCCAAAATGGCGACAGATGGCTGTGGCATAGGGGAGAGCAGCATCCGAGGCGGCGGAGAAGTCAGTGGCAAACAATACATTCTTGACCGCAATGGCCAGCGGCGACCTCGGCTTGACGACTGTACTGTGTAGTTCTTCAACCGGCGCCATGACACACCTCCCACACCCGTTCAAAGGATTACATCTGCTTATTCTTCTCGATATGTCCCCTGTCACTTCCTTTTGTGATTCAGGTCACCTGCGGTAATCGATACTGTGATAGGATCGGGCGCCGTGAAGGGATTAGCCAGTCTCGTCAAAACCAAGCTTGTGGACGCCGGAAGGGTGCAAGTCCTTAACCTCAGGGGGCGCGTCCCCTCCTCGCCCCACCCCTCGCATAAGTTCTTTGACGATTACCCGCGTTTTTACGAAACCAGCATCACGGGTATCGACAAACACCGATTGCAGGAACGCTACCGTGCACTGATTGAGTGGAACCGGGAGATTATCCAGGGATCACGAGTCCTTGATCTGGCGTCACATGATGGACGGTGGAGTTTTGCCGCAGTGAAAGCCGGGGCCGAGTTGGCAGTGGGTATCGAAGCCCGCGAGCACCTGGTAAAAGCCGCCGAAGAAAACGCGCAATCCTATGGACTTGCTGGCAAACTTCGTTTCACTCAGGCCGATGTGTTTGCACATCTCGACTTCCTGGCGGAGCACCCTGAGCACAGGTTTGACGTGGTGTTCTGCTTTGGTTTCTTTTACCATACCGCGCACCACATGCTGCTATTGAACAAGATCGCGAAGCTGAAGCCGCGATACTTGATAGTCGACACCAGGGTCTGCCTGAACCCGGAAGCGGTGATTGAACTTCACTGGGAGAACGTCGCAGACGAAAGTTCAGCGGCTGTTCCAGAAGCCGGAGAGGTGCACGCCATCGCTGGCGTTCCGAGCAAGCGAGCACTCGACTTAATGCTCTCCGCGGCTGGATTCGGCAATTTCCGTTATTACCCCTGGCGCGACGCGGGGATCACTGACTGGACAAAACTGGATGCGTACTACCGGGAGAAACGAGTCTCTGTGGTGGCTGAAGAACGCCCCGTTACTGATGAGAAGGGGCAAGCCATTGCTGACGGGATGAAATCGCGTTTCTGAGGTAATTCTGCCTAGCGCAACCGAGTAGCTTGGTAAAGCTCGTGATGTCCGCGCTATTACGAGCTTTCCCACTTACACCAAGGCGCAATCACTGGCAGCGAAGATCAGTCACTTACAAATAGCTTTCAATCACTTACGCTCCGGCAGTTACTTTACTGCGCGAAGCCGTCGGCTTGGGTGATGGCTCCCATCGCGACCGTGTGGTCGATGAACACTCTTCCGGCATCGAGCGCCTTGCGGTCGAGTTCGAGCAGCGCCAGATTCTTGACTTTCCGTTCCAGCACTTGCATCGCGGTCGCCGCCGACAGGCATTCGGTTTCTTCCAGCAGCGCGCCCATCAACACAATGTTCGCCACTTTCGCCGAGCCCAGCTTGTCGGCAATCTCGGAAGCGGGAATGCACACTACCTGCGCCTGCGGGATCGTGAGATCGTCAGGCAGCCGCTCGCGCCCATAAAGAATCGTGCCGCCGGGCGCGACCTGCGCGCAGAACTTGCGCAGCGAAATCTCATTCATTGCCACCAGAACCTGCGGCCGCGACAGCACCGGCGACCCGATGCGCTCTTTCGACAGGCAAATGTGGCAATGCGCGCTGCCCGATCGCATCTCCGGACCATACGACGGCAGCCAGCTCACTTCCAGGCCTTCGCGCATGCCCATCTCGGCCAGCAGTTGGCCGAGCAGCAGCACACCCTGCCCGCCGAAACCGGCAATCTTGATCCCGAGTTCGCGGTAGTGATGCTTCGGCATCACAGGCGGGACGCCCGACGCCTTGTGTTCGCCCTCCACCAGTTCAGCCACGGTTTTGTGCGGAGGAATGTTGTTGTTCGGAATCTCCACCGCGCGATCGCGAAACACATTCAGCGGGAAGTTCGGAATCATCTTTTCTGCCACCCACTTGCGCGCTTCAACCGGATCCTTGCCCCAAATTGTGGGGCACGGAGAGAGAATCTCGACAAACGTGAACCCGGCTCCGGCACGCTGCAACTCGAGCGCTTTGCGCACCGCTCGCCGCGCCTTCATGATGTTCTTGTTGTCCGATAGCGCCACGCGCTCGATATAGACCGGAGCTTCGAGCGAGGCCAGCATCTCGGCCATGTGCAGCGGGAATCCTTCGTTGATCGGCCGCCGTCCCCAAGGCGAGGTCGTACTCTTCTGGTCGACCAGCGTGGTAGGCGCCATCTGCCCGCCCGTCATGCCATAGATTGCATTGTTGACGAAGAAGACGGTAATTTTCTCGCCGCGATTCGCTGCGTGCACGATTTCCGCCGTGCCGATCGCCGCTAGGTCGCCATCGCCCTGATACGCGATCACGATCTTCTCAGGACACGCCCGCTTCAACCCGGTCGCCGCCGCCGGAGCCCGGCCGTGCGCCACCTGCACATTGCCCACGTCAAAATAGTAGTAGGCGAATACCGAACAGCCCACCGGACTGACCAGGATGGTCTGATCCTGCAGCCCCAGATCTTCCAGCGCTTCGGCGATCAGCTTGTGCGCGACCCCATGCCCGCACCCTGGACAGTAGTGCGTCTGGTGCTTGAGGTCGGCTTTGCGCTCGTACGTGGGATAGAACGTTTCCGACTTCTGGTGCACGACTTCGTACTGCTCAGTGACCGCTTTGGGTTCTTCGTGTTTGGGTGCTTCTTGGATGACGTTGCTTTCCGCCATAATGTGTTCCACCTGTTCCCACGTAGCGGCGGACGCATTCGTCCGCTCGCAGAACGTACCCCTCGACCATCCGCCCCCCGGACGAATGCGTCTGGGGCTACGTGTTTCTTACACTGCCGCCGGAAGCATTTCTTCGATCTTCGTTAACAGTTCCTCGACCGAGGGCACATTACCGCCCACGCGTCCGTAGAACTCGACTGGCCGCTGGCCATTCAGCGCCAGCCGCACATCTTCCACCATTTGGCCATTACTCAGTTCGACCACAAGCACTCGTTCCGCCGCCAGCGCCGTCGCCGTCAGTTCCTGCGAGGGAAACGGCCACAAGGTGATGGGACGGAACAATCCGACTTTCCAGCCCTGCTTGCGGGCTTCGTCCACGGCCGAGCGCAGCACACGCGAGACGATGCCGTAACCGACCACGATCAATTCGGCGTCGGCCGTGTGGTATTCCTCCCAGCGCGTTTCAGTTTGCCGGGCGCGGATGTACTTGGCTTCCATGCGGCGCTGGTGCTCTTCCAGATCGTCGGGTTCGAGCACGATCGAGCTGATCATGTTCTGGCGCGTCCCCGCCGTGCCCTTCACCGCCCAGGGTTTTTCCGGAGGGCGAATTTCGCGATACACCAAGTCAAGCGGCTCCATCATCTGGCCCACAAATCCGTCAGTCAGCACGATGGCCGGATTGCGATAGCGGTCCGCCAGTTCGAACGCGAGGATGGTCAGGTCGGCCATCTCCTGCACCGAGGCCGGCGCCACGACGAGGTTGCGATAGTTGCCGTGTCCGCCGCCCTTGACCATGGCGAAATAGTCGCTCTGTTCGGGCGCGATGTTGCCCAGGCCCGGACCGCCACGCATGACGTCCACGATGACGCAAGGCAGTTCCGCGCCCGCAAGATAAGAAATGCCTTCCTGCATCAGGCTGAGGCCGGGACCGGACGAGGCGGTCATGACGCGCACTCCCGCCGAGGCCGCGCCGTACACCATGTTGATGGAGGCCGTCTCGCTCTCCGCCTGCACGAACGTGCCGCCCACTTCCGGAAAATACAGCGCGGCCGCTTCCGCGACTTCGCTGGCGGGCGTGATGGGATATCCGTAGTAGGCCCGGCAGCCGGCCAGGACCGCGCCCTTGATAACCGCAACGTTTCCTTTACAAAGCTGCCGCATGTTCTTCTCCTGCGGTGGTTTGTGCGACGACCACTTTGGGCGGCCGCGCCAGCCGGTAAACCACGATCGCGCCCGGCTCCGGACAGCAATAGAAGCAGATGCCGCAGCCAGTGCAGTCGTGCCCGGTATAGCGCGCCGGATGCACTCCGTAAGAACTCAGCTCCGGAGCCAGTTCCAGGCATTTGGGCGGGCAGGATTCCACACACAGCCCGCATCCCTTGCACTCCTCGACATCAATCGTGATCTTGCCGCGCGCTGGACCTGCCATGTTTCCTCACCTCGTTCCCGTGTCCCCGTCACCTCGGTGTTGCCGTCTGGGCCTGCTGCGGATGCTGCGCCCACTTCGTCTTCTCGCAGTATTCGTAAAGCTCGGCGCGGAAGTCGGGATGCGCAATCTCGATCAGCGACTTCGCCCGCTCGCGAATCGACTTGCCGTGCAGAAACGCGACTCCATATTCGGTCACGACGTAGCGCACCAGACCGCGCGACGTGACCACTCCCGCCCCCGGATCGAGCATGGGCACGATCCGTGAAATGGTTCCCTGCTTGGCCGTGGAAGAAATCGCAATGATGGGCTTGCCGCCCTTCGACCGCGATGCCCCGCGCAGGAAGTCCACCTGCCCGCCAATACCGCTGTAGAACTGGTTGCCAATCGAGTCGGAACAGACCTGCCCGGTCAGGTCGATCTGCACCGCGGAATTGATGGCCACCATGTTGTCGTTGCGGGCGATCAGTCCAGGATCGTTGGTATACGCCGTGGGATGAAATTCAAAAATCGGATTGTTGTCGACAAACTCGAACAGGCGCTTGGTGCCCAAAGCAAATCCCAGAATGATTTTGCGCGGCTTGAAGTTTTTTCGCGCCCCGGTCAGCACTCCGGCCTCGATCAGCGGGATTACCCCGTCCGAGACCAGTTCGCTGTGCACCGCCAGATCCTTGCGGTCCATCAGCAGGGGCAACACCGCGTCCGGGATGCCGCCAATGCCGGTCTGTAAGACAGCGCCGTCCTCGATGAGTCCGGCCACGTTGCGCGCGATAGCAATCTGCAGGTCGGTCACAATCGGCCTGGCCAGGGCGCACAACGGACGCGACGACTCGACAAAGGCGTCGATCTCGTTGACGTGAATGAAGCTGTCGCCGTAAGTGCGCGGCATGTTGTCGTTGATCTGTGCCACGACGTACTCGGCGCACTTCGCGGCCGTGAGCGTGGTGTCGACGCCTACGCCGAAACTGCAGAATCCGTGCGAATCGGGCGGGGAGACTTCGATCAGGGCCACATCAATCGGCATGGCCCCGCTCTCAAACAATCCTTCAATCTCGCTCAAGTAGATGGGGGTATAGTCGGCGCGCCCGTCGTTGATGGCATCGCGCACGTTGGCCCCAATAAACACGGCGTTGTGCCGGAAGTGTCCCGCCATTTCCGGGGCAACGTAGGGCGCGCAGCCCATGGTCATCATGTGGACGATTTCCACATCGTAGACTTCGGGCCCGCGGCGCATGAGCGCCTCAACCAGGGTCTCCGGCTCGGCGCAGCCCGGTTGGATGTAGACTCGCATGCCCGACTCGACACGGCGCAACGCGTCATCGGCGGTTTTGAGCCGCTTCTTGTATTCCATTTCCCACGACATCGACATGGTTCCGATCCCCCAGACTAGACTGCCCGCAGCGCTCCTCGTTCTCGCGCCGCCCGGGCGATTTCTTCTTCATACCCCACAACAGCATAATAAATCGCCCGGTCGAAAAACATTTCGAGCATTTGCAGCAGTTCCAGCTCACCCATGATTTCGACCGCGCGGTCCATCACGGCTTCGCTTTTGAGGAAGTCCCACAGATTTTCTTTGACCAGCACAATGGCCTGCACCACTTCGCTGAGCGGCACTTTCTGCTGGGCCCGGCGCACTCCGATTTCGCGGTAGCGCTGCTCTACGTCCAGTTCGTTCTTGCCCAGCAGCCACTCGCCCAGATGGCGGTAGATTTCGTAGACGCGTTCGCGCAATTCCTGCGCGGAAATATCGCGGAAATGCGTGACCTGCTGGCTGGCTTCGACTCTTTTTTCGAGGCCGGAAGCGAGCTCATCGGCATGCGACTCAATCAGCCGCACTAACCTGTAGGAGAACATCATAACCAACCCCCTCGTCCCTGGTCTCGGGTCCGATCACCCGAGTCTCAATCATCCCAGTCTCAATTAACCCAGTCCCGCTCACGCCCCAACTTTGCTGACCGCGTCCTGATTGCTCCAGCCCTCGACCGGCACCTTGCCGGTTTCCACCCAGGGTTCCAGAGTCTGCGGGACCGAGATGGCGCGCGAGATCATGCACACAGCCTTGGCCTTGCGCAGCAGGGCCAGCCCCGCTTCGCACAGGTCTTCCGATTGCACCGTCAATCTGGGGCGCATCAGGATTTCAGTGAAATTGCATCCCGTGCCGCGGTTGCGGCGGACGCTGCCTTCAATCTCCACTTCAAGGTCGGTGAAGTCGAACTTGGCGGCGTGCGCCACCTCGTGGAACGTGGTCGTGAAGCACCCGGCCAGGGCGCAGAGCAGCAGCTGCTCGGGAGTCCAGCGGCCCTGCAGGCCGCCCAACTCGGCGGCTTCGGAGAAATGGATCGTGTTGGGAGAGGACTCGCACTTCGCCAGTCCAGTGCGGCCTGAGGTCCACCAGGCCGAAACGCGATAGGTGTATTCTGCAGCCATGTTCGACTCCCGGCGCCCCCGCAGGGGCGCCTTCCGTTACGTCACGACTTCAAGAGGACAGCGTAAAGATCACGGTGATGGTGGTTTCCACCTCGACCGGCGATCCATTCAACAGGTACGGTTTGTAGCGCCATTGCCGGACTGCGGCCAGGGCCGCCGGCACCAGCATGGGGTGCCCGCTGACCAGCTGCAGGTTCTGGATTTCGCCGTTGGTGCCGATGACGGCGCTCAACACGACCTCGCCCTGCACCCGCGCCGCTCGCGCCAGCGGCGGATACGTGGGCTCTTCGCGATGCACCAGCAATCCCTTGGTCACGCCCTGCGAAATGCGGACGCGTGTCGGCGCCGCCAGGGTGACCCTCGGCACGGACGAGAGGTTCGACGTGGCGCTGACAATTCCACCAATTACGCCACCTAGCTGTCCGCCGGGAATGCCGCCCGGCACGCCTCCCACGACTCCACCGGTCGAGATCGGCGGCGGCGCCTCGTCTTCCTTGATCATCTGAATCTTCTGCGGAATTTTCGAAGGGGTGCGCAGCTCTCCGGTGGAAAGCATGTCGGTCTGAATCTGGTGCACCACCTTCTGCACCGCGGCTGCGGCTGGCGGTGGCGGTGGCGGCGGTGGCGGCGGCGCCATCAGGAACGTCAACAACTGCGCCTTGGGCAGTTCCTCGGTAAACATCAGCGGAACCGCCAGCATCAGGACGATGACCAGACAATTGATCATGAAGGACGTTGTGGTGGCAAGGAACTTGCGTTTGCGCTGCACCCCAAACTCCAGCAGGCTGTCGGAAAACATCGTCTTCGGGGGCAACGCCGGCCCTAGAACGAGTTCAGTGCGCGGCAACACAGCGGCCGCCGTACGAGTGGATGGTTTGACTTGTACTTCTTCTACTGGTTCATGGACCTCGATTGTGCTCATCGGACCCTCCCTGATTTGCCCCGCCGGGACCGTTGGAGCAGCCCGGCGTGCCAGGGGGATGTGGCTGGATCCCACATCTCCGCTTTCTCCAAGGACATCTTCCTTGAAGTTATCGGCAGGGCAAATGGCCCTCATCACGGTTCTTGGTGATCGTAATCACGGTTTTTCCCTTTTCGGTAAACCGAAGTAACCACGGCAGATGAATGGTGGAGGATTTGCCTTCGGCGGGGTTGGGAACCCTTTTTACGGACCGCGAAGAAGAAGCAAAAGGCGGGCGGGTGCTCTTACCTCCGGGAAGCTGTCATGCGTTCGGCCAGGTGCGCGGCGTAGAGTCCGGTGACCAGGCCGGTGAAGACGTCCATGGTGTAGTGAGCGCGAAGGACGAGCACGGCCGCGGCCTCAAAAAGCACGATGCCGACCGCGGCCACCGTTAGCCAGCGCCTGCCCGCGCGGACCATTTCCGTAGCTCCAAGAACAGCGATCGCGGTGTGCCCGGAAAAAAAATAATCGCTGGCCACGCCGTAGGTGACGAGCAGCGATGGAACTCCGGGATAGTGCCAGATGGCATCCGGCGGAGTGGGCAGCGCGACCGCGGCCTGCATGATCTGGCGCAGCCCCAGCACTATTACCAGTCCCAAAAAGGGCCGCAGTTCGCCGCGGAAAATCCACTTCGACAAAAGAAATATCCCCAGCAGATCAATGATGGCCGAGCTGACCACCAGCATCGCGTTGGCCAGGCCGGGATGCTGGTGCAGGTAAACATTCGCCGAAGCGGTGGCGGCGTGGAGGCTGTCGCCGATTCCAGCCGCAGGCGCGCCGCGAGCGCCGATCAGGGCTTGCGTCCCGAACCAGATCAGCAGCGCAACCACCGTCACCGCCAGCCGGGCCGGCAGCGATGACTGGAAAGACCCACTCTGGTTCAGGGGCATCAGTGCTGGGAATTATATACGCGCTGTGAGTTCTGAAAGGGAAAAGCCTCAACCACCAAGGCCACGATGGATCACGAAGGAAACACATAGACATACGTCCCTGGTGGCCCTTCGGGACCTTCGTGCTTGACGGTTTCGTTCTTCGGGACGCCCCCTAAAGTGTGCTGCCCACCCCGCCCCCTCTAAAGCGCTGCCACGGCTGGCCGATTGAAGGAACAGTATCGGGAGGAGTTCCAATGTTTCGACGACTGTTAGTTTTGGCGTCGCTGTGCGCCTGCGCCGGGGCTGTGCTGGCCCAGGACCTTTCCACGATCCAGATCCACGGATTTGCGACGCAGGGTTTTCTGTACAGCTCGACCAACAACTACCTCTCGGCGAACACGAGTGCGGGAAGCTTCGCGTGGAGCGATGGCGCGGTGAGCGTGAGCGATAACCTGTCAGACAAGTTGCGGGTGGGCATCCAGATGCACATGTATCAGTTGGGGGACCTCGGCGGCCCCACCCTGCAAGTGGACTGGGCGACGGGAGACTACAAGCTGAATGATCATTTTGGATTTCGCGCCGGCAAATTCAAGATGCCCATCGGCCTGTTCAACGACTCCCAGGACGTGGACTCGGTGCATCTGTGGGCGCTTCTGCCCCAATCGGTCTATCCCACCGACAACCGGAGCTTCACCCTGTCTGCCGTGGGTGGAGAATTTTACGGCAGCGAGAAGTTGGGAGAAAAGGGGGGGACTCTGGTTTATCGCGCCTACGCCGGATACCGCCCGCTGGATCTAACCGGCGGCTATGTCAAGAGCCTTAATCTCGATCTGGAAGGTATTGACGCGGAGTTCGGACTTCCCGTCACTCTGGTTACGGTCGCGCCCACGGGCAACGTGTTTGGCGGCGATGTGCGCTGGCAGACTCCGTTGAAAGGGTTGTTGGTCGGATCGAGCGCCATCGCCGAAAACGTCCAAGGCAACGCCGGGGCGGTCGCTTTCCGAGCGGTTCGCAACACCATAACCCAACAGTACGCGCAGTTCGAGCGAGGCAAGTTCTTCGTGGCGGCCGAGACCCGAAGAATGCCGATTTCCCTTTTCGTGACCGCGACCACGGCCGGGGGCCCGGTTGTCATCCCCGATGCTCTCGACTGGCGCAGTTGGTATGTCATGACCAGCTATCGCGTGACCGAAAAACTGCAGCTGGGAACCTACTACAGCCACTTCGTCGACGCTGGGGCCAGCGCGAGTACGGCTCTGATCGCCAAGTATTCCAGAGACTGGACCGTCTCCGGCCGGTATGACTTCAATTCGTATTTTTTCGGCAAGCTGGAAGAGCACTTCGTCCATGGCACCGATCTCGGCTACTACCCGGACTCGAACCCGAACGGAGAGAAGCCGCGGTCCAACGTTCTGGCCGCGAAGATCGGATTCAGCTTCTAGCGCGCACCAAGATTGAAGATTGACGATTGAAGATCGATGGGAGAAGAAAGTCATGAAGCAGCCAACATTGTCGATCCTGATTTTCGGAGTCGCGCTCGGTTGCGCCGCACTGCAAGCCGCGGCCCAGGCCCAGAACGTGGTGGTCATCGTGAACGGCGGAGTTAAAGCGACAGCGGCCGACAGCGACGACATCCGCGGGATTTTCACGGGCGATAAGTCCAGTTTGGGGGACGGCTCGCGGGTAACTCCCGTGACCCTGAAGGGCGGTCCGGCGCATGAGGTTTTCTTGAAAACCTACGTCGGTAAAGGCGACGCCGCCTTTCGCACGGGCTGGCGCAACCTGGTTTTTACCGGGCAGGGCTCGATGCCGAAAATGTTCGATTCAGAAGCGGCGCTGGTCGACTACGTGGCGGCCACGCCGGGCGCGATTGGCTACGTGAGCAAGGGGACTGACGTCGGAAAAGCGAAAACCTTGGCGGTCAGGTGAGGCCCGCAATGAAAAGCTTGGGAATGAAACGACTGGGGATCAAGGCCAAGATATGGATGAGCATCGGCATCTTTGCCGCGGGCTACGTCGCCCTTCTGGTGTTGTTGCAGTGGACGTCTTCCGAGACCCAACAGCACATGCAGGTGGCTTCCGGGTCTCTGTTTCCCGCCGCCCTGAGCAGCCAGGATGCCAGCGCGGGCTTCGAAAGAGTGGTGAAACGCTATAACGACGCCGTCCTGATGCAGGACCGGAAGGCGCTGGCCAAGGCGGACGAAGAAGCGGACAGCGTGATTTCGGCGCTGCGCTCGGTGCAGGAAAAGACCAGTTTTCGCTCGGAACGGCAGCAGCAGACCGACACCCTGATCCGACGATTCGAGGATATCCACGCCCGCTCCAGGTCGGTGTATGCGGCGATGATTGAGCATCCCGACAACCTGACGGCGCAGAGCCAGCAGGACATTATGGCTCTGGCGCAGGACAACCGGCAGATGGAGGCGTCCCTGAAGGAATTGCAGGCGGGGCTGGCGCGGGACTTTCAGGCAGAGCTGGACACGGTCACGGAATGGTCCCGGCGGCAGCGCACGTTTGGCATGCTCGTCCTTCTGGTCGGGGCGCTGTGCGGTGGAATCTTCTCCGCAGTCGTCATTGAACGCTATATCGCTACCCCGCTGCGCCAGCTGACCAGCCGCCTCAAGGACATTGCCGAGGGCGAAGGCGATCTGACTCAGCGCCTCGAACGGACCAGCGATGACGAGTTGGGCGAGACCAGCCGTTCGTTCAACCTCTTCATGGACAAACTGCAGGAGGTCATGCGGCAGATCGCGTCCAACACCTACCAGCTGGCCGAGGCCAGCGAGAAGCTTTCCGCCACCAGCCACCAGATCACGGCCGACTCCGGAGAAACGTCGGCCCAGGCCACTGTGGTTTCGCAAGCCGCCCAGCGGGTCAGTCAGAACCTGCAGACCGTGGCCATTGGCGCGGGAGAGATGGGATCAACCATCCAGTCGATCGCCAACAACGCGCATGAGGCCGCCACGGTGGCCTCGAACGCGGTGCAGACGGCGCAGGCCGTCAACGCCAATGTCGCCAAGCTGGGCGCGTCCAGCGCCGAGATCGGCGAAGTCATCAAGGTCATCACTTCCATCGCGCAGCAGACCAACCTGCTCGCCCTCAACGCCACCATTGAGGCCGCCCGCGCCGGAGAGGCGGGCAAGGGCTTTGCCGTGGTCGCCAACGAAGTGAAAGAACTGGCCAAGCAGACGGCCAAGGCCACCGAAGACATAAGCCGCAAAATCACCGCTATTCAGACCGACACTCACGGGGCGATCGAGGCCATCGCCACCATCAGCGGCGTGATCAACCACATCAACGACATTTCGGGCACAATTGCCACCGCCGTCGAGGAGCAGAGCGCAACCACCAACGAGATGACTCGCAACCTGGGCGATGCGGCTCGCGGCAGCACCGAAATCACTAGCAGCATCAGCGGAATCGCAAAGGCGGCGGAGAGTACGTCGCTGGGCGCGAGCGACACGCAGAAGGCGGTGCTGGAGTTGGTGCAAATGTCCGCGCTATTGAGCGGCCTGGTCGAGCAATTCAAGATCGATGCCGGCGACCTTCGCCGCCGGGGCCGTGAGGTGACCCCGCCCGCGCTCGGCATGGCAGCCCACGCCGGGCGCTGAAATCTCGGCTGTCTCAGCCTCGCGTCGATGGAAAGCGGTCAATGCGTCAATGGGGAGTTAGGCCAACATTTGTTCCATCGGATTGCGCTTTTGAATGTCGATTTGTCCAGCCATCTTTCCTTGGCGAGGATGCTCAGGACCCCACTGGACGGACGACAATAATCCCGTTATCGAGCTGCCACCACTTCTTACCGCCCCCGGTCTGAGTTTTCTGGAGTTGCCTGACGGTGTTGCGCGGCCCCGAATGGCCGTCGCCGTCATCGGAGCCGTTCGACTCCGCGCAATCGATCCCGGCATCACCCTTATCGACGACCAGCGAAATGTGGCCAGGCGATTTCGTCTCCGGCCCGCCGCCGGACTTCATCCACAAGATGATATCGTCGGGGTGTATGTCGCCGACGTTCCAGATCTCGGGCTCGGAGGCGTATTTGTTCACATTCCAATTCATCTTGGCGATGGTCTGATAAATCCAGGGACAGCTGGCGCCTCCGTTTAACGTGGAATTCCACTTCAGCGCGCCGATCTCGACCAGGTAGGCGATCACAAAGCCGGTGCAATCCACGCCCAGGTTGTGGTCTGCCCAAGCCTGGAGTGCGTGCTCCTCCGCCTTCAGCGCCCCCGATTCAACGCCCGCGCCCAGTATGAGTTCCATATCGTCGGGGCTGCCCTTCCCGTTTCGCAGGCGGGCGGCAACGCCATCCTCGATGGTGATGCCCTTCTGGCGCGCCTTGGAAATGACAGCCCATTGATTGGCGCGGATTTGGTCAATGTTCCCCTGGGTAGCGATCAGATATTTGTTGATCGATACGGTAGCGTTGAACGGTGCGCCAGGCATGTCCGCATCGACGGAGAGGTTCCAGTAACGGTCAACGAAGTCACTCGCATTCACAGATACCATCCAGTCCGCCGATTGGCGTGTCGCAGAATTTTAGGTGCGCGGGCCCAGTGGAAGAGGTACGAAAGTATAGTCGATTCGATGAGGAAATCTGGCGTCGAGAACTAAAAATCATCCGCGCGCCGACTCGCGGAATCAATAGCAGCAGCCAACTTCTGCTTCGAGGCGCTCGCATGCAACTCAAGCCGTTCCTGCTCGATGCCTGGCTCGACCAGTATGAACACGACATCGAATTCAACCTCGCCGCGAGCACCGGACCGACTTGGACGGTAAGCGATATCCTCGCCCTCGCCGACGACGAAACGCGCCACCGGTTTCTGAACCACAAGCTGGTCTACAGCCGCCCCGCCGGCGCCGACAGTCTGCGGGAGGCGATCGCTGAAATGCAGGCTGTCCCGGTAGAGGCCGTCCAAATCTTTATCGGCGCCTCCGAGGCGCTGGTGGCCCTGATGTGGCTGGCCGCCGAGCCGGGTGCGAACGTCATCATCCCGCTGCCCGGATACGCGCCTTTCTCGGCGCTGCCGGAATCGCTTGGGCTGGAGACTCGCTTCTATCGCGTGCGCCGCGAGAACGGCTTTCGCATCGACCCCGACGAGATCAAACGCCTCGCCGACTCAAAGACCAAGCTCATCCTGGTCAACAGCCCGCACCATCCCACGGGCGCGACCATCGGCGACGACGAAATGGAAGCCCTGCACGACTTCGCCGCCGAGCGCGGAATCCAGTTGGTGAGTGAGGAGGTTTACCATCCCATCTACCACGGACGGCAAACGAAATCGGCGGCGCGCCTGCCGCACGCCACCGTGATTGCCGACCTGTCGAAGGCATTTTCACTTCCCGGCCTGCGCACCGGATGGATGATCGAGCACGACGCCCAGCGCCGCCAGCAATGCTGGACCGCGCGCGCTTATTTCTCGATCTGCAACTCGACCACCGGAGAAATTCTTTCCGAAATCGCCATCCGCAAACGGGATGTCGTGCTGGGCAAGACCCAGGAAACGGCGACCCGAAATCTCAAGCTGCTGGAGCGCTTCATGGCCGACCATCGCGACGTACTAGGCTGGATTTCGCCGCAAGGCGGCATGACCGCGTTCCCCTGGCTGGTGAGCGGAGAAAGCGCCCGCCCGTTCTGCCAGGCCGCCGCCGAGCGTGGAATCCTGCTGGCTCCCGGCGATTGCTTCGATGCGCCCTCGCATTTCCGCCTGGGCTTTGCCGCCGCCGGAGACAATTTTCCCCAGGCGCTCGACCGCTTCGGAACATTCGTCAAGAGCTGGCCGGCGAAGGTGCTGACGGCATGAGAGTCACCGTGTAACGGGAACTTGCCGCAAGGTTTGCTGACTGACGACGGCTTCGCAGTACGCTCGCGCTAGCTTTTATCGTTCGGCGAAGACTTACTATTCGCGGCTGTTGCCGAAGCGGTAAACCATGCTGGTGATCACGCGCAGATTGTTTTGGCCCTGGATCGCGCCCGTCGAATCCCCGAACGTGGTGCGTTGATAGTCCCCTTGGAGGCGGACGGCGAACGCTCCGAACAGGCGCTGTTCGATTCCTCCTCCGAAGGCGTAGGACGGACGAGCGACCCAGCCGCCCAGATAGTAAGGTCCACTGGTCGGGACGGCGCCCCCGACGCGGCTGGCGCCGACCAGGCCGTGAATGAAGATTCCGGTCCTCCCATTCACTGGATAGAAGACGGGTCCGGCCAGCAAGCTCAGGATATTCGCACCGTGTCCCGTGTTGAATACGTTGCCGGTGCTGGAATAAGTGCCGTCGACGCTCGCACCCCAGCGCGGGGCAAACCGGACTAGACCGTTGGCGTCGAAGCCGGTGAGTCCTACCCGTTGTTGCGAGGGCACGGGCATGCTGAGGTAAACAAAACCGAGACTTGCCTCAAAAGTCGGATTGGTAGCCGCTGCCGGCGGACCTCCGGCCCAGCGAGATTGCGCCAGAAGCGGCGCGACCAACAGGAAACCGCAGGCCAATATTCTGCACCCCAAAATTCTTTTTCGGCGCCCCAAAATTCTTCGCATGATGCTCAACTCCGCTGGTGGTTCAAACTTCACGTGCACCGCATACGGGCGCTAATCGGAACTCCCCGGCTGCCGTGACGACTGACGACGATTGTGGTGATCGCTTGCGATGAACCCCTAGCCGCTACAGCTTACCTTAGGGCTGTCTACGGTTTCAGGTTACCTTGGACCCTATTCGCTTGTACTTAGGGGATTGAACCAGGGGATTGAACCGTCGTTGCGGAACCTTCGGTCTTTGGAAATGAGCGTATCCCAACTCACAGACGTGTTCCTCGTTGCTGCATTAGGATTCGCCTTCGAACCCAAACAAAATCAGTGAGGAGGGAGCCATGTTGGGAGGTCTGCTTTTCGTCGTATGTGTCATCCTGCAGTTTCACTATCACGATTCCGTTCCCTGGTACATCTGGGTAGTGGCAGTCATCGCACAGTGTGTTGCGTTCGGCGAACCGGCAATGAAATCTGCTTCGAAAAAGAGTTGAGCGTTTAACCGGAGAAAAGCCTGCGATCTTTGTCGCTTTGATCTTTGTCAGTTTGATCTTTGTTGGTTCAATGTGACGCTGTCTCCCACACTTTCGTAATGGAGCGGCGTGAGGGGCCAGCCTGCGAAGGCTCGATCCTGTGATCCAATGAAAGCAAGGATCCCCTCATGCGTATCCCCCGAAAAGGGCTGTGCGTAGCTTCGGTGATTGCCTTCAGCATTCTGGCTCAGGCCGTGCCGTACGTGTTGTTTCCCAAGGCTGGTCAACTGCCATCGCAGAGCGGGCGTTTCGTGGTCCGCAACGTCGACCCCGTGGGATCTGCCTCCGAATATATCGGCACGTTTCACTCCCTGTTTCTTGACGATACCGCCCGCGGGCGCACCCGCAAGCTGTGTGACTACGTCGGTATAGCAGCCCTGGCGTGGACCAAGAACGACCTGCTGATCATGACGGAGTACCTCAGCAAACACACTTCCCGGATACTCGTGTTTGCCGCCGACGATTCACGCGAACCTGCGGTGATCGACAAGTCGTTGCTCACCCAGTTGGTCCCGGTGGAGCTTCGTCCGCAACTTCGGGAAAACGACCATGTATTCGTGGAGGCGTCGCAAATCGAAGGGGACACACTCACGCTCAGGGTGTGGGGATATGGGAAACATGACGCCAACGGGTTCCGGTGGCGCTGCCAATACGACCTGCGCGCAGGTGCGATCTCGTGCCAGGAAGCGGCACCGGGCAAGTGACGGACGGCGCCACCCGACCCGCAGAGTTTCCGACGAGCCCACTTTTTGAAGCCTGCCACCGATGCAGACCTATCTGCCACTATCGTCGATAGCACGCAAAACCGACTCACAGAGTCAAAGAGCGCGATCGCGAGGTTACAACCAATCGGTTCAACCACAGTTGTTAACCCACGCGGCTGATGGTGGCTGCATGGCAGGCGAGCATCGCGGGAAGATCGCCATGTAGTTCATGCCTCTTGAGGATCGCGTGGTGATACTCTTGCCAGCGCTCAGGCGGCACATGAAACGTGGTGGAACTCAATGCGCCGCCACTGCCTTGGTCATAGACAAGGGCTCGCGGCGAGACCGGCACGGCGGCGTGCACTCCATCAAAGTCCCACACTTCGCGCAAGAAACGATTTATTCCATGGCATTGCCTGCGGACCGTCCACATCAAGGTTCGCCCGTGGCTGAAGTCCGAAAGCACGACGTTCTGCAGGCGCCCGGATGGGTCGACCGGCGGGGCGGGGAAATCCTTGGGGCGCTTAAATGAGAAAAATATAGCGGATTCGCCTGAGGTGGGAGCGGCGCTTGCCCGAACGGCGATCGTTCCGGATCGGACGAGTGCCAGAATCTGCTCGACAATGTCTTTCCAGTTCGGTCCGAAGATGCCCGTACTTACGTAGGTCGCGTTGGTGAAAAACGGAATAATGTTGATGTGATTGGCCTTCGCGATATCCATCTGCCGGGCGAAGATCTCCGCGTAACGGAACAGCTTCGGCCACTCTCCGGTGCGGGCTGCATAATCCGCATCCCGCATGCCAGCGTTGCCCGGGTGAGGATGACAAAAGATATGGACGGTATCGAACGCGTTGAGGTCTTGACGGAAGCTCACCCCAAACCAGTTCGGCGCCTCGCTCGTCGCAATCTCTACGGACATGACCGTGATTTTGTACGAGGCGAACTTGAACTTCAGGGGCGCGGTCACATCTTGACTGACCGAGGATGGGTCCACCACGTGCGCGTTGCCGGAGAAGGTCCCAGTTCCGTGATGAACAGAAAGTAACGGGGGGAACGGCTTGGATTCCAGAGTGTACTTGCCCATGTTGTGGGTTTCTCCCGGAAGAGATGTTTTGGGATTGTATCAGGCAGGGCTGTCGCCGACTGCGTCGGATGGATGTAGTCCATCCCCGACTTGGACTGCGCGTCCTCCGTCAGTCCAGACTCGGTCAATCCAGACTTGGTCAATCCAGACTCGGTCAATCCGTGAGCTTCATCATGAGATAGGTGAAGTACTCGGCATCGGTTCTGGCCTCCTGCTTTTTGTCGGCGCCGGCGCCGTGTCCGCCCTCGGTGATTTCGTCGTAGAAGAATGGCTTGTGAAACTCCTCCAGGCGCGCCGCAAACTTGCGGGCGTGAACCGGGCCCACGCGATCGTCTTTGGTGGTGGTAAAGATCAACGGCTCGGGATACTGCACCTCCGGCTTGAGCTGGTTGTAGGGCGAAATGGAGGCCAGAAACGCGCGCTCCTCGGGCACTGAGACCGAACCATACTCACCCACCCACGATGCGCCGGCCGAAAGATGCTCGAACGCGAGCATATCGAGCAGCGGCACCTGGATCACCACCGCATTCCACATTTCCGGATGCTGGGTGAACTCAACGCCCATCAGCAGGCCGCCATTCGATCCGCCGATAATTCCGAGCCTGCGCGACGAGGTGATCTTGCGGATGACGAGATCCTGGGCCACCGCGTAAAAATCGTCATAGATGCGCTGCCGGTGGGTCTTGAGGCCGGCGTCATGCCAGGCGGGACCGAACTCGCCCCCGCCGCGGATATTGGCCAGCACAAAAACGCCGCCATGCTCGAGCCAGAGCTTGCCCGCGACCGGCCGGTAGAGTGGAGTCATCGCGACCTGGAATCCGCCATAGGCGTTCAGCAGCGTGGGATTCGACCCGTCATAGCGCATATCCTTGCGATGGACTATGAAGTAGGGCACCTTGGTTCCATCTTTGGAATTGGCCTGCAACTGCTCGACGACCTCGGCGGAGGCGTCAAACTGGGGCTTCTGCGATTTGGCCAGAGCGAACGAGCCGTCGCCGGCGTCGCCCAGCCACAGCGCAGGCGGCGTCAGGAAACCCTCGACGCCGACAAAAAAGCGGTCGTCGGTGCGGCTGTACGTTCCTGTACCCAGGGTGAGAT
>Ga0181523_10001906_pt1 | contig 21205 bp, 13 predicted proteins | sample PEATcosm2014_Bin_43_FD_119752 | JGI IMG/M metagenome (GOLD analysis project Ga0181523, IMG submission 119752) | Peatland microbial communities from MTU Mesocosm Facility, Houghton, MI, USA - PEATcosm2014_Bin05_30_metaG | ecosystem: Environmental > Terrestrial > Soil > Wetlands > Peat | place... | reverse complement strand
GCCCAGGTACGGGTTGTTCACCAGTCCCTGAATCGTGCTGATGCGCGCCCAGTCGTAAGCCCGCTGCAGCGCCGCATCGGGCAGTTCAAGGCCCACGGTTTTGCCGAGATACGCGCGGTAATAATCCGCCGACTCCCGCATCGAGGCGGCATAAGAAGTCAGCAAGCGCTGATAAGTTTTCGTCGCGTCGGCAAGGCCCACGACCGAAGCCGCAAGCACGAGTACCTTGGTTTCCCTTCCCTTAGGCGTCGCGCCCAAACGGAAAGAGTTTTCGTTCGCTGACGAATAGTTCGTCTCATAAGCGCTCCGCTCGTCCCTGGCGGTGAGAGATCCAAACAGCGCGGAAAACTTTCCCGCCTCGTCTCCGAAAACAAACGCACGTAGCTTGTCGTCCCAGTCCGCGAACGTTCCACCCAGCGCCGCGGGCCACTCCAACTGAAAGTCCGCGGTGAACGAGGCTTCCACCTCCAACGGCTGTTCGGTCTCGATGTCCAGCAGAATCACCGCGCCGGCTTCATTCACCGGGACGCATAAAGTTTCACGCACGCGAAAAGAATCGCCGGCATACAGGATCGTCGCCGACTCTGGACGAACCGTCAATGTGCGTGCCAACGTTTCCGCGGGCAGAGCGCGGTCGCCCACGTGGAAGGTCAGGTGAAGGTCGCGAAAAATCTTCAGCGGATAAACCCAGGCTTCGAATCGGCCAGTCTCATTACCGAACAGTCCCGCCCGACTGCCCACGACGGGAAGGAACTCCCAGGTGCGGATGGTTCGCGACAACTCCGGCGACCCTTGCGGCGTTTGAACGAGTTGCTGGGCGCCAGACACTGCGGTCAACCAACACCACAGCCCCAACAGGCAAACACCACGCACAACCCGGAACACGAAGACAGAATGCCGCCTACAAATAAGATGAGGATTCATAAAGTTCGTCTTGGAACGGGATTTAGCCCGGCCGGCTTGCAAAGTCTTGCTTCCCTGAATATAAGGAGTAGAGGCGAATTCTAGCACGCCTCAAGCGCCAGGTACCGACCTCTTGTTCCCTTCACGCCGCAGTTTTCTGAAGTCTCTCAGCCGTTCCGCGCTTGTGCTCTCGCTCGAAAGCGTGCTGGCGATGGCTCGGCCGCGCCGCATGCATGCGAACCCAACCCAGCAAGATGCCGCGCCGTCAAAGGGCGCCGGGGCGGCCGAGAGCAACACCGACGTTCTGGGCGTCAGCTTTCTGAACGTTGCTCGCGAGTCCGGGCTGAACGCGAAAACCATTTTCGGTGGTGAGCACAAAAACAAATATCTGCTCGAAACCACCGGCTGCGGCGTTGCCTTCTACGACTACGACAACGATGGATGGCTCGATATTTTTCTGGTGAACGGCACGCGACTCGAAGGCTTTCCCCCCGGCAGTGAACCGACCTCGCATCTCTTTCGAAATAATCGCGACGGCACTTTCACCGACGTCACGGCTAAGGCCGGTGTCGCCCATTCCGGATGGGGGCAAGGCGTCTGTGTCGGCGACTACGATAACGACGGCTGGGACGATCTGTTCGTCACCTACTTCGGCAAGAATGTTCTCTATCACAACAACGGCGACGGCACCTTCACCGACGTGAGCCAGAAGGCGGGCGTGGCGGGCAAAGGCACGCGGTGGAACACAGGTTGCGCCTTTGTCGACTACGATCGCGACGGCCGCCTCGATCTCTTCGTCGCCAACTACATCGATCTCGACCTGGCCACGGCACCCCTCCCGGAATCCGGTCCGTGCCTCTACAAGGGTCTGATGGTCGCCTGCGGACCGCCCGGTCTCGAAGGCGGCAAGAACATCCTTTACCACAACAACGGCGATGGAACGTTCACCGACGTTTCCGAGGCATCGGGAATTCTCAACACCGACAGCACGTACGCCCTGGGCGTCCTCACTGCCGACTTCGACAACGACGGCTGGCCCGATATTTATGTCGCCAACGATTCCGCCCCGGCCGTGCTCTACCAGAATAAAAAGAACGGCAAATTTCAAGACATCGCGATCGAAGCCGGATGTGCCCTGAGCGCCAACGGCAAGCCGCAGGCCGGCATGGGCGTCTCTGCCGCGGACTACGATTTGGACGGCAACCTCGACATTCTCAAAACCAATTTCGCCGGCGACACGCCTTCCCTCTACCACAATCAAGGCAACGCCAATTTCGAGGATGCCACTTTCTCCGCCGGTCTGGGCGCGCATACTCAATACCTGGGATGGGGCTGCGGTTTTTTCGATATGGACAACGACGGCTGGCCCGACATTCTGCTCTGCAACGGCCACGTCTACCCGGAAGTTGACCAATTGAATACGGGCGCCGGTTATGCCCAGCGCAAACTCCTGTATCACAACCTGCACAACGGCCGGTTCGCAGACGTGTCGCTGCAATCAGGGCCTGGCATTTCTGAGCCCACCAAGTCGCGGGGTGCGGCCTTCGGCGATTTCGATAACGACGGCGACATTGATGTTGTCGTGAATACGGTGAACGACTGCCCGCAGTTGCTGCGCTGCGACACCACGCTCGCCAACAACTGGATCAAGATTCGGACCATCGGAACGAAATCCAACCGCAGCGGAATTGGTGCGCGCCTGGTGTGCGTGACCCATCCACCGGGAGAGGAGAAGCCGCATCGGCAGATCGACGAAGTGCGGAGCGGTGGCAGCTATTTCTCGCAAAATGATCTGCGGATTCACTTCGGACTGGGAAAGGCCGAAAAGGTCGAGGTGCTGGAAATCCGCTGGCCCAGCGGGCAGATCGATACTCTGAAGAACATTCAGTCCAACCAGTTGATCTTCGTCAAAGAAGGCGCAGGGATTACTCGCACCATGCAGTTCCCGAAAAATCTCAAAGCCGCGAACCCGGACAAGAAGTAGACAGAATCAACTCCAGAGCGGCGTTGCGGCGGATCGATGCAGGCGGGGAAGCAAGCAGCAAGAAAAACGGCAGGGCCGACCCCCTGCCGTTCTCGCGATCTTTTCCTTGCTTGCGAACTATTTCTTGTTGACCGATTTCTTGAGTTCGGCCCCAGGACTAAACTTCGCGACTTTGCGGGCAGCGATCTTGATCGTAGCACCGGTTTGCGGGTTGCGCCCGTTCCGTGCTTTCCTCTGCGACACCGAGAAGGTGCCGAAGCCTATCAACGCCACCCGATCTCCTTTGCGGAGGGCACCCGTAATGCTGTCGACGGCGGTGTCGATGGCGGTTGTGGCCTGCGCTTTGCTGATCTCACATGCACCTGCGATCTTGTCAACCAGATCGGCTTTGTTCATAGTCTCTCCTCGCAGGTCTCTTTCGTGCCCAGCCTACACCGGCGGAACAAACTGGCTGGCTGAGTTGGGAAACCTGACGGCTTGTATTCTCCTCCGTCTGCCGCGAAAGTCAACTGTGAAAATCCGCGCCGGAAGCCTGTTTCGCACCTCGGCCGCCCGAATTGGGGCTACCCGAGCGGCTTTTCCGGCCCAGCCGAGAGGGTTTTCCTACGCCCTCCACAGGCCACCGCCTTCCTTCACAGGATGTACACAGGCAGGCAGGCTTTCCGGCTTGCGCGGAACCGGCTCTCGGGTGCAAAGTCAAAAGAGGAGAAATTCGTTTGAAAATGATTGGCTCGAAGATGGCGGAGTCCAAGATGATTGGGTCTGAGATCGAACAGGTAAAGATCAAAGAGGCCCAGGGAGTCAAAGCTCCCGGGGCGGTTTGCTCGCTGTGTGAGGGCACCGGATGGAAGACCGTAACATCCCGCGCCAACGCCGGCGGAAGCACGAACGACCGCCGCGTCACCCGCTGCGACTGCCAGTTGCGGGTCCGGGGACAGTCCTTGATGGGCGCAGCCCGCATCCCGCGCCGCTACGAGCATTGTGAGCTGTCGAACTACGACACCGATTTCCCCGGCGCCCACCCTTCGCTGGAGGAAGCTCACTTTATCGCGTCCGGCTTCGCGAAGAAATGCGATCCGCGTGGCGACAAGGGCCTTTTGATCATCGGGAAGATCGGAACCGGCAAGACCCACCTGGCTGTCGGGATCATCAAGGAACTCATCGTTACCCGGGGCATTCCATGCTTGTTCTATGATTACCGCGAACTGCTGAAAGAAATCCAGAACTCGTACAATTCGACGGTGCAGACCACGGAATTGGACGTGCTTCGTCCGGTGTTCGAAACGGACGTTCTAGTGCTGGACGAACTGGGTGCCGTAAAGCCGACTGAGTGGGTATGGGACACGGTCAGCCTGATTCTGAACACACGTTATAACGACAACCGCACCACGATCATCACCACGAATTTTGACGATCAGCCGGCGGCAGGCGCTGCTGGCCCTGTTTCGCCCGCACGGGCTGCCACGCGCGGCGAAACGCTGGGGGACCGTATCGGCGAGCGCATGCGTTCGCGGCTGCATGAAATGTGCCGGATCGTCACGTTGGAAGGCACCGACTTCCGTCAGAAATTCCGTAACGCGAACTTCAAATAAGAGCACTCGCTGCATCGCTGAATTCTTGTGTCCCCGTGCCTCCGTGCTGAAGAAGTGCTTACAATGATTCCGTGCTGAGCGAGCGCCTGGAATTCGCCCCTGAGCGGGATGCGGAAGTCTTCGCCGCGGTCCCGGCGGCGCCAGCCGTGTTTCTTCTGCGAGGCGCGGACCCCCAGGCCGAGCCGTACATCAGCAAAACCGCGAATCTGCGCCGGCGCTTGCAGCGCTTGCTCGGTCCGATAGAAGAACGCACCAAGAAGCTCAACCTGCGCGATCGCGTTCGCCCGATCGAGTACTCCCCCACCGGATCCGATTTCGAGTCCGGCTTTCTGCTCTACCGCGTTCTGCGGGCCGCATTTCCCAAGACCTACTCCGATCGCATGCGCTTCCGCTTCGCGCCGCTGGTCAAACTGCACCTTGAAAACGAGTACCCGCGAGCCTCCATCACCACGCGGCTGGGCCGACTCAGCGGACGTTCGCTCTACTATGGTCCGTTTATTTCGCGTGTCGCCGCCGAGAAGTTCATGAACGATTCGCTCGACTTTTTCAAGATGCGACGGTGCGTCGACGATCTTCATCCCGACCCGCAATTTCCCGGCTGCATTTATTCCGAGATGAAAATGTGCCTGGCTCCCTGTTTCAAGGGATGCAGCGATGAGGAATATGTTGTTGAAGTAAACCGCGTGCAGGCATATTTCGACTCCGCCGGAGATTCTCTGCTCCGCGAACTCTCGACCGAGCGCGAAGCTGCGTCAGCCCAGCTCGCATTTGAAGACGCGGCTGCAACTCACGCGCGCGTCGAAAAACTGAAGCCCATCCTGAGCCAGCTTCCCGAGATCGTGCAGCGCCTCGACCGCCTTTCCGCACTCATGATTCAGCCGAGTTCTGTCGCGGGCTCGGTTGCCTTTTTCCGCATCGAATGCGGGCGAATCTCCGGGCCGATTGGTTTTAGCATTCAGCCCGCGGAGCACGCGAAATCGCAGTCGATGGAGGCGCGAGTGCAGCAGGCTCTGCAATCGCTCTTGCCAGCGCAGGCGAAAGCCGCTCTCGAGACCATGGAACATCTCGCCCTGCTCAAGCGCTGGTATTACCGCGGGACCCGGACCGGGGAAATCTTTTTCGCCGATGCCAAAGGCGAATTACCCATGCGCCGCATCGTTCGCGGAATCTCGCGAGTGTTTCACGGCGAGAAGCCGGAGCAGGAAGCCAAGCCAACTGAGAGCCCATAGGTCAGCCGAGCGTTCACTCAATCAGGAACGTTACTGTCGAACTCCGTACAACGCAGAAGCGTGCGGCCTGAGGCGAACGTGCACTCCGTCGGCTGAGCCGAGCGCCTGATTCTGCCACAAATCTTGCACTTGGGCGGGCCGGGCCGCAATCCCAACATCCTGCCACCGCAGATCGACGGTCTCGTCCGCCTCTCCCAGATTGAAGACGGCCACGTAGTGCTCTCCGGGCTTGGCGCCGTCGGCCACCCATGCGCGGATATTCCCTCGATCCAGCACTTGATGCCCACCGCTACTGTGCTGGTCGACTTCGAGCACTTCCTCATTCGTAATCAGCGCGGTGGTGGCCGGGTCGTTGCTGGGCAGGTCTCCGCCGAAAATCAGCGGTGAGCGGAAAATGCTCCACAGCGTCATTACCGTCTGCTGCTCATCCGCCGTGAAGTGAGTGGACTCGCCTCCGCCTTCTTTATCGGTCACCTTCAATTTGCCCAGCGGAAGCATATCCGCATCCGGCCAGGTTCCGTCCTTGCCCACGAACGGCGCCCAGTCGCGGGTGAAGTCGAACTGCTGCCGCAGCAGTTTCCAGTCATCCCAGAAATCATCCGAGATGCGCCACATCTGCGCATACTTCTGAAGGAACTCCGCTTCGGAAACCGGCGCCGGACCCGGCGAAATGCTCAGCACCATCGGCCGCCCCGTCTTGCGCATCGCAGAACTCAAAGCCTTCATCTCCGCCGGCTGATACAGATGGCTCCCCATGTCATCCGCCTTGATGAAGTCCACGCCCCACGACGCATACAAATCCGCAATCGAATCGTAATAAGCCTGAGCGCCGGGCTTGGTCGTGTCGACGCCCCACATGTCCGGATTCCAGCGGCATGCGTTCTCTCTGTCGGCGATGTCGGCAGCATGATACGCCGTGCCCTTGATCGAAAGATTTTTCTCGACCGCCTGTCGCGGAATTCCGCGCATGATGTGAATGCCAAACTTCAATCCTTTGCCGTGCACATAATCGGCCAGCGGCTTGAATCCCGCACCATTGGCCGCAGAAGGAAAACGATTGACCGCCGGCAGCAAGCGCCCGTATTCATCCATCGTCAGCGGAGCGCCCGGCTTGTAGTCGTGCCCCTGTGCGTTCGGCTCGTACCACTGGATGTCGACCACAATGTACTGCCATCCATACTTCGCGAGATGCTCCGCCATCCAGTCGGCATTGGCCTTGACTTGCGCTTCGCGCACCGTGGTGCCGTAGGAATCCCAGCTGTTCCAGCCCATCGGCGGAGTCGGAGCGGGGGAAGGATCAGCGGCGTGCCCTGCCGCCGTCAGAACAGCGAGCAACAGGAAGGAGAGCGTGCGGCGTCGAATCATAACGGCACATTGTAAGCCGTCAACGTGTGAGTGCGGTGACAAACAAAACGGGCGGCCCGAAGGCCGCCCAGAACGTTCTTACTGCTCTATCCGTGTGAATCCGTGCAAATCCGTGGCAGACGTTCTAGATATCCAGGTTCTTCACATCCAGAGCATTCTCTTCGATGAACTTGCGCCGCGCTTCCACGTCTTCGCCCATCAGCGTAGTGAAAATGGTTTCGCACTCGGCGATGTCTTCGAGCCGTACCGAAAGCAGCGTGCGCCGCTCGGGGTCCATCGTCGTTTCCCACAACTGCGGCGCCGTCATTTCGCCCAGACCCTTGTAGCGCTGGATGGTGAAGTCCTTTCGCCCTTCGTTAATGACATAGTCGCGAAGCTCGCGGACATTCGACTTCTCCACCACTTCGGTTTCACTTTTTCGCTTGGCAGGCTTGGCCATCTTCTTCTCGCCCCTGTCTCCATCAGTAGCAGCGTCGCTCTCTGCACCCTCGCCATTACTGCCCGCAGGTGCGGCTTTCACCAGCGTCTCCACCACGAACGGCGGCTCCATGTAAGGCTCGATCTGCTTGTACTTCGAAATCAGCTGGCGGCATTCCGCGCTCGAAGCCAGCACCCAGTTGATGACGTGTTCGGCGCCGTGCTTGTTAACGAATCTCACTTCCCACAGGTTGTGCTCTTCGTCAAAGCGCTTCTCCACGCTCTTGAAGCCATGCTCTTTCTCCAGCTTCTTCAGTTCTTTTTCCAGGCGCTCGATTTTCTTTGGTGGCGTATTCTTGTCGCCCTCAAAATCGCCGCGCTTGGCGAGATCGAGTTTCGGAATCAGCTCGGTCACGCGCTCGTTGCGCACCCGCTTGTCGAGCTTCTCAAAGAAGCCCAGATACTCATCGAGCACGGTCATGAAGCGCGCCAGATCTTTCCCTTCGATCTTGGCCGCGCCTTCGCCGTACCGCACGGTCAGCCCGTCGGCCGCCCGTTTCACCATGACCTTTACGAATTCGCGCTCGTCCTTGATGTATTGCTGCGACTTGCCTTTTTTCAGCGAGAACAGCGGCGGCTGCGCGATAAACACGTTTCCGCGCTTGATCAGCTCCTGCATATGTCGGAAAAAGAACGTCAGCAGCAGGGTTCGGATGTGGCTGCCGTCCACGTCCGCGTCGGTCATCAGGATGATTTTGCCGTAGCGTACTTTCGTGGGATCGAAATCTTCCTTCGAAATACCGGTTCCCAGCGCCGTGATCATGGCGCGAATTTCCTCGTGCGCCAGCATCTTGTCGTAGCGAGCCTTTTCGACGTTGAGGATTTTTCCTTTGAGCGGCAGAATCGCCTGGAAGCGCCGGTCGCGTCCCTGCTTGGCCGTCCCACCGGCCGACTCGCCTTCCACCAGAAACAGTTCACAGCGGTTCGGATCGCGCTCCGAACAATCCGCCAGCTTGCCCGGCAGGCCGCCGGAATCGAGCGCGCCCTTGCGCCGCGTCAAATCCCGCGCCTTGCGAGCCGCTTCACGGGCACGCGCAGCGTCGACTGCCTTGTTGATGATCTTTCGCCCCACCGTCGCGTTTTGCTCGAAGAACGCGCCCAGCCGTTCGTTGACGAACTGGGTGACCGTGCCGGCGATGTCGGAGTTCAGCTTGCCCTTGGTCTGCCCTTCGAACTGCGGCTGCGGCAGCTTCACGCTGATCACCGCGACCAGACCCTCACGCACATCGTCGCCGGTCAGATTCTCTTTGACGTCTTTGAATAGCCCCATCTGCTGTCCCGCGTAGTTGATGGTGCGGGTCAGGGCCGTGCGGAATCCGGAAAGATGCGTGCCACCATCCACGGTGTTGATGTTGTTGGCAAAGCTGAAAATCGTTTCCGAATACGCGTCGTTGTACTGCAGCCCGATTTCCATGTGAACGCCGTTGCGGTCGTCTTCCATGTAGATGGGCTTGTCGTGCAGCACTTGCTTGCCGCGATTCAGATGCTTGATGAATTCCGCGATGCCGCCGTTGTACTTGAACTCGGTATGCTTGGGTTCGCCCGTCTTCGAATCGGTATTCCGCTCGTCGGCCAGCGTGATCAGCAATCCCTTGTTGAGGAATGCAAGTTCGCGCAGGCGCTGTGCCAGGGTGTCGTAGTTATATTCGGTCGCGGTGAAGATGGAACGGTCGGGCAGGAAGTGAACCTTGGTTCCGCGCCGCTTGGTCGCGCCCGTTTTGCTCAGCTTGTTGGTGGGTTCACCCTTCGAATAGTTCTGCTGCCAGGTCGCCCCGTCGCGCCAAATCTCCAGATCAAGGTCTTCGCTCAGCGCGTTCACGCACGACACGCCTACGCCGTGCAGTCCGCCGGAAACTTTGTAGGTCGACGAATCAAATTTTCCGCCGGCGTGCAGCGTGGTCATCACGACTTGCGCGGCAGAAACCTTCTCTCCGTCAATCACCATGTCGTCGCAAGGAATACCGCGCCCGTCGTCGATCACGGTGATGGAGTTGTCGAGGTGAATCGTGACTTCAATTTTGGTGGCGAATCCGGCAAGCGCCTCGTCCACGGAGTTGTCGACGACTTCGTACACCAAGTGATGCAGTCCCAACTCGCCCGTCGATCCGATGTACATCGCGGGACGCTTGCGAACCGCCTCCATGCCGCCCAGCACTTTAATCGAGTCGGCGTTGTAGTCGTTGTTGCTGCCGTTGTCGCCGCCGTTCGCGGTGTTGATCGGAGTCACTTTTCCGTTTTTTGTTTTGGTGTCGACGATGGGAGGATTGATCTCTTTGGTGGCCATTCCGCTCCGCGAAAATGTCCCGAATTTTTCTATGAACTTCGTCCTGCGAATCCCTGGAATTTCGGCTGGAATTGGCGCCTCGACTGGGCCGCCTTGAAGCCCCCTGCAAAAGACTTCAAGTTATTGAAATTCCTAATACTTAGGGCCGTATTGCTATTCTGTCAATTATACCACAAACGGGCGTTTTTCGAACCCCTCGAAAGGCGCTGAATCGAGCCAGTAACGCCCGGATCGGAACGATGCGGCTGGCTTGGAATTCGCACACGCCGCAAAAAAAATGGGCGGCCACTAAGGGCCGCCACTGACAGATATCTGGCAATTGTTCTTACGCCGTGGCCGGACGCTCCCCGCCCTTCGCCCGTCCCGGCTGAAGCTCCGGCTTGATAACGTGCTGGACTCCGTCGTCCTTGGACGATGGCGGCGGCTGCACCGGCGGAAGTTGCTGGTTCTCGACCAGCATCTTGATCTCGTTGGCGTCGAGCACTTCGCGCTCAATCAGCGCCCGAGCAATCCGCTCGAGCACATCGCGATTGTCGGAAATGACCTGCTTTGCCGTGGTGTAACCAGCGTTAACCAGTTTGCGGACCTCCTGATCGATCTTGATTGCTGTGTCCTCGCTGTAATCGCGATGCTGCGCAATCTCACGGCCCAGGAAAATCTGCTCTTCCTTCTTTCCGAAGGTCATGGGGCCCAGATCGCTCATGCCCCACTCACAAACCATTTTGCGCGCCATTTCCGTAGCTCGCTCAATGTCGTTGCCGGCGCCCGTGCTCAGTACGTTCAGAAACAGTTCCTCCGCGATGCGCCCGCCCATCAGGATCGCGATCTCGGTCTCCAGATAATTCTTGTAGTAGTTGTGCCGGTCATCCGTGGGCAACTGCATGGTCACGCCCAGGGCCATGCCGCGCGGAATGATCGTGACTTTGTGCAGTGGATCAGAGTTCGGCATCTTTGCGGCCACGAGCGCGTGTCCCGCCTCGTGATACGCCGTATTCTTCTTTTCCTCGTCGGTGAGCAGCAGAGATTTGCGCTCCACGCCCATCAGGACTTTGTCCTTGGCCAGCTCGAAATCATATTGCAGAACCGCTTTGCGATTCTGCCGGGCGGCCGCCAGGGCCGCTTCATTCACCATGTTGGCCAAGTCAGCGCCAGAGAATCCCGGCGTTCCGCGAGCCAGCACCGAGAGATCGACATCTTCGGCAAGCGGAATCTTGCGGGTGTGCACGCGAAGAATTTCCTCGCGCCCGCGCACATCCGGACGGCTCACCACCACACGCCGGTCAAAACGCCCGGGCCGCAGCAACGCCGGATCCAGCACGTCAGGCCGGTTAGTCGCTGCCATCAGGATGACGCCTTCGTTCGACTCGAACCCGTCCATTTCAACCAGCAACTGATTCAAAGTCTGCTCGCGTTCGTCGTGTCCGCCGCCCAACCCAGCTCCACGGTGCCGTCCCACCGCGTCAATCTCATCGATGAAAATAATGCAGGGAGCGTTCTTCTTGCCCTGCTCAAACAGATCGCGCACGCGGCTGGCGCCCACGCCAACAAACATTTCCACGAAGTCCGAACCCGAAATCGAGAAGAACGGAACGTTCGCCTCGCCCGCAACCGCCCGAGCCAGCAGCGTCTTGCCGGTTCCCGGAGGCCCGACCAGCAGCACGCCTTTCGGAATGCGTCCACCCAACTTCTGGAACTTCTGCGCCTCGCGCAGGAACTCAATAATCTCGCGCAGTTCTTCCTTGGCTTCTTCCACTCCCGCCACGTCTTTGAACGTGACTTTTTTCTGCTGCATCGAGAGCAGCCGCGCCCGGCTCTTGCCGAACGACAGCGCCTTATTGCCCCCGGTCTGCATCTGGCGGATCATGAAAATCCAGACTGCGCCGATCAGCACAATCGGAATCACCTGAATCATCCACGCCCAGTTTCCGCCGTTAATATCGCGGAAGTCGACGTTCACGCCCTTGCTGTCCAGGCTCTTCAGCATTTCCGGGGTGAAATAGGTTGCCGGCACCTTGGCGTGAAATGCGGAACCATTCTTCAGTTTGCCGCGCACTTCCATCCCATCCACGACGAATTCCTGAACGTTGTTCTGTTCCACTTCATTCATGAACTGAGAGGTTTTAAACTCGGCATCCTTCTGGCCTTCGCGTGCGCTCTTCACCACCTGCCACAACAAAAGCGCCGAAACACCGATCAGCAACCAGAACAGCACGGTCTTTACAGTTGAGTTCACCTAGAAGACTCCTAAATTCGAAACGGTCGGCTAACTACACCAACCCCCGAGGCTCCTACTGCTAATTAGATGCCCAAGCGCGACTTTCGATTGGCAAATCGTTGAAGGTTTATTCTACCTTTTCCCAGCCAAAAAGGCCCGTTCGTACTGCAGTGACTTAAGTTACGGAGATCCTTGGACTTGCCGCCGCCAGATACGGCAAATTCCGGCTGGTCTGCTCCGCCGCTCCCAGGCCGTAACCCACCAGAAAAGTTTCATCCACCAGGAATCCGAAATAGTCGGGCTGCAGCGGCACGCGGCGCGCCGCTTGCCGGTCCAGCAACGTCACCAACTTCACCGAAGCTGCTCCTCGGGATCGCAGGTCGCTCATCAGGAACTCGCTGGTTACTCCGGAATGCACCAAGCCCTCCACCAGCAGGATATGCTGCCCGCGAATGTCGGGTTCATGGCTGAAAAAAATTTCCATGACATCGTGAGCGGCGCCGCTCGGAGGCCGCGTGTACCTGGGCTTGATGAACTGGCAAACCACCGGCACATCGAGGGCCCGCACCAGGTCGGCCTGAAACATAAACGCGTTCTCCAGCACCGCCAGCATCTGGATGGTCTGCCCCTTGTAGTCGTCGGAAATCTGCCGAGCCAGTTCCTTCACGCGCTTCTGGATCTGTTCCGTGGTGATGACCGGGCGCAGGGGCTCGACTCGCGGACCGTCCATGAAATTTACGTGCCTCCCGGCACTTGCCTGCTTATTCTACGTCGACGGCCGATCGTCGAGTGGAAAGCGAAGAACTTCCGCGAGGCGCCTCTCTGTGATCAGTATCGCGGCTCGCCCCGGCCTCGCCCGCAGTTTAGCGGGCGACGGAAAGCCCCGCACCCACACGATCTCGTCACGGCTGTCATCGCCGCTTGCTTTGCTGCTGTCGTCCCTGCTTGCGATCACCGGCCAAAGCCCGCGCTCCGGCTGGGCCACGTGACGATCTTGCAACAATTCTTTGATCTTCTTGGGGGACTTCGTATGGGCCGGCCAGAATCGATCTCCGGGACGCCAGTTCCGCACCCTTAACGGTCCGGGCACGGACTCCTCGTCCAAGAGCTGATCCGGATTATACGCCCCCTGCTCTCCGCTTGGAACACGCTGCACAGAGACGGAGAACCCGCCCTCGCGGACGACAACTTCCCCCGGGACGGAGAGTTCGTACTCGTAGTCACGCTGCGGCGACGGCTCGCGCAAGTCGGGAGTCACAAAAGCCAACTCGTCCGGCTCGACGACCAGCCGCCAGCCCAGCGGCAGCGACACTTCCTTGCCCGACGCACCTTCCCCCGCCGCGACCCGCAGAATTTCTTCCACATGCTTGAACTCCAGCGGAATCCCGGCATTCTCTCCAACCGCCTTCACCAGCCGACGCTGCACAGCCACCGACTCGCCGAGAAACCACATCCGCGGAACAGAAGCGTTCATGACCAGCCACGAGGCATTCTCGATCTTCGTACGGAGATCGTTGCTGCCCGCGTTCGCGAACGGGTGCCCCATTTCTCGCGCGTCTTCTGCGCGAGAAGTGGGGATTGAAGTGGGGATTTCGGAAGCTGTGTCTTTGGGAGCGCGGTCCTTAGAGGAGATCGATTCGCTCGGGGCATTCCCGATCCCCGCGATTTGAACTAACCCATCCGAATTTGACGGCGCCCGAGCCCACTCCGGCTGCGCCCACTGCACCGTCGTCCCCAGCCACCCCGAGACTTCGTTCTCCCAGTAGTCTTCCTCGCCGCGCGCAATCTCCGCTAATTCCGCAAGATTCTCCGCTACCGCGGGATTGAACTCCCGCTCCAGCAGCGGAACCACCAGCTTCCTCACCCGATTGCGAGTGAAATGTTCGTCGCCATTGGTGGAATCCTCGCGCCAGCACTGCCCGATGTCCTTGAGATACTGCTCCAGTTCGCGCCGTCGAGTGGTAAGCAGCGGCCGTACGATTTCGCCGGAAGCTTCCCCGTCGTCGTCCTCGTCTTGGATCAGAATCCGCGGATAAATCCCGCCCAACCCCCGCAACCCCGCCCCGCGAATCATCCGCATGAGCACCGTCTCGGCCTGGTCGTCGAGCGTGTGCCCGGTGACGATCTTGCTCAGACAAGCCTGAGCCGAATTTGATCTCAGAGCTAAATCTGACGCTGCGGTTAGATCAGAAGTTGAATCTGAATCTGGACTTGAATCAGCATCCGGAATTGAAAGGGCGCGGCTTTCAGCCGCGCCGTCGGGGGTCTCGTGGAAGGGCACGGCTTCAGCCGTGCCGTTAAGCGCCAGAAGGGGAGCGGGCTTTAGCCCCTGAGGGCCGCTGTCGGATGGCTGGTTCTTGGGTGGCGCAGCGCTTTCAGCGCTGCGATTGTCCAATCCCCGATGAACCAGGGCTTCAGCCCCCGAGGGATTCTGCTCCGCACCCAACAGATACCGAAAGAATCCATACCGCAATTCCCGCGCCGCCGTTTCGATGCTGACATGCTCCTCCGCGGCCCGAGCAGCCACATCCTCGCCATCGACGTGAAATTCCAAGTCGAACTCGCGCGCCAGCCCTGCCACGAACTCCTGGTCGGTGTCCGATTCCGCCCCGCGCAGCCTGTGATTGAAATGAACAACAGAAAGGACAATCCCCAACTCCCCCCGTAGCTCCAGCAGCACCCGCAAAAGTGCAACCGAATCAATCCCGCCCGAAACAGCCACGCCCACGCGATCCCCGGCCGAAAGCAGTTCGTCCCGCCGAATATGAGATAGCACGCGCTCCGCCAGTGAATGCACGGAAACAATGGTACCGCAGGATGTCAGCTGTAAAGGGAGGAGTAAACTTACGGCATGAAATATCTTGCGGCGGTTGCAGTCCTTTTCCTTCTCATAATGCCCGCGCTTTCTCAGCAGAAAGATCCAGATCGGGGAAGTGATGCCAGCCAAGCCGGGACATCCGTTCTAATGTATCGGGACGGCGCGGGCTTTTACATTGATGTGCCGAAAGGCTGGGTCGTGGACCAGGAGGTTGGCAAGCGGCACGGGACTTGTTGTGTTTACTACCCCAAGGGCACTACTTGGAATAGCGCGGAAACGGTGATGTACCCGAACATCGCCACAAAAGGTCCGGGACAGAGAACGCTTGACGAATTCATGGAATCTGACCTGAAAAGCTTTCGTACACACGATCCAGAAATGAAATATGAAGATGCGGAGGACGTCCATCTGCAAGGCAAACGCGTCGCGAAGGTCCGCATTTTTCGCGGCGTAAATCGAGGCTCGTCTGAAGCCGTTGCCTACGTTGACGAAGAAAAAACCATCGCACTCTTCGTGATGAATTCGAAAACCGAGAAGGGCTTGAATGAATCGATGCCTTTGTTTCGCACAGCTGTGCAGAGTTATCTGCACATGGATGTGAGGGTCGATAAAGGCGTGCAGCCGGGAGATATGCAATCGCCTCAACCGCCAAAGAACCCGTGATCTTCCGCTCCGCCCTGAATCTAAGGGCGCCTTACACCCCCGCACTCTTCTCCACAATCAGCTTCCGAATCTTCTCCACAAACTCCGCCGCCGGCATGTCTTTCGTCTTCTCTTTCCCGCGCGAGCGGACGTTCACCTTCCCCGCCTCGGCCTCTTTATCCCCGACGACGAGCAGGAACGGCACCTTCTGCATGGCATGCTCGCGGATCTTGGCATTCATCTTTTCGTTGCGCGCATCGACTTCCACGCGCACGCCAATCGCTTTGAGCTGCGCAGCCACTTTGTTCGCATACTCCACATGCCGCTCGCTGATGGGAATCATTACCGCTTGGACCGGCGACAGCCACACCGGGAACGCGCCCGCGTAGTGCTCGATCAGCACTCCGAAGAATCGCTCGACCGACCCGTAGAGCGCACGATGCACCATGACCGGCTGCTTGCGCGACCCATCTTCCGCCACGTATTCGAGGCCAAAGCGCTGCGGCAAGTTGAAATCGAACTGCACGGTCGAGAGCTGCCACAGCCGCCCGATCGCATCCACCAGCTTGATGTCAATCTTCGGCCCATAGAACGCGGCCTCGCCCGGAATCGTCTTGTACTCGATGCCGCGCGCCTTGAGCACTTTTTCGAGCGATTGCGTGGCATGGTTCCACTGATCTTCGCTGCCCACAAAGTTCTTGCGGTCTTCGGGATTCCAGGTCGACAGCTCCGTCTGGAATTTGTCGAACCCGAAATCTTTCAGCACATCCAGGGCAAACTCCAGGCAGCTGGCAATCTCGCCTTCGATCTGTTCCGGAGTGCAAAAAATGTGCGCGTCATCTTGGGTAAACCCGCGTACTCGCAATAGCCCGTGCATCACGCCCGAGCGTTCGTAGCGATACACCGTACCCAACTCGCCCAGCCGCACGGGAAGATCGCGATACGACTTCAGCGAATCCTTGTAAATCAGAATGTGCCCGGGGCAGTTCATCGGCTTCAGACGATATTCGGCGTCGTCCAGTTCCATGGCGTCGAACATGTTCTGCGAGTAGTAGCCCTCGTGCCCGGAAGTGAAGAACAGCTGCCGCCGTGCCACGTGCGGCGTGTACACCAGCGAGTAGCCGCGCTTCAGGTACTCCGAGCGCATCCAGTCTTCCATCTCTTTGCGGATGATCCCGCCCTTGGGATGCCAGAAAATCAGCCCTGGCCCGGCCAGTTCCTGAATCGAAAACAGATCGAGTTGCTGGCCCAGCACGCGGTGATCCCGCTTCTTGGTCTCCTCGATCTGCTTGAGATAATCGTCAAGGTCCTTCTTCGAGAAAAACGAAGTCCCATAAATGCGCTGCAGTTGCGGATTCTTTTCGTCCCCCAGCCAGTACGCGCCCGCAATGTTAAACAGCTTGAACGCCTTGATCTTCCCCGTCGACGGGATGTGCGGCCCGCGGCAGAAATCGGTGAACTTGCCAGTGCGGTAAATCGAAATCTTTTCATCGGGCTTGGTGAACTGCTCGATGAAATGACACTTCATGAAGTCGCCTTCTTTTTTGAACTCGGCCAACCCCTGGTCGCGGGGCAAAAACTCGCGCGCATACGGCAAATTTTGCTGCACCAGTTCCTGCATCTTCTTTTCGATCTTCTCCAGATCCTCAGGCGTGAACGGCGTGGGCCGGTAGAAATCGTAGAAGAATCCGCTCTCGGTCGCGGGCCCATGCCCGAGCTTGGTCTCGGGAAACAGCTCCAGCACCGCCGCCGCCAGCAGGTGCGCCGACGAATGCCGGAAAACCTCCAGCGACTCGGGATCTTTTTCCTTGAGCAAAAACAAATCCGTATCTTTCTCGAGAGGGCGAGTCAGATCGATCAAGTCACCGTTGGCCTTCGCGACCAAGGCCGCATCTGCCAGCCGTGGACTGATCGACTTCGCAATATCCAGCGCAGTCGTACCCTTAGGAACTTCCTTCACGCTCCCGTCCGGGAGCTTCACATGAATGATGTCTGCCATAGTTTGAGACCTGCAAGAACCATGAATCTTTCAGTCTAAAGAAGGGAGTGGGGAGGGTCAAACTGTGCCAGGGGTGGAAGGAAGGGACGGCAAAACTGCCACACCCGAGAGAAGGGTGTAGACTCATGTTGTTGATAGTCTCCTGGCTGTGCGCTCGACCCTCGCTATAACTTGTCTGCTGTTGCTGCTGGCCTCCGCAATCGTAGTCGGCTCGCATTCTCTCGTCTCTCGAACAGCAACATTCGAAGGATTCCCGCGAGTTAGTCTCTGGGCATGGGAACGGCCCGAAGACATGCGTTCTTTTGATCCGCGTCTTTACGCTGTTGCGTACCTCGATCAGACAGTTTCAATCTCAGACGAAGCCAGGAGTACTCCACGATTGCAACCTCTTCAATTCTCAAGCTCCGCCAAGATAATTGCGGTTGTGCGGATTGAAGCACCTACCCAGTCCGCTCGCTTGGAATCTCCGGATTTGGTGAATATCGTTGCTGATCTGATCGCGTCCTCTGCCAGAAAACCTCGTGTCAGTGCACTACAGATCGATTTCGATGCCGCTCGATCTCAGCGGACCTTCTACACACAAGTCTTGCGGCAAGTGAGACAGCGCATACCTGAGCGGATGCCTATATCCATTACTGCGCTGGCTTCGTGGTGTGGTCATGATAGCTGGATGAAGGATCTTCCCATCGACGAGGCGGTGCCGATGCTATTCCGGATGGGGGAAAACCCAAGATCTCTCAAGCACCCCGGTTGGAAATACGCAATTCGTGAACCCTTATGCACAGAGAGCGTCGGTGTCTCTACCGACGAACCGTGGCCCGCGATTGATCGCGACAAGCGAATCTACATCTTTCATCCCCGCTCATGGGATGAGCTTGCGGTTGAGAACGCAGGAAAGTTGATCGAAAAATGAAAACGATTGCCAGGGTCCTGTTCATTTCCATTCTTGTTCTGGTTGTGTTTCCGCGCTGGGGAGACACGTGCCTGCCGGATTTCCCGCAAGTTATCTTCACTCGCCCGTCTGGCCCTGACAAACCCATGTCAAACTTTGCCAACGGCCAGATTGGCATCCCGTTGCCCACATGGCGGCGCGCGTTTCTCGTCGTTGCGTATCGCTACCTGGATCAGAAACCGTTGAGTAAGTCCGAGCAGCGCTCGCTCGTCGCGTTCTTTGATGAGGTTGGAGTTCGGGATCGTCCAGCAACCGACGTATCGATCAACCGCTGGATCAACGCGCGCTCAAAATATCAAGCCGGGCCCAAGCCAAAAATATCCTCGTATCGCAATGGAACGTCATCGTACTACGAGTATGAGAACTGCCTCGCCCCTGCATTTGACAATGCGGTTCAGGTTCTTCGCGAGCGCTCCAAGACTTTCGGCGTACAGAGCACGCAGTTGACTCAATGGATCACGGCGCAAGACGCTGTTTTCGAAAACTGCAAAGCTGGACCATCCATACCAGGTCGCTTGCCAGAAGGCGCAAACTCGCTCCTCCGAGCCGACCGCGAATACCAAATCGCCGCTGCAAACTTCTACGCGAATCGTTTGCCCGATGCTCTCCGTGAGTTTGACGTTATTGCCCAAGACGCTTCATCCCCTTGGCATCTGCTCGCGCCATACCTAGCGGTGCGAACGATCATTCGCCAGGCTTCGGTTGCGGTATCGCCCGGAACCGCTGACGAGTACGATCCCGCCACTCTTGCCAAAGCCGAGCCGCGATTGGCAGCCATCGTCTCCAATCCCAACCTCCGATCTTTCCATCAAGACGCTCAAAGATTGCAGGCGCTCGTTCGATTTCACATGCATCCGGAAAAACGCCAGCACGAATTGGCGCATATCCTCCTGAGTGGCCGCTCCGGCTCCGATTTCGGACAGGAGCTTCTCGATTACAAATTGCTGCTTGATCGCTTCCTGGACAATTCACCCGAGTTTCCCGACGTACCCTCCTATGGACTGGAGTATGACGAACGCTTGAAAAGCTGGAAACGCAGCCGCTACGAGAAGTTGCAGAAAGAGCGATCGGACGACCTGAGCGACTGGCTCATGACGGTGCAGTCGGATGCCGCCGAGGCCAAATCTCATGCCGTTAGCAGGTGGAAACGGACCGGCTCGACTCCATGGCTATTTGCAGCGATGGCAAAGTTAGATGGTAAGGACGCAGCCGTGCCGGAGGTTCTGGAAGCAGCCTCGCGAATACCCGAAGCCTCCTCAGCTTTCACCGCAGTTGCATTTCATCGATCGAGACTCTTGCGCGAATCCGGACAACCCGAAGCCGCACGCGAAGTCGTGGAAGCAGCGCTGCATCAGATCGATTCCCTGCCGGTTTCGGCTGCGAATCTGCTGAAAGACGAGCAAATGAGAAACGCGGCCAACCTTGCGAGTTTTCAGGCGCGGCTAGCGAGAAGTCCGGTCGAAGTGACCACCGTCTCAGACTACGACGGAGAGGATTCGTTTTGCTATCAGAGCAAGAGCTGCAACCTCGCCTTCTACGGCGTCGCTCAGCCTAAGGCGAAAAGTGCGCTGCTACCTCATTTCGATCTGAGTGTGGCTGAGGCTCTGAACAAGCGGGTCCCGATCGACTTCCTCGCTGAGGTCGCCACGTCCGAGTCTCTACCGGACAATTTGCGCCAGGCTCTCGCTGTGTCCGCATGGGCACGCGCCGTCCTACTCGGAAATTTCGCAGCGGCGCAGAAAGTGGGGGAGACCGCCGCCTTGCTTCGCCCCGAGTTGAAGCCGTTCATTGACCAATACGACTCCGCGCAGACGGACGACGAGCGTCATTTTGTGGCAGTGTTTGCCATTGCCCATTTCCCAGGTCTTCGCCCATTCGTCGAGGATGGCTATGTGCGCACGACTCCGTTCCAACGAATCGACGACTATCGCGATAACTGGTGGTGTGACGACGTAGGTGGGATTCCGGACGACCTTAACTTTTCTAAGCAGTACGACGGCAGCCTGCGCCGCGTTACGCAACTCAACCAGCGGCTCGAAGCCAGCTCGCCAGTTTTTCTGACCAGCGAGCAAGAAGCGCAGGCTTCGTCTGAATGGAAGCACCTGCTTTCGCTCGGCTCGGCGGCGGACTATCTTCCTCGTGAAATCGTTGCTTGGGCCAAAATGCATCCCGAAGATCCCCGAGTTCCCGAGGCACTTCATTTTGCCTGGCGAGCAGCCAGGTACGGGTGCTCAGCCGACGACGGTACGTCGAAGACGAGTTGGCTCCATGATGTCTTCAAGCTGCTACACAAACGCTATCCCAATTCGGAATGGACCAAGAAAACTGCTGTGTGGTAAGAAACGATCTCAAGCCTTGTCTGGTTGTCGATCTGAAGCAATTTGTTTCATGATCTTGGCGAGAGTCTTGCGGCGAACAGGTTCGCCTCGGAGAATCTTCTCAAGTGTGTGATGGCTCACGCCTGTACCGCGTTCTAGTTTTCGAATTCCAGTCTTGAGAATGTCCTGTTTGATGTCTTCGCTTGCCACTGCCTGTTTCGACTGTTGATATTCGAACGACGTAAATTCAACGAGGCTCAAATCCTCGCCTTGCTCCCATCGGCGGTCGGTTTCTTTCCCCACGTATCGAGCAGGTGCAGCAAGAGTATGCCTTCAGCGAGCGGCGAGCGTGCCGACTGATGACGATGGCAGTGACGACGTATCGTTACCGGTCGCTGCGAACGGATGAGCCGTTGCGGACGAAGCT
>Ga0181523_10001905_pt1 | contig 21220 bp, 14 predicted proteins | sample PEATcosm2014_Bin_43_FD_119752 | JGI IMG/M metagenome (GOLD analysis project Ga0181523, IMG submission 119752) | Peatland microbial communities from MTU Mesocosm Facility, Houghton, MI, USA - PEATcosm2014_Bin05_30_metaG | ecosystem: Environmental > Terrestrial > Soil > Wetlands > Peat | place... | reverse complement strand
TCTAAATCCTAGTAGAAAATGCGGATTAAAATGTTCTTGCCCCCCCCCCCCCCCCCCCCCCCAATTTCCGCTAAAATATTGAAGAATAAGGACTTAACTCCAAAATATTCATAAGTAAGGACTTAGCTTCGTAATACTTCGTTTTGTAGTGAGAGCGGGTGACGACTACTCGGGTGTCATTTAGGTTGTCAAGGAGCGCTGACAATGGCTTCTGTGCGGCATTGAGTTCCGTCTCTGGAGACGGACAACCTTCATTCTCGGCCATGGCGAGTGTGAGGTCTGTGAGGGTGCTCACTGGCTGGATGTGATGAATAATGAGAGCCGGGGTTAGATGGTCTCGATCTTCAGGGTTGGGAACGCGACTCGATAGAGACGAACATCGGTGGTCAAGAGCCGATAGCCGTGGGCTGCGGCATGAGCTCCAATCAGGAAGTCGGCGAGAATGCGCCGAGCGCCTGAATCTCGATGTTTTCGGCGGCGCTCCGCGTATCCCTGGAAAGCGCGACCGGCAGCTCGCCATATAGCTTCACTCAGATGCCAATCGACGGCTATTCCCGCGTCTTCAAAAAAAGCGGCAACGAAAGTTTCGGTGCGCCCTGGGGCGGCGATCAACTCAGCGAACACAGGCGCGGCCACGGTAAGATTTCCGCGATTGAACGCGGCGTCAAGCGCGGTGCGAGCGGCCAAAGCGACCCCAGAGTCCGCGTCCCACAAGGCCACAATGATGTTGGTGTCGATCGCGGTTGTCATTTCTGGTCACTCTGATCAGTCTAGGTAATCAGTCGTTGTGGCCGCGCATTTCGCGCAGCCATCGATTAATGGCCTTCTTGCCAGATGGGATTCCGGGGTTGCCGATACCGCGATACTTCTCGAATGCACTTTGGGTGCGAACGGGCCGGATGTGCACGCCGTTGTTGTCACTTTCGAAGAGCAGCCGGTCGCCCGCCCGAACGCCTAGTATTTTACGGACCTCGACGGGCACGGTGATCTGGCCTTTGCTCGTGATTTTGGCTTGCTTTTTCATGGCGAGTTCGTGATTCCTTACTTTATCACATTTTCCTTACATCGATTATTGAAAATGAACGGTCGGATCATTGGCTTTTGGAAATTATTTTCGAGACCCGTTTGAATGAAGCGGTGGAGTTCCCACTCATCGCAGAGTGCGCGATGAGTGGGGCACCCGGCAACCCGACTAAACTCGCAGGCGGTCCCGGTCCTCAGGGGCCAAAGCCCTCAAATAAATTGGCGCTGGCGGCACGGCTGAAGCCGTGCCCTTCCCACAACCACGGGCGAACAGAGTTGTTTTGCGGTCTTAGAAGGGGCAAAGCCTTGCTCGTCGGGATTGAGAGTGGGTAGGGGTCCTTCGACTACGCCAGGCCACGCGCTTTGCGCATGGCTTGGCTCCGCTCAGGATGACACGGGGGGAGTCTCCCCTCGCCGCATGTCTTGTGGAAACGGCTCTAAGTCAAAATCCCCACCCTGTCCCTGCAAAGAGCGCAGGGACAAGAGTGGGGCACCCGTTTCATCGTTACTTCGACGAATCCTTACACTAGCCCCTGATCCAGCATCGAGTTCGCGACCTTCAGGAAGCCCGCGATGTTGGCGCCGTTCACGAGGTTGCCGGGCGTGCCGTACTTCTCGGCCGTTTCGTAGCAATTCTTGTGGATGGCGATCATGATCTTGTGCAAACGATCGTCGACTTCTTCGCGGGTCCAGGAGATGCGCATACTGTTCTGCGCCATTTCCAATCCTGACGTTGCAACGCCGCCGGCATTGGCGGCCTTGGCCGGTCCGTAGAGGACTTTGGCTTCCAGGAACAGTTTGGTGGCTTCGAGGGTGCTCGGCATGTTTGCTCCCTCGCTTACGACCTTCACGCCGTTCTTAATGAGATTGGCAGCGTCTTTCGCGTTGATCTCATTTTGAGTGGCGCTCGGGAACGCGCAGTCGGCCTTGATGTTCCACAGCCAGCTGTGGTCGAGCTTTTTGTCGATAGCGCTATAGATGGCCTTCTTGAATTTTTCCGTGTACTCCTTGATGCGGCCGCGGCGGTTATTCTTCAGCTCCATGACGAAGGCGAGCTTGTCGCGGTCGATGCCGTCGGCGTCGTAGATGGCGCCGTCGGAATCGGATAGAGTAACGGGCTTCGCGCCCAGATCAAGCAGCTTCTCGATGGTGTATTGCGAGACGTTGCCGCTGCCGGAGACCAGACACACTTTGCCTTTCAAGGTGTCTTTGCGGCTCTTCAACATTTCCTCAGCGAAGTACACGCAGCCATAGCCGGTGGCTTCGGGACGAATCAGCGAACCGCCCCATCCCAGGCCCTTGCCGGTGAGAACGCCGGTGAATTCATTGCGCAGCCGTTTGTATTGGCCGAACAGGAATCCGATTTCGCGTCCGCCCACGCCGATGTCGCCAGCGGGAACGTCGGTGTCGGGGCCGATGTGGCGGCAGAGTTCGGTCATGAAGCTCTGGCAGAAGCGCATGACTTCGTTGTCGCTCTTGCCCTTCGGATCGAAATCGCTTCCGCCCTTGCCGCCGCCCATGGGCAGCGTGGTGAGCGAATTTTTGAAGACTTGTTCGAACGCCAGGAATTTAAGAATGCCGAGATTCACCGAGGGATGGAAGCGCAGTCCTCCTTTATAAGGACCGATGGCGCTGTTCATCTCGATGCGGAAGCCGCGATTGACTTGTACTTTGCCCCGGTCGTCAAACCAGGGAACGCGGAACATCAGGACTCGTTCGGGCTCCGTAATGCGCTCTAGAATCTTGGCTTCGAGATATTCGGGATGGCGTTCCAACACGGGCCTCAAGGACTCGAACACTTCGAGGACGGCCTGGTGGAATTCCGGTTCGGCTGGGTTTTTGGCTTTGACGAGGTTAAGGTTTTGATCGATGTAATCCGCCGCAGCGCTTCGCTTGGGCGGTTCCATGACATGGCTCATAGGCTTGCCTCCGAATTTTATGTGATCGATAGATTGTCAAAAATACAGGACACCGCAGGAATTGCGGCTGCAATGATTAGACGCCTGGAGGGGAGGCTCTGCCGTGACTGGCATCACCGCATTCCGTGATGATTCGGCGCAAGGTTGTGTACGTATGACACCCGGCGCAGGACACCCCTAAACCCCTTTGAAAGCGTCCGATAGCGCAATGACTGAATTAAGGTTACTTCCGTCGGGCAGGTTTTACAACCGTGACTTTGGCGGTTACCTGCTGGCCTTTCTCCATGCCTCCGACGATGACCAGGCCGCGGTGGGTCACCAGCAGGCCGCGATGATCCATGGTAGGCGCTGGGGTGCGCGCTGGAGTCGGCTCAGAAGTGTCTTCGTCGACCGTTTCCCATTCCTCGGTGTAAACATTAAAAGCGAAAGTCACCGGGGAGGGTTCGGCTGGCCGGCCGTCATAGCCAATCCCGTTGTAGTTGTAAGGATTGTCGCTGCCGCCAGAAAAATAAATTCTGCCTCCCCTCTTTTCCAACGGTCCGGCGCCCGCCGCGATGCGATAGCGCGCATTGCCCGGATGTGGTGGAAGTTTCGTCCAGGCAATTTTCGTGATGTCACCCTTTTTGGGGATTATGCCCATCCAGCATTCGCTGGTCGCGACGTACTTGGCACCCAGGCCGCCCCGGTTCTTGTAGGCTCCATCGACATAAACAATGGTGTCGTCGAGGATGGCGCCCGCATGACCAAACACGGGCCAGGGGATCGGTGTGGCCTGCATCCAGGTATCTTTGTCGGTGTCGTACACCTGGACGTTTTGGACGGCATCGCCCTTTGATGATGACCGTCCGCCTATGAGGAAGATGTAACGGTCGCGATACAGGCCGACGACCGCGTCATCGACGGGTACGGGGATGTCCTGTCCGCGGTAATAGCGGTTCTCGACCGGGACAAAGACGTTCAAGTCCGACACGGTGGTCTCTCCGCCCTGCGCGTCGACGACGTAGCCTCCGAAGATGAAGACCTGATCGTGGAGCGCCACCGCCGAGGCCGCCAGGCGACCGGCCACGCCCGGTACAGGACGTTTTTCCGTCCACTGGCCGGTATCCGGATTCATTTCGTAGGCGCTGGTGGTGACTGCATCCCAGGTTTTTTTCGGACCAATGCCCATGAAGGAGAAAATCCTGGGTCCGCCTTCGTCATGCGAAATGGCAACCGCATTATTCGAAACCGGCGAAGGGAGCGGGCTGAGCTTGGGCTCGTCGGCGGCATGAAGGCGGGTCATCAGAAAAAAGTAGAGCAACGCGGGGAGGAGTTTGGTCGATGCGGATTTCATTGTTGAAATCATAGCAGCGGAGAGGCGGAAGCTCGGGACGGCACACTTCAGAACCAAGTACGCTTGCGATATTCGCGATACTCGTCGCCGAACTTTGCTTCCAGAACTGCGGCCTCGCGGCGCGCGCGGATGATCTGAACGGGAATAAGGACCAGCAGAACAATCAGCAGTTCAAATCGCCAGAGAATGAGAACAGCCCCGGCCACGAAGAACATTCCGGAAACGTAAATAGGATTGCGAATCCGCGAATAGATGCCGCTGGTGACCAGCACCGTCGCTTTAGGAACGACGGAGAATGATCGGCCCAGCGTGTAGCGGGAGAGAATCACGCCCGCGAGGCCGATCAGAGCGAGCAGCAAGCCGATCACGCGCAACAGTCCGTGCGGCCCTGGTGCGTACCGATATACAAAGCCGAGAGCCCACAGGCCCGACACCAGCGGCAGCCAGACGCGCCATATCGTTCCACGATCCATTTTTGAGTCCTACTCTAGGAACCCCTGACGCACGGCATGGATGAAATCGGTGTGAGCCGGCTCTATGCCGGACGCGCGCATCTGCAAAGCGATCTGCCCGCGATGATACGCCGAGTGAAAAAGCACGTGCGTCAATATGTCTTCCACCCGGCTGGACCAAGGCTCGCCTTTGCTGTTGCGGTATTCAACTTTGTCGTCAAGCGAGCCGGGCGCGAATTGATTTCCCAGCCGCGTAAGATAGCTTTGCCATGCCCCTGACATCTCGGCGCCCAGCGCCATGCAATCATCAATCGTTGCGGTTGGCCATACCGGCATGCTCTGGCGTTGCTTCAGGATACGTTCGAGCCAGAGCTTCTGCGCCGAAAGAATGTGCGCCATACGTCCGACTATGTCTGCGGAAACAGACCCGGCGGCGCGCATCGCGGCGAGACATTCGCGATTCGCCCAGTAATCGTAGGCAAACATCCGCGAAAAATCATTGACGTGCATAGAAACTCCTTTCGACAAGACGCGTTGCGACTGGCTGCGCAGAGACGATACGATAAGAGACGCCACGATGACAAACGGTGCGATGACGAGCACGAAGGAGTGGTGTGTCCTTAGTGTTGCTTTGTTTGTCTGCCTGTTGTGCCCGGCCGCCGCGCCAGCGCAGGCGCAGAATCAGACCCAAACACAAATCCGCCAGCAACTGTTGCAGGAACTGGAATCGGGCAAGTTCCGCGATGCAGTCCTGCTTGGTCAACAAGCGGTTTCTCGTTGGCCGAGCGATGCGCAATTCCGCCACTATCTTGGGCTTGCCTACTTCAAAACCGGCGATCTCAAACAGGCGCAGGAGCAGCTAACGCGTGCGCGAGACTTGGACACGAACGACTCCGCGACCCATTTTGATCTGGCTCTTCTGCTATTGAGCCAGCGGGATGACGCGGGAGCCGCGGACGAACTTGAAGCAACGATCAAGCTCAGTCCTTCGAACCCGAACGCGCTCGCGCATGTGCTGCTGGGGCGAGCGTATCTGAATTCGAATCGCAGCCTGCAGGCGATCGATGAGTTCAAGACCGCTTTGAAGCTCGACCCGGCGATCAAGCTCGGACACTACAATCTGGGATTCGCCTACTTCAGCCTCGGTCGCAACGACGAAGCCATCGGCGAATATAAGGAGGAGTTACGCCGATCGGGCGAAAGTCCCGCAGTGGTGTATGAATTGGGACGATCGCTGCTGGAGACGGGAAAATATGATGCGGCCCTGACCTATCTACAGCGTGGCACTGACCTGGACACGCAGAATCCCGATGTCTGGTACTGCTTGGGTAAGGCGCAGGCGCTCGCGGGGCAGCCAGCGCAAGCCGAGTCTTCTTTACGTAAGGCGGCGGAACTTAGCCCGGGAGACCCGAGCCCGCACTATCAACTGGCACGCGTCCTGGAGAAACTCGGCAAGACCGAAGAAGCCCGAAGCGAACGACAGCGCTTCGCGGAACTGAAGAAGGCGCAACCGGCCACGGCAGGCATGGCCACGGGGCGCGATCATTGATGGTGCGATCACTGATGACGCGGTTTATGATAGCGACTCAGCGCATGAGAAGCCTGTACGTCGCGATTGCGGCGGCCATCCTGCTGATGGCACTCAACGGTGTTTGGATTTTGTGGGGAGCTGCGCGGACGGCCGCGCCGCAGAACGCTGCACCGAATAACAACGCTCAGGCAAAACCTGCAGCCGTCGCGCAAAAACCGCTCGCGAAGCCGCCTGCGGCAAATCTACCGTTGTTCGTTGACGTCACCCACGCCGCTGGCATCGATTTTCATCTGACTTGCGGCAGCTTGGAGAAGCTCTACATCGTTGAAACCCAGTGCGGTGGTGCGGCCGCGTTCGACTACGACAACGACGGCTGGATGGACATCCTTCTTATCGATGGCTCGTCGATCGAAGACTACAAGGCCGGCAAATGCCATCCGCCGCGTCTCTACCACAACAACCACGACGGTACGTTTACCGATGTGTCGGCAAAGTCGGGCCTGAATTTTTGCGGGTGGGGTTACGGCGTAGCCATCGGCGACTTCGATAATGACGGCTGGGAAGACGTCTACATCACCGGCTTCCACGGCTCGGCGCTTTACCGCAATAACCACGACGGCACCTTTACCGACGTCACCGCAAAAGCGGGCGTTGCCAACGCCGATCGGTGGGGAACCAGTGCGGCTTTCGGCGACTACGACAATGACGGCAATCTCGATCTCTATGTCGCCAACTACGTAGACCTGGATATCAACAACCTGCCGCAGTTCGGCAGCACCCAGTTTTGCCAGTATCGGGGCATCCCGGTCAATTGCGGGCCGCGCGGTTTGAAGGGCTCGCGCGACCGTCTCTACCACAACAACGGTGACGGCACCTTCACTGATGTCACGGAGAAACTCGGCATCGACACCGAAAGCTACTATGGCCTCGGCGTCCTGTGGCTGGATTACGACAAAGACGGCTGTCTCGACCTTTATGTGGCCGATGATTCTTCGCCTAGCCTGCTCTATCACAACAACTGCAAAGGTGGATTTACTGAAGTCGGCGCCGAGGCCGGCGTGGCGTACAGTTCCGACGGACACGAACAGGCTGGCATGGGCATTGATTCGGCCGACTACGATCGCGACGGCTGGCCCGACATTGTGAAGACCAATTTTTCCGACGATGACAACAACCTTTATCACAACGATCACAATGGTGAGTTCACCGACGTAGCCGGCGCTGCGGGGATCGGAGCCATCAGCAATCCCTATCTGGGCTTCGGCGCCAAATTTCTCGATTACGACAACGATGGCTGGCCTGACATTTTCATCGCCAATGGTCACGTGGATCCGCAGGTGGAAGGGCAGTCGTTTGGTGTGGGCTATGCCGAGCGGCCATTCCTGTTCCACAATTTGCACAACGGGAAGTTCGAAGAAGTCGGCCAGAAGTCAGGCGGCGCGCTGGCGAAGAAGTACGTGGGACGTGCCGCCTTAACCGCTGATTTCTGGAATCGAGGCCGTCAAGACCTGCTGATGACCAGCCTCGATGCTTCTCCCGTGCTGCTGCGCAATGAAGTTCCGTCGCCTGGGCACTGGCTGCGGATCAAAACCATGGGCAGCAAATCGAACCGCGATGGCTTCGGCGCAAAGGTCGAGATCACAGTCGAAGGATCAACCCGCTACGAAGAAGTGCGTGCCGGAAGCAGTTTCGAGAGTTCGAGCGACCCGCGGGTCCATTTCGGCTTGGGGGCGGCGACAAGAGTCGATGCAATCGTCATTCGCTGGCCGAGCGGGCAGGTCGACAAACTGTGGCCGGAGGCGGCGGACCAGGAACTTGTCGTCCGAGAGGGAAGCGGTGTCATTCAGAGGAATCCGGAAAAGCGGCCCCCTGCCGCCAAGCACTGAAGCGGCGCCCCTGCAGAAGATCTCGGTCAGATTTTGACCTGCCACAAGCTGAAGGTGGGCCCCAGCGAGCGCGACAAAAGTCGCTGGCAAGTATGCGATGAATCTACGGAAATTGGTAGTTCAGCAAGTTTCGATCTTCAGTTACTCATAGATTATAGCCGTCAACATGAACGTAAGTATCTGAAAAATAAGGCGCTGTTGTTTGGAGAACGAAGTGCCTCCCCACCTCAAAAGCACTGGCTGTAGTGTTTGTGTAGCTAAAGCTCGCAGAGTGTCCAGTGTTTGCCACAAAACTACGTGCCACAGTTTTCAGGGGGTAGGTAAATGAAAAGATTGCAGTTTTGCCTCGCAGTATTCGCCGTTCTGGCTCTGACATGCAGCGTATTCGCGCAGGTTCAGTTTAGCCAGTTTACCGGCACCGTGCTCGATCCAACCAGCGCCGCGATTGCGAACGCCAAGGTTACGGTTACCAACGCGGCGACCGACCTGAGCCTTACCGCTACGACCAATTCCAGCGGCAACTACACGGTGAGGGAGGTGCCGCCCGGCGTTTACAAAATATCGGTCGAGGCTGCGGGTTTCAAGACGGTCTCGAATAATGGTGTGACGGCGAACGCCGGCACCATCGAGCACGTAGACTTCAAGATGCAAATCGGCAAGACTTCGGAAGTGGTCGAAGTCACGGGCGAGGCTTCCGCTGTCAACACGGAAGATTCCAAGCTGGCTAACACGGTTACCTCCACGCAGATCAGCAACCTGCCCCTCAATGGACGCAACGTCTTTGACCTTATGCTGCTGGCGCCGGGAGCCGTGAACGTTACAGGCGTGGACTTTGAGGCTGGGAACAATCACGGAGACTCAGGTGCGGTCGTGAACGGAGTGCGCGAGGATTTCAACGGTTTCCTCATCAACGGGGTCTCGAACAAGGACATCAGCGGGGGCGCCAACAACATTCCCATTCAGGATACAGTGCAGGAGTTCCAGCAGTTGACGTTGAATATGTCTGCACAATACGGAAGCAGCGCTGGCACCGTCAATAACCTGGTCACCAAATCGGGCACCAACAGCATTCACGGCAGCGTTTGGGAGTACAACCGCAACAGCGATTTCGATGCGAACGAGTACTTCGTGAACGCGGCAAACACAGCCCGCCCGCCGCTGCACTTCAATCAGTTCGGCGCCACCGTGGGTGGTCCCATCATCAAAGACAAGCTCTTTTTCTTCGGCTCATACCAGGGAGATCGGTTTCTGACCGAGGGCACTCCCATCACAGTCACGGCGGAAGACCCGGCGTGGAGAAGTGAGGTGAATGCTTGGTCCAAGGCGGATAACCCGAACTCCGTGGCTAATCTCTTGTATAGCAACTTCTACGACCATGTTGCCGGAACCGTGACCGCAACGTTAGATTCGTTTGTACTTTCAAGCGGGCAAGGTGGGCCAGGCACGGTTGCAGGAACTTCGAACTACACCACATGGCTGTGTGGTCTGCCGCAGCTTCAAACCTTACTTGGCGTTACGTCTGCGGACATCACGAACGCCAAGGGCGCATGCCCCTTGTCGGTAACAGCGCCGGTTACCCCTGGGATTCGTAGTGCACCCTTCGAGGACAGCACCGTCGCCCTCTGGGGCAGCCAGACCCAGTCGCTCGGCAATCTGTTCAACGGCAATGAAGCAATGGGAAGGATTGACTATAACTGGAACCAGAACAACCGCATGTTTGTGCAGATGAACTGGAGCCATACCACCGATAAGTTCGGAGGCAATAACTGCAACGCCAATTGCGCTCGCGGCTTTGCCAATCCGAACAACGACTACTTCCCGAACGCGCAGTTAAGTTTTGTACACACGTTTTCGCCAACCGTGTTGAACGAATTCCGGCTGGGCTACACCCAGAACAACACGCAGATCGGCACGAATCTTCCGGGCGTACCCTACATCGGTTTCGCGGACGGTGTACTCGGGTTTGGCTCGTACAACGGCTACCCGCAGTACTTCAAGGACCACGAGTACAGCTACGGCGATATGGTTTCCATCAGCCATGGCAATCACAGCTTCAAGATCGGAGCCGATCTTCGCCGCAATATCGAGAACAGCATTTTCAATGTGGCCCGTCCCTCCTACACGTTTCTCGATCCCATTTACTTCGCGGGGGATACTCCGGGAGCTGAGGTCGCGGGCGTGGATCCGGACTTTTGCACCAGCGTCCCTTGTACCACTCCGTACAACACAAACCCGGTATCCGAACTTGCCAGCAACCGACGCCATTGGCGGAACTGGGAAGTCGGAGCATATTTCCAGGATGACTGGAAGGCAGCCAAGCGCCTGACCGTGAACCTTGGCCTGCGCTGGGATTTCTACAAACGGCACACCGAGGAAGGCAACACGGCGACGACGTTCATCCTGGGACCGAGCAACCCCAATATACCTGGGATAGCCGGACAGGTCGCGAACGCCAATGCTCCTTTTGGCAGTGCGGGCTGCCCTGATACCATCACGCCTAACACTCAGATTCTGGCGGGCGTGTGCGGTCCCGGCGGATTCGCCCCGGCAAGCAGCCTTGGTCCAAATAAATATAAGGACTTTGGGCCGCGGGTGGGTTTTGCCTGGGATGTGTTCGGCGATGGCAAAACCTCTCTGCGTGGCGGCTTTGGAGTATCGTACGAGGGCACTCTGTACAACCCGCTCTCCAACTCCCGCTGGAATCCTCCGTATTACTCCTTTAATGAAGTCGGACCGTTCACCGGTGTGCCCGGCGGAATCGTCTATGGGCCTTCAATCTGCAGCGGCACCACACCGACAACAACTGCGTGCACGCCCTCTGGGGCAGCACCCGTGTATACCGGTGCTGCCACCAATCCCGGGCAGGGCATTGGCGCACAGGCGGCGGGAAACCTTACGGGCTGGGATTACGTGAACCCAGACGCGGCATTCCTGACCGGCATTGTTACTCCTCAGGGACTCAAGGATCCATACGTTTATAACTTCTTCTTCGGCGTCCAGCGTGAAATCGTACCTAAGTGGGTGGTGGAAGCCAACTACGTGGGAACCGCCGGCCATATGCTGTTCCGGGCGCAGCAGATCAACCGCGCAGTCGGAGGGGCCTTGCCCACGGGCACGACGGGCTACGTCAACAACATTGGCGAGACGCTGAACAGTTTAGTCACTCCCCTGGACCCCGCCGGTGTCCCCAACCCCAACTACGCCGTTTTGCGTAATTGGGAAAACGCGAATAACTCCAATTACAGCGGTTTGCAGTTGTCGCTCAAGAAGCAGATGAGCCACGGCATGATGTTCAACGCCAATTACACGTGGAGCCACTCCATTGACAACGGGTCGTCCTGGCATGACGCGGCAACGACCGCTGGGGGCTCGGCCGCCGGCGACGGCTACAGCACGGATAATACCAATCCTGGTCTCGACCGCGGCAATTCCATATTCGATATCAGGCACCGTCTGGTATTGAACTATGTCTATAACCTGCCGGGTCAGGACCTGCACGGTGCCGAGGGTGCTCTCATCGGTGGCTGGACGCTCAATGGCATCTGGTCATTCCAGAGCGGGGCGCATTGGTCGCCATATGCTCACCTCACCGGGCCTAATCTCGTCAGTACTGCCACTGGCACGGCGTGCACGTCGGGCGATGTTTCCGCTGGCACTTGCGAAAACCTCGGCGGAGAGTGGACGCTCGACGGCCAATTCCCGGGCATTGATCGTCCCGACAGCAGCATGACCCACTTCTCGCAGCCCCGCTCAGCGTGGAAAAACGGCTGGTCGCCCGCCGGGTTCAGCTTTTTCAGCTCGTCGGCGCCTGGCAGTTTCTCGGCGCCGGGGTTCCCATCACTGTCCGCGCCCTGCTTGGCTTGCGTCGGCACTCTGGGTCGCAACACCTTCACTGGCCCGGGGCAATGGAGCGCCGATATGACACTGGGTAAGAACTTCAAACTCACAGAGCGCCTCAATCTGAAGTTCGAAGCCTCAGCGTTCAATATCTTCAATCGCGCGAACTTCCTGATCGCAACCGCTCCGCTCACTGCCCATAACAGTCTCGACGACCCCGCATTCGGTAAGGCGGCCGGGACCCTTGATGGCAGAGACCTTCAGTTCGGTTTGAAGCTTCTCTTCTAACCGAGGATTTGTGCGGTACTATTAGGCCTGCTCCACTCGCGTGGGGCAGGCCTCTCGTTTTTGGCGGTGCCCGCATGGCAATACTCGCCAAGTTACGAACCAAGTTACGAACAAGGTTGCGAACCTTCGCCATCTGCCTCGTAAGCTTGCTGGGATTCATTTCTGCGTTCTCCGTTGCAGCTCAAGGCCAGGAGACCATGGCCTCGATCGTGGGCCGGGTTCGCGTGGTTCGTGGAGACGCTCCTGCACAGCGTGTTCTGGTATCCCTCAATTTGCACGGGACCCCGATTGATAGCGTATATACCGACTCGACGGGTACCTTCGGATTCCACAGTCTTCATCCTGAGAATTACGAACTGAGCGTCAACGACGACCAGTATCAGCCGGTCCGGGTAGCAGCCGAAATCCATCCAACTTCGCTATCGCCAACGGTCTATCTCGATATCCAACTGGTTCCAAGGAGTGCAACCAATGGCGCCGCTCTTCCCCCGCAACAACAAGGCAGCAACCCCTACACGATGGATATCAAGGAGTACTCAAAGAGCTTTCCCAAGAAGGCTGTAAAGGAATTTGAAAGAGGGATGGAATTGGATCGCGACAACAAAAAAGACGACGCCATCGCGCACTATCGCAAAGCCATTGAGATCGCACCCGACTTTCATCCCGCCCACAATAATCTCGGCACGCTATATCTGGGCAAGTCGGACTTCAAGTCAGCAGAGGAGCAGTTTCGCGAGGTGGTCCGCCTCGATCAAAATGACGGGCAAGCCTATTTCAACCTCGGCAATGTGCTCATGCTAACCAATCGCATCCCCGAAGCTCAAACCACGCTGGCAGCGGGTCTGCAGCGCCGCCCCGATTCCGCCTTCGGAAATTTTCTGCAAGGATGTTTGTATGTGCGAACCGGCAAGCTGGCAGAAGCCGAGAGCAGTCTGCAGAATGCCCTGCGCCTGGATGCAAAGATGCCGCAGGCCTACCTGCAACTGGTCAACTTGTATCTCCGGCAAGACCGGCGCGGGGACGCCATCACGCAGTTGCAGGCTTTCCTGAAAGACTTCCCGGATGCACCCGCGGCACCTAAAGCGAAGGAAATTCTGAATAAACTGCAGAAGGAAGAGAGCGCTGTGAAGCGCTAGCCATTTTACTTGGGAGTTGCTCCGCAGAACTTAGCTTCAAGCTTGCAGGCGGTTGCGTACTCGGCGCGTGCCTCGCTCATTTTCCCGACGTGTTGGTAGGCAAGCGCCAAGTTGAGGTGCGCTTCCGCCAGCTTTGGGTCGAGTTCAATGGCACGCTGATGTTCGTGGACGGCTTTCGGCATTCGATTTGTGTGGCTGTAGCAGATCCCAAGGAAGTTATGCAGGCGAGCGTCTTCGAGCCCGAGTAAAAGCGCTTTTTCCAGATGAGTCGCGGCGTCGGCATAGTCCTTCTGCTGATAGAGTGCCATCCCCGTCTCCCGCTGCCCCGGCGAAAAATTGGGCTGGATGGCAATCGCCTTCCGATAAGAAGACAGTGCCGCTGCCGGATCGTTCTTTGTCTCTGCATCCAGCAAACCCACCTGATACCACGCCCGGTAGTTCTCCGGATTGATTTGCAGCGCTTTCTGCAGCCAGTTTTTTGTCTCGTTCACGCGGCCCAGCTTTGCCAGGGCCCGAGCCAGCCCGGTCATGGCGTTGTCGAAGTTAGGATTCAGTGCGAGGCAGCGCTGCAGTTTTTCGGCAGCCCCTTCCCAGTTCTGCTGCCGCAACGCCGACTCGCCGAGCATGAAAGGGATCACGTAGATTTGCGGATCCTTTTGCTGAACCTCATTGAGCAGCGCCTCTGCCTGATCGTCCTGGTTGCGCTGAAAAGCGTCGGTGGCCTTCAGAATGGAATTAAACTCCCAAAGCTTGTCCTTGGGATCGGCGAGACCCTGTTTGAGCGACTCCGCGGAAACCGCAGCGCGAAATCCGAAGTAGCCCAGAGCGCGCAATTTTTCCTGTGCGTCGGGACTCAGATTTCCCACAGCCGATTCTGACCGGGTGAAAGGGTTGTGGGCCAGCAACGCCTGCATCTTTTCCCGGAACACCGCGACAGTAGCGGGTTGCTCAGCGGCAATGTTTGTGGTTTCTCCAGGGTCGGTCTCAAGATCGTACAACTCCGGCTGGGGCGCCTCGATAAAGTGAAAACGTTCACTCTCGAGCGCGTGCAACGGACTCCATCCGAAAGAACTGAAGGGATAAAAAGTCTCGCTGTATGCTGGATCGCTTGCCGCCTGACTCCCGGCCTGATTCTTGTCTAACCGATCCTTATCTGACCGATTCTTGTCTAACAAGGCATGCGATTGGAACTGTGCATAAATCGAGTGAACTGAATCCAGCGAATCCTTCACGCCCGCCAGTTGCAGAAGCGTTGGGGCCACGGCCGTGGTCTCCACGGGTTCGCGGCGGCGGCCAGGCGCAATGCCGCTCCGGGCGTGCGGTTTCACGGGCGGTTTTACGATCAAGGGCACGTGCACAGTGGCGTTGTACACGAAGAACCCGTGTTCGTCCTCACCGTGTTCCCCCAGAGACTCGCCGTGATCGCTAAGGGCGACGATCAGCGAAGAATCATAAAGATGGTTCTGTTTGAGCCAGGCCATCAGGTTGCCGAGCTCATGATCCGCGTAGGCAATCGCGCCATCGTAGGGGTGGCTGCGGTACTCGGTGCGGTAGGGTTCCGGAGAATCATACGGGCTGTGCGGGTCGTAAAGATGCAGCCAGAGAAAGAATGGGCGTCGCGGAGTCTTCTTCAACCACGCGATGGCGTGCGCTACACTTTCCCCGGCGGGACGGTCCACCAGGCTGACGTCCTTTTTCTCGAAAGTTTCCGCCGAAAACGCGTCATCGTAAAAGTCGAAGCCGCGCGCCAGCCCCCAACTCCGGTCGAGTACGAAGGCGCTGACCACGGCGCCGGTGGCGTAACCCGCCTTCTGGAACACTTGCGGCACGGTGCGAAATTGCTGCGCCAGCGGCTGTCCGGTGAAATCCTGCACGCCGTTCTGAAACGGGTAAGTGCCAGTCAGGATCGCTGCATGAGATGGCCAAGTGAGGGGAACCTGCGAGATCGCCCGCTCAAACACGACGCCGTCACGGGCGAGCGCATCAAGGGTGGGAGTCTTGACCGTTTGCGCTCCATAACATCCCACGTGGTCGGCCCGCAGAGTATCGATGGTGATCAATATAACGCTCGGCCGCTTAACGTCGGATCGCGTAATGCCAGGTCGGGTAACACCGGGCGCTGGCTGCGTTTTCGCTGGCACCGGCTTGGTGGCAACGCCTTGCCCGCAAGCTGTGCGCCCGTCAGCGAGGACGATAACAACCGCGAACAAGAGAGCGGCCCAAGAAGCTGAGAAGCGCCCAAACATGCGTCTATTGCGGTGCCAACTGTTGCGCGTGCCGCGTCTCCTCGTCTGACTCCGCCGTGAGTCCCTTGGCAGCCAGCGCCTTTGCTAGCGACTCATGCATGATCGACTCTTGCGGCGCCAGCTCCACAGCACGTCGCAACTCCGTGATCGCGTCGTCTAGCTTGCCCTGGTAGAGCAGGGTCTCACCCAAAGCGCGATGTCCACGCGCAAGCTCCGGATTAATCGTAACCGATTGCCGGAATGCTTCGGCCGCCGGGTCCAATTGCTTTTTCTGTAGGAACGCCACGCCTAGATTGAAGGCAGCTTCGAAGTTCGTGGCATCCAGTTGCAGAGTCCGTTGCAAGGTGCCGATGGCGGCATCCATCTGCCCGGCGCGAGCCTGCGCCATGCCCAGGTGAAAAAATGCGAGCGCGTAATCAGGACTGAGCTGAACCGTCTTCTGCAGCTCGTCCACCGCCTCGGCAAACATCTTGAGACGATAGTAATTCAACCCCTGCATATAATGAGCTGGAACCGAGTTGGGCTCGGTTTTAATCACACCCTTAAGCTTTTCAATCGACTCCTGATAGCGGCCGTGCTGGCTATCGGCGACGGCATCGGAGATCAGCTCATACGTGGCAACGCGTTCCTTCGGATCGGGCAGGTCGCGACTGCTGATCGTTGGATCGTTCCCCCCGGAGAACCCCGCATACCCCAGCGACTTCAATCGCTCCAGCAGCGCCGGATCCAGACCGGTTTTCTCGGCCAGTTCTTTGCCGGCGCTGTAATCGCGGATCATGCCGGCGAGCTTGGCACGCATCTCTTCGGCTACCGCACTCTTTTCTGTGAACAGATTGTGCACTTCGCCCGGATCCTTCGCCAGATCGTAGAGCTCGGGCCGAGGTGCGTCGATGAAGTGATATTTTGTGTTCTCCGAGCCCCGCAGTTCACTCCAGTTAAAATGAATCCGCGGCAGGAAGGTCTCGCCATAGAGGACGCGCTCGGCGAAATTGTGCTCGGCTGAGCCCCGCTCGGCTTTGTCGCCGCGAAGCTCGGGAAGCAGACTGCGTCCTTGCACCTGCGACGGAACCTCCAGCCCCACTGCCCCCAGCACTGTGGGCATCAGATCGACAAGTGAAACCGGATCGGACACTGTGCGTGCGGCCGCATTCTCCGGAAACCGATTCTCTGGCAACCGGATGATCAGCGGCACATGCATGGTGGCGTTGTAGATGAAGAAGCCGTGCGTCTTTTCGCCATGTTCCCCCAGGCTTTCGCCATGGTCACCGCAAAGCACGATCACCGTGTTCTGATAAATTCCTTTCTCTTTCAGGAAGCGCAACAGCCGCCCGACCTGTTCATCTGCGAAAGCGATCTCGCCATCGTACGGCTGTGCCGCATATTCACGACTGTACGGGTCGTGCGGATCATAAGGAAAGTGCGGATCATAAAGATGCATCCATAGAAAAAACTTCTTTTGCGAATTTGTCGCTAGCCAGTCCAGCGCAACGTCCGCCACAGCATTGCCCGGACGCTGCATCTGGTCGAGATTCGCTTCATCCAGGCGGTTGAAGTCGAAGTGGTCGTAATAAAAATCGAATCCTTGATTCAATCCAAAGCGCGAGTCCAGGACCGCTGCTGCGATTACCGCTCCCGTCTGGTACCCGGCCTGCTTGAGAACTGAGGCCAGCGTGGGCTGAGTCGGACTGAGTTTGTTGCCGCTAAAATCGTGCATCCCGCTCAACATGGGATACGTTCCCGTCAGCATAGAGGTGTGCGACGGCAGGGTTACGGGGACGACCGCAAAGGCACGCTCAAAGCGCACACCATCGGCAGCCAGACTGTCGATGTTGGGCGTCTTGATCTGCTTGTATCCGTAGCAGCCGACATGATCAGCACGCAGCGTATCGATTGTGATCAGGACCACATTCAGCGCCGGCTTCGCGGTCGTTTGCGCCGCCACCTGAAGCGCGGCAAGGCCCGTTAGGATGACAATCAGTCGACGAAAAGTGGGCAGCATCGGTGCGTTCAGTTTATCGCATGTTGCCGTACCAATGACGCAGTTGCGAACGCCGCTGGCAGTGGCTCAACTCGGCCACAGACTGTGATAGGCTGGGCGCTTATGCGACGGCCAGCTATTTTGCTCGCGATCATCTTCATTAGAATATTCATCATTAGGAGAGTCATCGGGATCACACTGTTCGGAACTTTACTCGGCACTGCGGCCTGGGCCCAGACCTCCGCCCCCCATACCTCTCTCCCCGACGTCTACCTCATCACCATTGATACGCTCCGCGCCGATCACGTCGGCTGCTACGGATACAAGCAAGTCGAAACTCCCGCACTCGACGCGCTCGCTGCCGACGGCGTCCGCTTCACGCAGGCCTTTACTCATAGCCCGATCACGAACACTTCGCACATTACGATCATGACCGGCTTGCTGCCCAGCGTGCACGGTGTCACCGATTTTGGAGTTCCACTCTCGCCGCAGCATGTGACTGCTGCGGAACTGCTGAAGAAGCACGGCTACCAAACCGCGGCTTTCATCGGAGCCGTGATTCTCGACAGCAACACGCTTGCTCCCGGCCTCGATCGCGGCTTCGATTTCTACGATAACTTTCCCGCCAAGACTGAAACTAAAGAGCGCTGGGATCGCGTCGAGCGGCGCGGCATGGAGGTCGTCGAACACGCCGAAGCTTGGTTCGACAAACACCGCACCGGACCTCACTTCGTATGGGTGCACTTGTTCGATCCACACGATCCCTACGAGCCGCCACCGCCGTTCTCGGAGAAATATAAAGACCATCTGTACGACGGCGAAATTGCCTATGCCGATTCCGCCGTCGCTCACTGGATTGCATTTCTAAAGAAAGCTGGCGTCTACGATAACGCCATCATCGTAGTCACTGGCGATCACGGCGAAGGACTGGGCGAACACGGCGAAGAAACTCACGGCCTGTTTCTCTACGACTCAACGCTGCACATTCCGCTCATTCTCAAAGCATCGGGAGCCGCTCATCACGGCACTGTAGTTGATGCCGAGGTGCGTACCACCGACATCCTTCCCACCATCCTGTCGGCGACCGGCATCGCTGCGCCGGCGGAACTGAACGGCGAGTCGCTGCTTCCCCTAATAGACGCGCAAGCGCCTGCCAATCGCGCTCTCTTCGGCGAGACCGACTATCCTCTCCGCTGGGGATGGGCCCCTCTGCGCGCCTTGCGCACCGACAATGCCAAGTTGATCGAGGCTCCCCGGCCCGAGCTCTACGACCTGCAGGCCGATCCGAAGGAGTTGAAGAATCTCTATGCTCTCGACAGCTCAAATTCCAAAGTCCAGAGCATGCAGGTCGAAATGGCGAAGTGGAAGGCCAAGCTCCCGCCGCAGAGCGCCTCCGCCAAGCTCGGAGAAAATTTGCCCGATCCCAAAGACAAAGTCGAGGTACAGAACCTGCTGCACAACGCCATGCTGGCCAGCGACGACAATCGATCGAGTGACGCGCGCCAGTTCCTGGAAAAGGCGCTGCAGCTCGACCCGGCCTCGCCGACCGCGCTCCGCCAACTGGGCGAACTCGAACTCGCTGCCGGAGATTTCGCCAAAGCTGCTGCTCACTTGAAGCGGGCTCGTGAACTGCGTCCCGATGATTCCACCGCCGCTTTCGAATGGGGCGAAGCGGCCGAGAAGTCCGGCGATTGGCCCGGGGCGCGGGATGCGTTGGAGTCGAGCCTGAAGCTTGCGCCCAGCCAAATGTCCGCCCGGCTGCTGCTCGGGCACGTTTACTTGCAACTGAAAGACGCGAAGAACGCGGAAGACCAGTTCGAGGCAGCGCTGCTGGTGGATTCGAACAACAGTGACGGCCGTCTGGGACTGGCCGAAGCGCAAATTCAGCAATCCGATTTTGCCGGTGCATTGCCCGATCTCGAAGCGTTCACCAAATCGGATCCGCACAATGCCCTGGCCCTGCGTTTGCTCGCGCGCGCCTATCGCGGACTCGGCCGAGAGCAAGACGCCAAACGAACTGAAGGCCAAGCCGCAGCGTTGGAAAGGAAGTAGTCAAAAAAATCGGCGACTGCCCTGTACTCGCCGCCTCAGCAGCAAAAGTCGTTTACATTCCTTTCACATTCCCGTTATATGCTAACTTCTCTATAGTTACTGGCTTGTCTCGACTTGCGCGACTTTCCTATGGCCCAGAAACAACCGCTTCCGGTTTCACGACCGAAGCGCCGCTCGACTTCGGCACGGCGAACGACGGAAGCGCGTACCCGCCCCGCTGAACCCCGCAATGAGGATATGGCCGAAGATGAATTGACGTCTCTGGTCGTGCGCGGCTGTCTGATTGCCCGCGACGCGGTTTTCAACACCAGAGACTTTCTCGCAGACGGTTCGCGACTGGCCTTTCTCGCGATCAAAGACTGCGAAAAAGAGCTCGATCAGATCGAGCGCAAAATTGACGAGCAACTGCCCGAGGCCATCACACGCGTAGGGGAAGCCAAGGCGCGTGAACTGCTGGCGTGCCTAAAGTTCATCACTGACCTCGAACGCATCGGCGACCTAGCTTACAGTGCGGTAATGCAACTGCAAGCACGCCGCGAAAAATTGCCGGCGGCGGATTCTCGTCAGCTGGTTGAGATGGCGTCGCTGCTTTGCCAAATGCTGGAGGAGGTGCATCAGGGATTCCTCAAGCGTGACGTGTCGCACGCGCAGAGCGTTCTGCAATCCGATCCGGAAGTGGACCGGTTGTGCCATGCCTTGTTTCACAGGCATCTGGCCGAACCCAACAGTCCTAGCGGACAGAAGAACTTCGACATCCTGCTCGCCGCCCAGGCGCTCGAGCGCATCGGCGATCACGCCAAGAATCTCGCGGAGGAACTCTACAGTCTGGCGGAAGGCCGGTCGCTGCGGCACAATGCCAGGAAGCTCTCGACCGCCTAAGAAACTCTGCGGCCCGGCCCCGCTTAATGAAAGTCGTGCGATACTGTCTCTGCTCGTGTAACGCTGAGCGGCGAAACTTTTTTCGCCCGGATGTGGATTACATTGTCCTGATTCTGCAGAATCCCCTCAATCATCAGAAATCGCCCCGAGATCAGCAGCACCCGATTCTTCTGCAGCAGATCGGGAGTGAAGATCGCATTGGCGATCCCCGTTTCATCCTCCAGGCTCATGAACATCATTCCCTTCGCTGTCCCCGGACGCTGGCGAGCAATCACGCATCCGCCGATTCGCAATCGGCGTCCATTCGGCAGGTGCGCCAGATCGGAAGCGCGATAAATTCCCATCCTTGTCATCTCTGCTCGGCGGTACTGCATGGGATGAGGGCCAACCGTCAGCCCGGTAGCGCGAAAATCCGCCACCAACCGCTCTTCGTCCGTCATGGCCACAAGCGGAGATACCCCATCAATCTCCGACAGTTCATCCAGCAACGGTCCCGACCAGCGCACCGCACGCTCCACCTGCCAAAGCGCATCGCGCCGATGAAAGCCTGTTTCACCACGGAGGCACGGAGACACGGAGGAATTCTTTTCACGATTTTTCTCCGTGTCTCCGTGCCTCCGTGGTGGATTTCCAATTTCATTCAAAGCCCCGATTTCCGCC
>Ga0181523_10001902_pt1 | contig 21244 bp, 14 predicted proteins | sample PEATcosm2014_Bin_43_FD_119752 | JGI IMG/M metagenome (GOLD analysis project Ga0181523, IMG submission 119752) | Peatland microbial communities from MTU Mesocosm Facility, Houghton, MI, USA - PEATcosm2014_Bin05_30_metaG | ecosystem: Environmental > Terrestrial > Soil > Wetlands > Peat | place... | reverse complement strand
CCCCACAGCCTCGCGCGCATGCGGAAATGGCGGGAAATGGAACACCGGCGTATAGGACCCCAGCGGCAGTTCAATCTGCACACCCCCGGGAGATGTCAAGCTGGCATGATAGCGCCCGAGCCGCTGGCGAACTTCTTTTGCGGCAACCCGCACCACCGAATCTTCGCCAGTTTCATAAGCGGAAGGACGGCCAAATAGGGTGACCCCTAGCAAGCGTTCCTTTAACAGTTCGCTGTGTCCCGCCAAACTGTTTTCTACGACATAGGCTAGGAACTGCTGGCTGCGTTTGCTGCCGAGAAAGGCGGCGCTATGGAGAATCGTCTGAAGCTCTTCCAGGATTTCAGCGCGCTGGGCAGCCGAGTAGCTCTGAGCGACAGGATGAACCGGGGTCGGAACCGGGGAAAGCATTAGTTGAGGTCATTGTATTCCCAGCAACTTACAAAGGCAACATACAGTTGCAGCCCTTGACCATTGAAATCTAACAACGTTTAACACTGTTAAACCACTGTGCCATACCTTGCGCAGCCCGAATCCACGGCGCAGGCTCAACTCAACCCTGCAGGTCAACGCTCCAGGTCGCCTTCTAGCAGTTGCAGAGTATCGACAAGGGCTTCCGGCTCCTCAGGGGGGTGGTCCAAGTTAGTGAAAGATAAAGACATTCGAAGAGGGGAGCTAACTTTGATAGTACAAGTATCTCAAGGACTCAAACGGACGTGCGCATTCGCCGCGCTCGTTCTCTGCATTTCCTTGTTATTGCAACCCAGCCTTTCGGCTCAATCGCAGTTCGCGACGCTCAGCGGCTCAGTCACCGACTCCAGCGGCGGCGTGATTTCCGGCGCTAGCGTGACCGTCAAACTGGCACACTCCGAGAACACACGAAAATCAGTTACCAACTCGGATGGGTTCTTCAGCGTGCCCGCGCTGCCGGCTGGTACGTACGAGGTATATGTGGAAATGAAGGGCTTCCAAAAGTGGCATGCCACGGACCTTGTTTTGAATGGTTCAGACACTCGCACCATGAAGGTCGAATTGAAACTCGGTTCCTCCACAGAGGTTGTCGTTGTGGAGGCGAGAACCACTGAACTTGCCACCTCGGACTCCGGGGAAAAGTCCGCTCTGATTTCGTCCGACGACTTGCAGCATCTCTCCCTGGTCGGACGCAACGCAACCGAGTACCTCAAGATCCTGCCGGGGGCGACCCTGTCCAACAACAACTCTCTGAACGCGCCAGGTGATTCGGGCCAAGTCGTGCAAATGGCCCAGTCGCCGAAATCCCTCGGTGGCCAGCTCGGAAACGTCAATATCAATGGCCAAACTGCCGACGTCACCCAGGACGGCCAACGCATCGCCGACACCGGGAAGGGCACCTTTACGCCAGTCAACCAGAACCCCGAGATGATCTCGGAACTCAAAGTGCTCACTTCCAATTTTTCGGCTGAGAACGCAAAGGGTCCCGTGGTGGTGAATAGCGAGACCAAGGGGGGGACGAGCGATTTTCATGGCGCAGCCTACCTCTACGACCGAAATTCGGCGCTGAACGCTACCGATCACCACAACCTTGCGCTGGGCGTGGCCAATCCCAAGACGCCGAGCTCCTACGAGTACCCGGGGGCCAATGTTGGGGGACCGCTCATCATTCCAGGAACAGGCTTCAACAAGAGCCGCAAGAAGCTCTTCTTCTTTGAGGCATTCGAGTATTACAAACAGCAGCTGGATGCCGGCGTGGCGCGCGCCTGGGTACCCACCCCCGACATGCTCAACGGCGACTTCAGTTCCTTAGCCAGTTACACCGGGCCTAAGTCCGCAGACTTGTACAATGTCCCGACAGCGCCTGCACCTGGAAGCTTCCCGGGATACGACATTCGGCAGGCCGCCGGCTGCACCATCGCAGGCGGAGTCCTTTCGTCGGCTTGCATTTCCCCCGCGGCACAGATTTTCATGAAGGACACGATCCCTCTGGCCAACGCCAATCCCGTAACCAATGACGGCTACAACTATGTTCAGACCTTCACGACATCGGACAATTCCTGGCAGAACGTTACTCGCGAGGACTGGAACATTAGCGATAACACCAAAGTCTACGTCAGCTGGAGCCACCAGCAGGAGTCGCAAGTGTGGCCCGCGGGCCTGTGGGTGACTGTCGGTGACAACATGGTTCCCACGCCGAGTCCCATTGCCGGCAAGAACAAGTCCGACGTCTTAAACGGTACGTTTGTGCATGTGTTTTCGCCGACCATGACTATCGAGCTGCGAGCTGGATTCATGAAGTCGAGTCTGCTTAACACTCCAACCGACCTGAATAAATTCACTCGCTCCGGCACCGGCTACCCGCTTACCGGGGTCCTGAAAGACGCGGATATTCCGTCCGTCTCGAGTTGGTCGAGCACCGTACCGAATTTGGGAGACGTTGGCTACACCTATAACCCCAGTGTGGTTGACAACCAGGGCATTCCCAGCGCCTCCGCAAATCTCACAAAAGTCCTCAGAACACACACGGTGAAAGCCGGCTTCTACTACGAACACGCTTACAACAACCAGGACAACTGGGAGCAGTATCAGGGTACCTACCAGTATGCCGATTGGGGACCTCAGGCGACCGGAAACGAGTGGTCGGATATGCTCATGGGGATCGGCATGCAAGGCTACTATCAGCAGGGCCCGCCGCCCATCGTGAATGTGGCCCAGAACATTGCCTCCTTCTACGCTCAGGACGATTGGAAAGTCACCCGCCGCTTGACCGTGAATATCGGTTTGCGTTTCGATCACTATCCCAAGCCGTACAATACCCCATTCGGCATGGCCATCTTCAATCCTGCGAATTACAATCCCAATGCTGCGGCAGACGTCAATACTGGCGTGGCTTGGCATGGCATTGATTCCAGCGTCTCGCCCTCGGGGTCTACGGTTCCCATTTTCTTCTACTCTCCGCGTGTTGGCGGAGCGTACGACGTGTTTGGCACCGGCAAGACCGTCATTCGCGGCGGGTGGGGAAAGTACCGTGCCTTCGATCCCTTCCAGTCGCGCAACTACACCGATCCTGCCGGAACCGCCATGGGCATTGTGGCGTGGGGCAACTGTGGATTTAACAGTTCTTACTGCCCCACATGGGAGTCCCTCGACCAATACGCTTTTACTCCCGAATTGGGCAAATCCGTCCTGCAAAATACCGCCTTCACCGTAGACGACCCGAAAAACAACGAAACGCCTCTGGTCGAAGCTTATAGCTTCACTATTGACCAGGCTCTGCCTAACAAATTCAAAGCTGAGATCTCCTACGTCGGGAACGAAGGGAAATTCATCGACACGGAGGCCAACGCTGACTCCGTTCCCCTCGGCACACTCAACACTGCCACTCCACCACCATGTCCGACTGGTTTCAACGTTACCCAACCGCAATGCGAACAGATTTACCGCCCCTATCCGCTCTACCAGGGCATCACCGAGGTTCGTCCCGTCTTTAAGTCGCGTTTCGACTCCCTACAGGCGAGCCTCATTCGTTACTCGGGCTGGCTGACCTTGCAAGCCAACTATACTTTCTCCAAAAACTTGGGCGACAACAACCTCGGTGAGGGCGCCCTGCCGGATTGGGGTGCCAGCGAACTCTATGGCTACTCCACGCTCAACCGCAGACATACTTTCAGCGCCGCGTATGTATTCGCTCTGCCCAAAACGAAGAGCAGCAACTCCTTCGTTCGCGGCGCTTTCGATAACTGGGAGATCTCAGGCATCACCCAGGTCAGCAGTGGCCCGCAGCTCAACGCTCAGTCCGGCGGTGCCGCTTTCCAATATAGTGCAAATCCGGTCCCGGCGGTGGGCACTCCAGATGTAACGTTGACCCCGTTGATTACTTGCAATCCGCGCTCGCACCTGGGACACGATCAATTCCTGAATCCCAACTGCTTTACTTCACCAGGACTTGGGCAAATCGGAACAATGGCGACGCCCTACATCCCTGGCCCCATGTACTGGAATTCGGATCTCACCTTGCTAAAGGAGTTCAAGCTTGGCGAGCGTCAGAGGCTGCAATTCCGCTTCGCGGCCTTTGACTTCCTCAATGCCGCCCTTTTGTCCTTCAACGGTACATACACCTCGCACGACGAGAATCTCTCGGCGAACTTCAACGACCTCGGGCAGATGATCACCGGCACGAATTGCCCGGGCACGACCATTGACAAGAACCATCCGAACGGAGTTCCGTGCACACAGCAATCGACGTTCGGCACCGCCGACACTCGTTTCGGACAGCGCGTCCTTGAACTCGGTTTGAAGTACACGTTCTGACCGACACGTAGTACACCCCAGCAGGGGGTAGCCGTCACTGACTACCCCCTGTATATTCTTCTTATGTTTGCGGCCATTTCCCTATTTGTACTTTTATCTCTTCCTCATCCCGCCTTTCCGGATACGCCTCAGAAGAGTTTCGAGGCGATTGCCAGAGAAGCCGATGCTGCGCGCCAAGCCGATCATCTGATTGACGCACTGAAGCTTTACTCAGAAGCTGTCCACCTTCACCCCACCTGGGCCGACGGTTGGTGGTGGCTCGGCAGCATTCTCTACGAGCAAGATCGTTTTTCAGAGGCTCAAGCTTCATTCAAGCGTTTCATCGCGCTCTCTCCCAAGCCCGCGCCCGCCTATGCGTTCTTGGCCCTGTGTGAGTACGAAACACAAGATTACGCTCTGGCTTTGCACCATTTCGAACTTTGGTCGAATGCACACTCGCCAGGTAAGGGTGCTCTTCTCGACGTCGCAAGTTTTCATTGGGCGCTGCTCCTTACCCGCGCGGGACGCTTCAATGAAGCGCTCTTTATTCTCGCTGCCAAGGCTAAGCAACGGGAAACCGCTCCCGTCCTGACGGAAGCCATCGGCTTGGCTTCTCTACGCATGGCTTTCTTGCCGGAAGACTATCCGCCGGAGCGCCGGGAGTCCGTCTGGCTGGCCGGCATGGCGGAGGTCTACAACGCGCAAAGCGAGTCCCGGCTCTCGGACGCTTACGCGGAAAGACTCCTCTCGCACTACGGTCAGGAACCAAACGTCCATTATTTTCGCGGAATATTGCTGCGTTTTCAGGGAAACGAGGATTCCGCCGCGGAGGAATTCCAGAAGGAACTTGAGATTTCGCCCCGTCATGTCCCGGCACTGACAGAATGGGCTGCTTCCCGACTCGAAGCTGGCTACGATTCCGAGGCGCTCTCTCTGGCGAAACGTGCCATCGAGATCGACCCTCAGAGTGCCAGAGCCCACTACATTCTTGGCCGGGCTCTGTTAGAAACCGGGTCGTTCCATGAAAGCGCGCAGGAGCTCGAGATCGCGAAACGCTTGGCGCCGGAAAGCTCGCGCGTCCGGTTCGCGCTTTCCACCGCTTACAAGCGACTGGGAAGAAAGCAGGATTCCGAACGCGAGCAGGCCGCCTTTCTCGCACTGAAAGACAAGGATAATGTCTTGGCCCCACTGGGCGACAAGTTCAAAGCGCCCCAAGCGACTGAGCACCCCCAATGATTAATCAGAAAATTGTCGTCCTGCTGGCCTGCTCTTGGGCACTTGCGATTTCCTCAGTCACGGGACATGGGAGCACGGCCTTGGCACAGCAGAAACCCCCAGCGACCTCGTCCCGCACCACACCCGATTTCGCTGCGCTGTCGGATGCTGCGGAGAAAGCGAGACAAGAAGGGCGAAACGATGACGCCATTCGGTTGTACCGCCAGGGATTGAGCGTGCAGCCGGACTGGAAACAAGGGCTCTGGTTCCTGGGGATGCTCCTGTATGAGAAGGAACAGTACGCCGAGGTCCGCGACCTGATGCGTCGCTTTGTTGCTGTAGAGCCCTTGGCTGGTCCAGGATGGGCTTTGCTTGGCTTGAGCGAATTTCAAACCAGAGAGTACCCTCGTTCTCTCGAACACCTCCAGCACGTCCGCGCCATTGGCCTTGGTAAACAGCAAGAAATGTCCGAGGCCCTCTTCTACCATGTCTCCGTACTCCTCACGCGATTCGAGCAGTACGATGCTGCCATGACCCTGCTTATGGGTTTGCGCAAGTCCGGGTCGTCTCCCGACTTGCTCGTGGAGCCGATTGGTCTGAGCGCTCTGCGCTATCCATTGCTGCCTTCCGAGATTCCCCCCGCCCGCAAGGAGATGTTCCGCCTGGCGGGTGAAGCGGCGTTGGCGGACGAATCGAATAGACGCGACGAAGCCGAAAAACTCTTTTCGGCGATGGCCGCTGAGTTTCCGAATGAGCCAGGGGTACATTTTCTTTTTGGTGTGTTCCTTCTGGACGTTCGCCCCGACGACGGAATCAGAGAGATCCAACGCGAACTGGTGATCGTTCCTTACAATCTAACTGCGAAACTGAGGCTCGCAGACGAGTATCTAAAGGAAGAGAAGTTCGATGACGCCCTGCGACTGGCGAGCGAAGTCGTTCAGCTTGACCCCCAAAACCCGAGCGGATTTATGGTTTTGGGCGAAGCACTGGTAGCAAAAAACGACTTGGATCGTGGGATTGCGGCGTTGGAAACTTCCCGGAAACTCAGACCGGAAACAGTGCGAACCCACTGGGATCTTCTTCGCGCCTACACTTCTGCTGGCAGAGCCAAGGATGCCAAGCGGGAGAAAGAAGAGATTGAACAGATCCTTCACCCGGTTGCGTCGCAATAGTGGTAACTGTTTGTCCTCCGAATCACGGAGCCTTAAAAGCCTCGCGAGTTATGCCGGGGACGCCCTCGTGCGCCGTCTCGTTCAGTTCCCAGACTAAAGCTAGCTCCCGCTGGTTTGTGGAACCACGGCCTCTACGTGCTTGGAACCTTTGCACGAAACTGGCGAGCAGTGGCCTACGCGCATAGGGCATGCTCAAAAAACCTCAAAGGAAGGAGAACTGCCCCAAACTGGGGGGATATCCTTGTTCGATTCCGGCCATAGGTCCTGGTAAAAGCGGTGCATTCGACAGGTCGATGCAACACCATCTGATGTAAGTCTGCTCTGAAAAGGTGGTGTTGCTATGAGGTCAGGGAGGTTGGGACTTTCTGCGATCGACAAGCGTGAGATTTGGAGTCGATGGAAGGCCGGACAGACGCTGCATGAGATCGGGCGCGCCTACGGCAAGTGTCATAACACGATTCGCGCCGTGTTGCTGCCTCGCGGCGGCATCCCGCCTGTGGCTCGTCGCCGCTCGCGGCTAGCGCTCACATTCGCTGAGCGCGAGGACATTTCGCGAGGGATGGCTTCCGGTTCATCCATTCGTGAGATCGCCAGTTGTCTCCATCGAGCGGCGTCCACGGTGAGCCGGGAAATCACGCGCCATGGTGGCCGACCTGCCTATCGCGCCTACGATGCGGACCAGCAAGCCTGGAACGCAGCGTTGCGGCCGAAACGCTGTCTGCTTGCCGTAAACAGCGAGTTGCGCGACGTCGATGCGAGTAAACTGATGCTGGACTGGTCGCCCGAGCAGATTGCCGGTTGGTTGAAGGCTCAGTATCCCCACAACGAGAGCATGCGCGTGTCCCACGAAACCATTTACCGCAGCCTGTTCCTTCAAGCGCGTGGAGTGCTAAAAAAGAGCTGATGGACCACCTGCGGTCGAAGCGACGCATGCGCCGCTCGCGTCACGCCAGCGAACATGGACACTCCCGAGGACAGATCGTCGAGGCCATCTCGATCCGGGAAAGACCGGCGGAGGCGGAAGATCGAGCGATCCCCGGCCATTGGGAAGGCGACCTGCTGGCCGGATGGCTTGCGACGATGAGGTCATTCCGCAACAGAAGCGGATTGAAACCGTTGCAGATGATTCCGATCTTGAAGAGGTCTATAACACAGAGCGACACCTGCTCTATGTCGCCTGTACGCGCGCCCGAGATCATTTGCTGGTGTCGAGTGTCGATCCAGCCTCAGAGTTCTTGGACGATCTGCAGCAGAACGCGAAACAAAGTGAGTGATCAGCGGGCCCTGTCTTCATTCGTTTAACCCTTTGCGGAGGGAGGTCAGTGTGGAAGAGGACCTTCTACTCAAGTTGATAGTACAGATTCTGTTTCAACATCCTGCAGAATGGTTCACCTTCAACCGGATGGCAAATGCTGTGAACTTGCCGGGTGTTGACGCGAATTTGGTAGGGGCCTTTGTTGGGTTTAGGGATGATCTTTTTGCGACTAGCCAAGACAGGAGATTCAAGCTCCAGACAGATGTCGTTGAACAGATTGCGGGGCCGGGAATAGGGAAGTGGGCCATTCCCAATCGGCCTGAAAGGAAGCCCCGAACGACCGAATCAATATACTCCGCTCCGTCGGATGACCTCGCTGCATCGCATTACTGCCATTCCAATGACGGTGCAATCCTAAGCGACATTGTCGAAGGGAGAATTCCTGAGATCGCCTTAGTGACTTCCTGCTGCTGGAAGAGGATTTGCCAAGTCAGGGGTCGCAACTTCGGCCTTGTGCCAGAGGACACTTGGGAGGAACTCTGTAGATTCCGCGGCTATCTCTTCGCCAGGGAAAATCCTCGCGGCTTCTAGGTTGTGATCGCATGACTTGACATGCCGGAGTGATGAAGTCGCCGGAGACCGTACCAAACCACCTTTTTTGGTACGGCCCTTTTCTGTTCGACAGGAGATCGAAGAATCAAATAGTTAGAGTGCCCCTGATTAGCACCGTTTGATACTGCGAGCAACTTCCCAGAACCCGACTTCCGGCTCTGAGTGACTTGCGGTTGGCCCGTCATCCGGGAAAAACATAAGGTTTTTTGATGCCAGGGGGTCACTTCAACGAACAGCCGACCATCCAGCCAAGTCGCCGGGGACGAGCTACGTTGGGCAACCCTCCGCGCCTGTTTCCCAAGAAGGTGATTTGGCTTTTCCTGCCGTGACAGCGAATCGGAACCTCGTAATTTATACATGGGTAGCCATTTTCGTCGAGATTCAGATACACGGCTGACGCGGACCTCGCGCCATTTTCTGCCCCGCGATTTTTTGGAGGAATCAGCGACAAGCTGAGCAAAACCACTTTGAGGCCATTGGGGGGCGACAATAAGAATTTCTCCTTCGCGCGTTCGTTTCAATGAATTAGAGTGTAGCGTCACGCCTGAGATCTTGACGGGCAAAGGAGAAGCTCGTCAGCATGCGGTGCTTCATGCACCCGCGTGTTCCACTCAAAAACAGCGGTCTTTCAGCGCCCGGCGGGGTGCTTATGCCAACCAGCGAATCAGCGTCGTGCGCAGACGATCCAGCGTGACGGGTTCGGTCTCGTGCCACAGCGCAAATTCCGGCGGGGCCACAACGTAGGCTTCGGACAAGCTCTCGGCGATGCACAGGCACACTGTGTTTCGCAGGTATTCGTCATAGCGGCTCGCAGCAAGCCACACGTACAAGGCCAGCATCTGCGCGTCTAGCGCGCTGCCCGGCAAGTCGTCCACCGCCGGAAGCGGATTCACCTCATCCGGATTCTCGAAGACGGCCACGCTGGTGAACGGCTTCGGCATGCTGCGCACACCGAATTGCGCCATCACGAAACTAGGCCGCGCCCGGCGAAACGCTTCGGAGGCGCTCCATTCGACAAAAGAATTGGAGAAAATAAGCGCTCCGTTTCCGCTGAGGTAAAGCGACCGCAGGAACTCCCGAATTACTGGTACGGACGCCACTTCCGGAGGACACCACCCTGTGACGTCCGCCTTGCGCAGACGATCGAACACCGCGTCGGCATCGGCCAAGTCCTTGCGCATGGTGTTCACTTCGCGCGAGAAGTTCTGGCGAAGTTTGTTGAGCCGCTCATTGCTGAGCAGCAGGGCCGTTGGAGCGCTTGAGCCGGAGGGCGTCTGCCTCAGCGCGCAGTCCACCAGACTTGCACCGGCGTCCAGAACCCAGGTATCCGCAGCCGAAGCGTTGGGCCGGTGTGACATCACTTCCAACAGCCGTCCCCCTTCTCCCGCGCTCAAAAGCGCTTCCGCGGCACTCTGTGTCTCGCGGGACATCGCCAGGTCCAGCCGCACGGGTCGCCCGATCCCTTGCCATTTCTCCCAGACCTTTTCGCGCTCCAGCTGCAGCACTTGCGGCAGGATCATCAGGATGAGCCGGTTGCCAACTGCGCCGGCGCTCTTCTCACTCTCGCCATGCTGCTCGGCTGCATCGAAGACCTTCCGCACCGCTTTGCGCCAATCCTGGTAGTAACGCGAGCGCGCTAGTTGCGATGCATTCAGAATGGTCTGCTCCTCGGTGGAGAATTGCCAGCTGCGCACTCCCATCTTCTCCTCGAGTTGCACAACCTCCCGAAAAAGTTCCGCGAACTGCTGTTCGTTTAGATCCGCCAGATAAAGGAGCAACCGCACAATTGATTGGCGTTCGTAGGGAAACAGCACGTCCCATTCCCGCAGTTGCTGGTGGGTAAGAGGCTGGAATGTGATGGGAAGGCGTTTCAGCAAGCCTTTGTTCAAAGCCTGCTGAAGTTTTTCGGGCAATTCATCGTGGACTGGCCTGGTCACGCCACAACCTCTTCCCGCACTCTTCGGACGTTGATATTAGACTCGCAATTCGCTCAATCTCACGCCTTGTGTATCCATGGGCGGGCAACCAAGCAGGGCTGCGAGCGAGGCGCAGACATCCACGTGGCGAATGGGCCGTTCAATAATCCGCGGCTTATCAACCGCCGTGCCCAGCGCCATCATCCACGTGTTCCGAGTGGATTCGGTGTCGCCACGATGGTTAAAGAAGCCGTTGGTTGATGAGCCGTCGGGATCTCGACCGAACTCCGGCAGAATCACCAGCGTGGTCTTGTCCCTGTAGTCAGGGTTGGCCTGAATTTCCTGCCACATCTGATAGCAGAGCCGGTCGCCGGTCCGTATGCCGCCGAGGTGCATTGCGTAGGAGCCGAAGTGCGCCGCTTCCACATCCGAGAGGATAACCACCAAGAGGCGCGGCGAGAATTTCCGCATGACCTCACGACCCACCAGAAACGTTAGTTCGTCGCCCGAAGTGGGTCCGCCGCCGCGCGCAAAGGTCGCGATGGCCTCCGTGATGGTGTCGCGCACGCGCGGATCCAGCCGCTCGGTCCCGTCGAAGACGCTCCAGCCCAACCCTTCGTAGTTGCCCGCTTCCAACATGCTTTGCAGTTCCGTCTGGACTTTTTCACGATCCGCCATGTTGCGGCTGCGGCCCGTTCGCAGGGCATTCACGACGGCCGCTATCATGAGCTGCTTTGGAAACACCACGTTGGCGCCGTAGGCCGGGCCGTAATCCATCGCCGAGCTTGCGCCGATCAAGCTTGTGAGCGCCTTGTTGCTGGCCACAACCCAGGTGTCGCTCTGCGCCGCGCCAAGTCCCTTGCGAAACTGCTCGAACAGCGTGGGCGTGGTGGGTGCCAGCTTGCCCCAATCATCCACGCGTTGCCAGTTGCCGGTGAGAATGCTGGAGACGGCATTGAAATGCGCGGTCACGCCTTCGTTGCGGGCGTCGCGATAGAACAATGATTGAGAAAGCAAATCTCCCGACAAATGCGGAATGTTCACCAGTCCCTGGGGCGAAAAAGTTTCGGCGCGGCGCACCCCGCCAAAAATCACCATCACCACGCGCTGCCCGGAGCCACCCACACCATGTCGGCCTCCTCCGGCCAGGGAGGTCGTGGGCAAATTCAAGCCGGCGAGCAACGCTATGGCAGCGCGCAGGAAGTCCCGCTTAGATCGGTCTATGGTGGCTTTAGGGCCGGCCGGAATAATGCGCAAGGTGCTATCCCCTGTCGGTTTCCATCGTGGCGAACAATCCATCGCCAGATTGTAACTCAGCGACGGACTCTCAGTCGTCACGATTCGCTTTCCTTGTCCCCGCCGAGATCTTTGCCCATTCCGTCCCAGTGGCACTGTCACTCGTAGCCGTGTTTTTGGCTTTGGCCGCTCGCCAAGTGAGCGAAAACGCATGAACGGCCACGCGCAGCTTTCCAACGTCCGGGAAGTATCTCGAGCGGTCACTGTGGCTGCCGCCAGTCTCTTGCTCACGGCCCCGTCCATCCGTTGGCGCGAGGGCCCAGCCCACTTTTCGAGGAAATTCCGATGGTTACGATTAGTTTCGTTTCTGCTTGCATATGCCCTTTCTCCTCCCTCGTCACTATCCGTATTATCTATCCCTGCTTACCCCCGGCGGTTCCCCCTCGACGCAAAGCGATGCGCTTCGTTTCCACCACGGCTTCAAAGCCCTATCTCACGCGACAGTCTCACTTCGCAGCGGCAAGTTTTTGCTTGACAAACCAATCGCCTTGGAATAGGTTTCATTTCAATCGAAATGAAACGAAACAATTCAATACAAAACGAAATATGCAAATGGCAGAGTATCGCTCGCAACGTGGAGTCATTTAATTCCTGGGCCCGGTGCAAGCCTAGCGAAAGGATGGAACATAATCACAATGTCTAACGCCATTTCGTGCCGCAAATTCCCCTGTATTTTCGCACTTCTCTTGCTGGGGCTGGTCTTGCCCTCAAGAGCCCTCAGTCAGGTGGATGCGGGTTCTATCTCCGGGAGCGTCAAAGACACCAGCGGGAGTGTCATACCCGGCGCTACAGTGACGCTTACAAATGAAGGTACTGGGCAATCAATCTCGACGACGAGCGGATCTGCCGGCGAGTATACCTTTTCGCCGGTAAAGATCGGGCATTACGCGGTCTCCGCGGAATTCAAGGGATTCCAAAAGGTACGACAAAATAACGTCACCGTGGACGTGCAACAGAAAGTGGTTGTTGACCTTTCTTTGCCGGTTGGTCAATCCATTGAGACGGTAATTGTTGATACAGCACCGCCGTCGCTGCAAACACAAGAGGCTTCCGTGGGACAGGTGGTCGAGGCGGAAGCGATCAACGCGCTGCCTCTGAACGGACGCAACTTCACGTTTCTCGCGCAACTCTCGGTAGGCGTTACGCAGGGCCAACAGGACACGCGCGGCTTGGGTGCGAGCGGGAGTTTTTCCGCGAACGGCATGCGTCCTGCGCAGAATAACTATTTGCTCGACGGCATGGATAACAACACCAATCTCGTGGATTTTTTGAATGGCACCGCTTATGTCGTGCGTCCACCCGTCGACGCGATTCAGGAATTCAAGGTCGAAACCGACGACTATAGCGCTGAGACGGGACGCTCGGGCGGCGCGGTCCTGAATGCCACCATCAAGTCTGGAACAAATGGATTCCACGGGTCGGCATGGGAGTTCCTCCGCAATGATCTGTTCGACGCCGCGAATTTCTTTGAAAATGCAGGCGGCATTCCCAAGGGCGAATACCGGCAAAACCAATTCGGGTTTACCATCGGCGGCCCCATCCGGCGGGGCAAGACTTTCTTCTTCGCGGATTACGAAGGCACGCGGATCCGTCAGGCGATTACCTCCACGAACACTGTTCCCACAGCTCTCGAGCGGAGCAGTGGTTATACGAATTTCTCGGAACTACTTACCCAAGGCGGAAGCTACGCCCCCGACGCTTTAGGGCGAGTCTATCCTCTCGGGCAAGTATTTGATCCTTCCACCACGCGGGCAGTGGACTGCGGAGTTGCGGACCCTGTGACAAGTATTACGGTGCCATGTGCTGCCGGCACAACGACGGGCACACAACTCGGATTCGTGCGCGAGCCTTTCAATGGCAACTTGATTCCTGCAAATCGCCTCGACGCCAATGCCATTAAGCTGCTCAACCTATATCCTGCCCCAACGAACTCCAACCTTTTCAATAATTATGCGGCCAACCCGATCTCGAGAAATAACTCCGACCAATTTGACGTGCGCGTGGACCATACCTTCAGTGACAAGGACAGCCTCTTCGGCAGGTTCAGTTGGGTGGATAACCCTTCATTTCTTCCCGGTCCCTTCGGCGGCATTGCCGATGGCGGTTCGTTTTCGGACGGTACCCAAACTTCGAAGAGTCTGAACGCCGTAGCCAGCGAAACACATTTCTTTTCACCGACACTGGTGAATGAATTGCGCGCAGGCTACAGCAGGCTGGCGGCCACTCGGTTGCAACCCAATGCCACTACTTCCGGTATCCCCGCGCAGTTTGGGATTCCCGGAGTTCCTCAGGTTGCCGATAACGGGGGTTTGGGAGCCCTCATCATTGCCGGCCTGACGACGCTCGGCAGCAATGGCTTCCTCCCCTCCATTGAACTCAGCACCAACAGTCAGATCATTGACAATCTGACTAAAACGGCCGGTCGGCAATCTTTCAAGATGGGATTCACCTACCAGCGTCTGGGATTTGCTATCACACAGCCTTATGCGGGCCGCGGACAGTGGAGCTTCAGCGGCGATTACACCGAAGTGCCGTCGCAACTGGGCGGCAACACCGGGCTGGTGCAAATGTTATTGACGCCGATTCCGGGGACGGTTCCAGGTGCGTCGGATTATGTTGGCGGTGCAGATGACATCTATGTCTCCAATTTTGCGAATACTTCCATGAAACATAATTACTATGGGGCGTATTTTCAGGATGACATTAAGGTCACTCCAAAGCTGACTCTCAACTTAGGGCTGCGCTGGGAATATTTTGGGGAACTTATCGAAAATTATGGGGGACAGTCCAACTTCCTGCCGGCCGGACCCGATGGCAGTTCCACGTTCATGCTGACGCAGAAGCGCTGCGATACCCCTCTCTCGCCGGACTTTTACACGGCGGCGAAGGCTGACGACATCAACGTCGTGTGTTCCAGCCAGCCCGGGCTCGGGGTACCACAGAAATTCAATTTTTCGCCTCGCGTAGGTTTTGCGTATCAACTGGGGCGAAAGTTCGTTATTCGCGGAGGGTACGGTATTTTCTATGGCGGCTTTGAGAACTCGGTCGTCGAAACGTACAATGATTTTCCATTCCAATTCTACCTGGATTATCCCAACCTGACGCCCAATGCACCGGTCACCTTCAGCAACGGCTCAATCGGCACCCTTTCGACGGGCCTGACCGGCATCCCCCTTGCAACTTCGGCCGTCGAGCCGGGCGGCGTCGTGTTCCTCGGTGAGGACTACAAGAATAAGACTCCGTATACCCAGGGCTACAACTTGACCGTGCAATATCAACTCACGCGGAGTGATACCATCCAGCTTGGTTATGTCGGGAATACGGTTCGTCACCTCGGCGTCTACGTTAATCCCAATACGCCGAGAGAGATTCTGCCCCCTGGCTTGGACGCCTACGCCTACTCTCCTTACCCCGATTTTCCCAGCTACCAAAACTACACGAGTTTTGCCGGGGACAGCAACTACAACAGTCTGCAGGCGAATTATGAACGAAGATTGGGCGGCGGCCTGAGCGTTCTAGGGAATTTTACCTGGTCAAAGTGCCTTACGAATGCGGTTGACGTTTTGAATGCCACTGCGGTGTCCGAGTACCGCGCACCCTTCTTGCCAGGATTTGGCATCCACAAAGACTTCGGAGAATGTGATTTTGACGTGCAAAAAGTATTCCACCTGAGCGGCACCTATGAACTGCCGGTTGGCCACGGAAGACACTTCCTGAAAGATTCAGGCCGCCTTTTGGACACCATTGTCGGAGGTTGGAACACGAACTGGATTCTGACCATGCAGGACGGGCAGCCGGGTACGATTCCTTGCATTAGCCCCACGACCTCCGGGTTTGGTTGCAATGCTCTTCGCGTTCCCGGTGAAAACCTGTATGCGGGTCCTCACGATGTGAATGACTGGCTCAATGCCGCGGCATTTGCCAGTCCTCCCGTGGCTACCACGATCGGCCAATCCGACTACAGCCCGCTCGGCGGTGGGCCTAGCCAGTTCCGGGGGCCGGGCTTCCATCGTCTCGATTTCTCCCTCTTCAAGGAATTCCGCACCTCGGAGCACACCCACCTTGAGTTTCGCTCCGAGTTTTTCAACCTGACCAACCATCCCAATTTCTCAATTCCCGGCTTCTCCGGTAACGGGGTGGTGGCTGCTCCCGGCTCGCTGGACTATACCAGTCCCAGCACCTTCGGAACTATCTCCTCGACCAGAGACGGTTCAAATGATCAGCGCGAGATTCAATTTGCGCTTAAGTTTTACTTTTGAGAACAGAAAGCGAGTTGCAACAAAAGCGGAGAAGGAAGATCTGCTTCACCGCTTACTCCGATACGGAAAGAACAGCCGAGAACACGACAGTTGCATGGCGGCCGCAATTGACGCAGGCAGAGAAATTGCGCCTGTGCCTGGAAAGTCCGCCGGAAATGGGCCGCCCGTGAAGACTGGAATATCGGCGATGTGCGCAACTCGTAGAAAGGCATGACTTCTCGTGAATAAAGGCTTCGAGCTTTGTTCCGGCGCCAGCCAGCGGCGCGGGGCGCTGACTCTCGCCGAAATTCGTCAGCAACCGGAACTTTGGCCCACATCGCTCGAATGCGTTGCCGCTTGTAACCTCAAATCGGTGGTGGGAGAACGAGCGGCAATTATCTGCGGCGCCGGCACCTCCGCCTATGCGGCGTCCGCTGTAGCTGCAGGCTGGGCAAATTCCTTGGCCATCCCAACCACCGATCTCCTACTTTATTCAAAGCAGGAAGTAGCGCGCCTGGCACCCGATTTTGCCGCCAATGGCATACTTGTTTCCCTGGCGCGTTCCGGTGACAGCCCTGAAAGCACCGCTGTAATCGCGCGCATGCAAAAGATGTTTCCCAACGCGGAGCATCTTGCCATTACTTGCAATCAGGATGGCCAACTTGCCCGGTTGCCGCGCGTCAAATCTATCGTTCTTGACCCCCGCACCAATGACCAGAGCCTTGCGATGACGAGTTCTTTCTCAAATCTTGTTCTGGCGGGACTCGGAATTGCCGAAGGCGAGATTTTGGCTGAACAACTGCCGCACATTATAGACAAAGTCAAAAAGGCGCTCGCCGGCCTTGAAATGGCGGCACAACACTTGGCCTCGCAAAAGCCCACTCGGGTGATGGTCCTTACCTCCGCAGCTTTGACGCCCCTCGCACGGGAAGCCTGCCTCAAAGTTATTGAGATGACCGCTGGACGCGTTACAGCTTTGCCCGAAACTTTCTTGGGTCTTCGTCACGGCCCGATGAGTTTTCTGCGGCCGGATTCATTAGTGCTGTGCGTGTTGTCATCGGAAATGGACCGGCGTCGTTACGAAGAGGATTTGCTGCGCGAACTGAGGCAGAAAAATCTTGGCCACGCGATCGTCGTCGGATCACCCACGTCCGCAAACGACCTGGCCCACGACTTCATTCTTGCCGTGGCGCCGGACATTCCGGACCATTTGCGTGTACCCTTCGAAATTGTCTTCCCGCAACTTCTGGCCTATCACCTCAGCCTCGCTTCGGATCTAGATCCGGATAATCCTAGCCCGGATGGTGTGATAACCAGAGTAGTGCAACGATTTCAATTGCACGAAGGTAGCGATATTCACTGATTTTCGACGTGGTTGCTGAAGCCATCGGTACCCTGCAGGAAAACGACATGCCGTCGCAATCCCTCACGCCACCCGCACCCATTGACGTTCGTGTGGAGGAGTTTTACTCAGGGGCAGATCGCAGCGACCTGGCGGGTGACGAAAAAGACCCAAGCCAGACTAGTGTCTACCAGTTGCAATGGAGGCCCACGGAAAAGCATGTTTTGATCCTGGAAGGCGGAAGGAAAGCCTGTCATGTGGGACTGGTGAAGCATACCGTAGCGGTTGAGGGTCAACCGGTTCCAGTCGCCGGGATTGGAGGAGTGCTGACACGGCCTGAGTGCAGGGGGCGTGGATACGCCCGTATTGCGATGATGGCGGCGGAAGCGTATGCGTTGAATCAGATGGGCGTGGATTTCATGCTCCTTTTTTGCAGACCTGCGCTGCAAGGTTGGTACGAAGGCCTGGGGTGGGTGAAAGTTTCAAGTGCCGTGTGGATTGAGCAGCAGCAGGGGACGATCGTCCAACCGCTTGCTTCGATGGTGAAGTGTCTTGGTCCCAAGCAATGGCCGCAGGGTGAGGTTCGGTTGGGGTGCCTTCCCTGGTGAGTCAAGGAGTTGCGCGTCTCCTGCGCGAGGTCATTGTGTTATCCAACGAAATCAAGGGTCATCTTACGAAAAACGAAATTGGATCGGCTGAGAGGAGTCGAACGCGCATGTTCAAGCTTATCGTTTCGTTGTTGGTGTCGCTGGGTGCGGGCGTCCTCCCGTCTTTCGCTGCCGCGGACTCCCCGCGAATTATTGAGTTGGCTGAAGACTGGAAGCTTACCTCTGCAAAGGATTTGAAGAGTGGTGGAGCGGCCATCTCCCTCCGCGACTATAAGGACACAGGCTGGTATGCGATCTATCGCATGCCCGCAACCGTTTTGGAAACGCTGGAAGATGACGGCGTGTACCCCAATCTCTACTTCGGAAAGAGTCTGCTGGAGAGTGTTCCGCAAGATCTCTACAAGCAGGCTTGGTGGTATCGCGCCACTTTCGAAGCGCCGGACGGCCATGCGGTTTATCTGCTGGATTTTCCGGGAATCAACTATCGAGCGGAGATTTGGCTGAACGGCCAGATGGTGGCCGACAACAAGCGCGTCGTGGGAATGTACAGCGCGCACGAGTTCGATGTATCGAAATGGATCAAGCGCGGAGAATTGAATACGTTGGCGGTAAGAGTGACGCCGGAGCAGGCACTGCAGGATGTGAATGGCGTTGAGTTGGCGGATAGCTGGTTCGATTGGATCAACTGGAAGTACTTGGGTTATCAAGGTCCGCGGAAGAATTCTGAAAACGGAATCTCATTTGTCGCGGATCGCAATGCCGGGATCTGGAAACCGGTCTACTTGAAGGTTTCGGGTGAGGTCACACTCGAACATGCGTCGGTCAATTCTGAGCTTCCGCTGCCGAAAATTACCACCGCGCGGCTAACTGTTTTCTCTGACCTCCATAATTTTTCGAACAGGCAAGTCAGTGGGATTCTCCGGGGGACTATCTCGCGCCCAGGCAAACCGTCCCTAAGGTTCGAGCAATCGGTGAGTCTCTCACCAGGCGAGGAGCGGCAGGCAAGCTTCACACCCGATAGTTATCCGCAGCTCATCGTAGAGAATCCTGATCTTTGGTGGCCCTATACGATGGGAACGCCAAACCTCTACGATCTGCGCCTCGAGTTTCTCGAGAAGGATCAGCTTTCTGATGCTACGCAAATCCGTTTCGGGATCCGCAGCGTCACCCAACATCGCGATCAGGATACCGAGTTCCCCGACCTCGGCAAAGGAGGCAACTTCTATCTGCAGGTCAATGGCAGAGACTTCCTGGTGCGTGGAGCGGTCTACACGCCGGATTTGTTGTACCGTTACGACCCAGACCGGGAGGCCGCGGTGCTCCGTTACGTAAAGGACCTGGGCCTGAACATGCTCCGGTGGGAATCGAAGATCTCGAGTGAGCACATCGTAGAGTTGGCAGACGAGCAGGGCATCCCGCTCATGTTCGGCTGGATGTGCTGCAACCAGTGGGAGAAGTGGGGCCAATGGGATGAAGAGGATCATCGCGTTGCGGCCGAAAGTCTTCGCTCGCAAATCTTAATGCTGCGTCCCCATGCTTCAGTCTGGATTTGGGCCAACGGGAGCGACGGTCTGCCGCCGAAATCCATGCTCACCGTGTACCACGGGATCTTGTCAGACTTGCACTGGCAGAACGCCACGGTTGACACCGTCTCATCGTTCGCCAAAGACGATCGAGGCGAGCGCTTGTGGGACGGCATCCATATGGCAGGACCCTACAGTTGGCGGCCGCCTACCTATTGGTTCAGCGGACGGTATGAACCCTCGCGTGGCTCGTGCGCGGAGCAGGGCGACAATGAACATATCCCTCCTTTCGCGAGCCTGAAGAAGTTCATCCCCAGCGACAAGCTCTGGCCCATTAATGACACGTGGTACTTCCATGCCGGCTCGAATCCGGGAAACAGTACGCTGATCAATATTCAGCGCGCCGTGGACCGCCGCTACGCACCTTCCAACAGTGCGGAGGAGTTTGCGCGGAAGGCGCAACTTGCGCACTACGAAGCTACCCGGGCGCAATTCGAGGCCTTTGCCGCGAACGGCTGGGCGAATCACAAAATGACCATTTATTGGATGCTGAACAGCCATTGGCCTTCTTTTTTTGGAAATATTTTTGACTATTACTTGCGACCGGGCGGGGCTTATTACGGCGCCAAGAAGGGTTTGCGACCCCTTTCGGTGGTCTTTGATTCCTACGCCACCGGTGATCACAACCAGGCGATGGTTACAGTCGTGAATCAGACGCCCACGGAACACCAAGGGCTGCATGTGCGCGTGCGCGTCTACAACCTGCAAGGCAAGGTGCTGGACGACCGCAACGCGGCGAACATCCTGGTCGCTTCCGGTGGGGCGGTACAGGCTATGACGCTGCCCCGGTTCCCGCAAGACTCCCTCGTCTTCTTTGTGCGCTGCCAGTTGTTCAATAAATCTGGCGAGCTCCTTGCCGAAAACACCTACTGGCAGTCGCAAAAGGACGATGATCTTGGCGATCGCAAGAACGACGGTGCCTTTGCATTACAACAGGAAAGTTGGGCCGACATGACGGCGCTGAACTCCATGCCGCAGACCCCATTAGACCTGAGTGCCAAACAAACGTCAGCGGGTGGGGCGAATCGCCTGACGATTCGACTCCACAATGCGACGGAACACGTCGCGTTCTTTGAGCGAGCAGAGATCACGTCCGAGCAGGATGGCGACGAGATTCTTCCGATCGAGTACGACGATAATTACGTCACAGTGTTTCCGGGCGAAACAGCGGAGATTCACGGTGTCGTTTCGCAATCAGCGAAGACACCCGCCTGGGTCCGGCTCGAAGGGTATAACACGCCGCGGATCGCGGTGGCCATAAAGTGACGCCATAGACATTCTGATGTGAAAGGAGAAACACACCGTGTTCAAAGTGAATTGCGGATGGCTCTGCAGTGCGGAAATCGCGATAATCGCAGTTGCGTCGATCGTTATCGCGCCCTGTGCGGCTCAGCAATTAACGAACGGCAAACTGTCGCTTAGCGTTAACGCCAAGGAAGGGACATACCAACTTGCGGTTCGCGACGGGCAACCAATCTTTACGAGCTCTGTGGCAGCTCAGATCGATCATGGGTGGCTGCGTTCAACGGATTATCCTCGCCACCAAACGTCCGAATCCACGTTCAGGGATGAACTCGGCACTGGCCGCGCAATCACCGTCACAAACTCGGGGCTCCCAGGGAAAGCAGACCTCATCTATGTCGTCCAACTTTACGACCAAAGTCCTTACGCGACTCTGCAGGTGACAGTGCGAAACAGGACTGATAAGGAAGTGACGGTGCAAGCCATCCGAGGCATCGAGGCGCTT